>PDWI01008334.1_pt1 | contig 12244 bp, 9 predicted proteins | sample 1430891 | NCBI WGS metagenome assembly PDWI01 (sample SAMN01162508, study PRJNA174530) | Oral metagenome, whole genome shotgun sequencing project. | biome: Marine environment; feature: Marine mammal; material: Swab sample of the gingival sulcus; isolation source: swab sample of gingival sulcus...
TTCGTATTATAATCTATCGCTATATATCTGTCGTGGTATTTTCCATCTGTTATCTTAAACTCAATATCTACATCAGGATAATCCAATTTAAAATCTTCAAGTATTGAACTTGTCAGCATATTTCTACTTCTACTGTTATCACTAAACACTATAATTTTAACATCGCTATTAGTCACTCTAAGTAATTCCAATGTTTTTAAACTAATATAATTATCTACTACATAAATGTTTTTTTTCGCTGATTTATATATAGTGCTATATGCAATATTTGCTTCTATTTTTTGCCCGTCCATTATAAGAAAGTGCTTGTAAGTATCAGGGTCTATAAAGTTTTCCATCACCTTCCTAAAATCTTCCTTAGTTGCCATATTTTCTTTGATTTCCAATATGTCTTTACTATGTTCATATAATTGTACAGTATTTTGTGAAGTTTGGAAAGATAAAGATAATAATTCTTGTGAACCTATAAGACTTTGATTTTCTACAATGTAATCTTTCATTTTTTTAAAGGTTTGAATTAATGCTTTACTCTGTTTTGTTGCAAGGTCTCCTTTTAAAACAGTCATTAACATATATACTCCAGACTCAGTAAAGGCAAAGGGCATATAGCGTTTACCACCCCAATTTGAACTTGAGGTCAAATTTTTTGACCTCAAATTTTCATACTCATGCTTTGTTAATCTAAATCGAAAATCATCATCAAATTTTTCTGCATTATTCTTAACTTGTTGATTAAAAGCTTTTGTAGTGTAACCGTATATTTCAGCTAATTCAAAATCTAGCATAACTTTCTGTCCACGAATATTGTATATCTTATCAGCTAAATTTTCTTCACTAATTATGACTATTTCTTTTTTATTGTTAAATTTTTCGCTATTTATCTCTACTAAATTAGTATCCATTTTTCCACCTTCTAAGCCTTTAGCTTAAATATATCTTATTATTTTCTATCGCAATCTTTCCGCTAAATTCTAACAATGTCAATTCTGGCAAGAGTAGGTTCACTGGCAGATCTATTAAATAAGCGAGTTCTTCTATCGCTAAAACGCCATTTTCACGCAGGCGTTCAAGTATAGGGTGCTTATCTTCCACTTGCTCCATATCCGTAATATCGCCAAATAAATCTTCTGCTTCTAAAACGGGAAAAGCACCATTTTGAATTAATCGATTCGTACCGTAAGCGACGGGATTAGAAATTGAACCAGGCATAGCATATATATTTTTATTTTGGTCAGCAGCGTGCCCCGCCGTCGTCATACTACCGCTTTTTCTCCCCGCTTCAACAATAAACACTTTTTCACATAAACCGCTAACAATGCGATTGCGCTTAACGTACATAAACGCTTGTAAACTATTACCATAGGCGGTTTCACTAATAAGTAAGCCATCATTGAGTAAAATCTGCTTTGCTAACTTACTATTCGTACGCGGTGTGATTTCATTAACGGCAGAAGCCAAGACAGCTATCGTCGGTGCGCCATAAGTTAAAGCTCCCCTATGCGCCAAGCTATCCGTTCCCAGTGCCAAGCCGCTAACTATAGTGTAATTGTAATTAGCTAGTAGTTTTGCACTACTATCACAAATTTTACGCGCATCATAAGTCGGCTTACGCGTACCTATAATAGCAATCTTATTAACATCTCTAAGCCGTGCTATATTGCCCCAGCAGTAAAGCACAAAAGGAAAATCATAAAGTTCACGCAGCGCCTTTGGATAATCGTCGTCCAAACAAGTGATAATACGATGTGAATACTTTTCTGCTATTTGCTTTTGACTCTCTGCACAGCTCTCAATTTTAATATTAAAACTAATACCATTCGCATCAAAATCAGCTTTTCTAATCGTTTCGCGAACTTCTCTTTCTTTTTCCACACTATTATGTAAAGCGTTAAAGTCAATCAAATAATCCCTTACTTCCACTGCAAAATCTCCTTATCTATACGCCGATATTGAAGCGCTTCAGCAAGATGTTCCACTTCTACCTGTTCTTTTCCTGCAAGGTCAGCAATACTACGGCTAACTTTCAATACACTGCTAAGCCCCCTTGCCGACAATTTCATTTGCTTATAGGCGCGCTCTAAAAAACTTTCGCTTTTAGCGCTTAATTTACAATGCTGTTTGATTTGTTTGCTGCTCAAATTACTATTTAACAAGAGTTTATCTTGGTAGCGCTCTTGCTGTATTTTTCGCGCTGCGCTCACACGCGCCCTAACCTTTTCTGAACTCTCAGCCTTTGTTTTGCTACGAAGTTGTTCGTAAGACACACGCGGTACAATTAACTGCAAATCAAATCTATCGATAATAGGTCCAGAAAGTTTACTGTGATACTGTCTAATTTGGTAGGCAGAACAAGTGCATTCCTTTTCTTTATCGCCATTGAAACCGCAAGGGCAGGGATTAAAAGCGGCAATTAAAGAAAAATCACAGGGGAATTCAACATTAAAATTGCGGCGTGAAATCGATATTTTCTTATCTTCTATCGGTTGACGTAAGCTTTCGATAACGCTGCGCCTAAACTCAGGCAATTCGTCTAAAAATAACACGCCCTTATGCGCCAAAGAAATTTCTCCCGCTTGTGGGGTAGTACCACCACCACAGAGAGAAACTGCCGAAATCGTATGATGCGGACTACGAAATGGTCTTTTACCGACGATACCAAACTTTGCCAAGTGACTAAAACTATAAATCTTCGTCAGTTCTACAATTTCGTCGTATTCTAGAGGTGGAAAAATAGAATTGAAACGCTTGGCAAGCATAGATTTGCCGCTACCCGGCACGCCCATTAACAATACATTATGACCACCACAGGCGGCAATTTCAAGAACGCGTTTTGCCTGTTCTTGCCCCGCAATTTCAGCAAAATCATCAAATCGCTCTACATCTAAACTATATTCTCCCTGACAAACTTCGCCTTCAACTGTATCAATCATTTGATACTTATGATAAGCTTCGATTAAATTTTCTACTGGATAAACGACGATGTCTTTTAATAGTTTTGCTTCCGCTAAATTTGCCTTTGGCAACATCACATGATTAATGCCCTTAGCTACCAATGCCAATAAAAGTGGTATCGCGCCTTTCACAGCGATAATTTCGCCCGTTAAACTTAGTTCACCCAAAACGCCTATATGATTAATGTCTTTTGAAGCGACAATAGAGCTAAGTAGCGCCAAAGCAATAGGTAAATCGAGTTGGCTACCGTCTTTTTTGATATTTGCTGGCACAAAATTAATTGTCAAACGCCTATCGGGAAACTCTAAATTGCTATTTTTAATCGCCGCCCTAATTCTCTCCTTTGATTCTTTGATAATCGTATCGGGAAGCCCAACGAAATTAAAGGCAGGAAAGCCTGATGAAATATCGACCTCAACATCAATCACACACCCAGAAATTCCGCTCAAAACAGCAGAAGGTATTCTTGTAACCATAATTTTTTCCTTTCTTGTTTTACAAATCAATAACTACTTTCTATTTCTATTGTAACAAAAAAGGACAAAAAATACTGCATTATTGACAAAAACATAGGCAATAATGCAGCTTGCACACAACTTATTAACAAAAATTGTTGATAACTTTACAATTTCTTAAATTCTTTATAAGCATTTTCTGCTGTAAAACCAAATTCAGCAAAAACGCGCGCTCCTGGTGCCGATTCGCCAAAATGGTCAATCGCGATAATAGCGCCTTCAGCTCCTGCTTCTTTTTCCCAACCTATACTAACGCCCGCTTCCATAACCAAACGCTTAGCCACAGCCTTAGGCAAGACGCTCTCTCTATAGGCTTCATCTTGCTGATAGAAAAGTTCTTTACATGGCATACTGACAACGCTAACATCAATGCCATCAGCAAGTAATTTCTCTCTTGTTTCTAGTAAAATTTCAACTTCACTACCTGTAGCAATTAATAAACCATCTGGCACAGCTTTCGCAGATTGTGCTACGACATAGGCGCCCTTCATCGCATTTTCATTAACACCGTCATTGTTTTTCAAACCTTGACGCGATAAAATCAATACACTTGGCCCCGTCTTATTTTCAAGTGCTGAAATATACGCATAGCCAGTTTCTAATGGATTCGCTGGTCTAAAGACTTTCACATTAGGGATACTTCTCATCATCAAGAGATGCTCTATCGGCTGGTGTGTTGGCCCATCTTCGCCCACACCTATACTATCGTGCGTTAAAATATAAAGCACAGGTTGCTTCATCAAAGCAGAGAGTCTGATAGAAGGCTTCATATAATCAGAGAAAACCATAAAAGTAGAACAGAATGGTCTCAATCCACCGTGCAAGGCAATACCGTTGGCAATAGCCGCCATGGCATGCTCTCTAATACCAAAGAAAATATTATCGCCGCTTCTATCATCTACTGTGAAATCGCCACAGCCCTTCAAATAAGTCTTAGTTGACCCATTGAGGTCAGCTGAACCACCGACTAAATTAGGTACTTGCTTTTTAATAGCATTGACAAAAGCACCGCCCGCACTTCTAGTGGCATTATCTTTTTGTAAATCAGCCCAATACTCAGGTTTTAACAATTCTTTACTATCAACTTTATTCTCTAACCACTGTTCTAAACGCTTCGCGTCATCAGCATATTTTTCTATATATTTTTTATAATCAGACTGCCACGCTTCATATCTATCATCGCGTAATTTAATAATGCCAGCCATTGCTTGATAGACGTCATCATCAACATGGAAACTCTTCTCTGGGTCAAGTCCGTAATTCTGCTTACAGAGCTTAATTTCATCGGCACCTAGTGGTGCGCCGTGAACGCCAGAAGTGCCCGCTTTATTTGGGCTACCATAGCCAATTGTCGTCTTGACTTTAATCAGCGTTGGTTGCTCAGTATTAAGTTTCGCTGCCTTAATCGCCGCGTCAATTTCATTGACGTCATTACCGTCTTTAACGACGATTGTTTGCCAATCATATGCCTGATAGCGCGCAATCACATCTTCTGTAAATGTAATATCTGTACTACCGTCAATCGTAATACCATTATCATCATAAAAGACAATCAATTTACCGAGTTTTAAATGACCTGCAAGTGATGCCGCTTCCGCGCTAATACCTTCCTGCATACAGCCGTCGCCAGCAAGAGCATAAGTATAATGGTCAAAAAGTTTGATGTCCTCTTTATTAAATTCAGCAGCAAGGCGCTCTTCAGCAATAGCCATACCAACAGCCATAGCAAGTCCCTGTCCCAAAGGACCAGTCGTCGCGTCGACGCCCTCTGTCACGCCATATTCTGGGTGTCCCGCTGTCTTTGCACCCCATTGGCGAAATTGTTTTAAATCATCCATAGTTACATCGTAGCCAAAAAGATGTAACAAAGAATATTGTAGTGCCGAGCCGTGACCAGCTGACAAGATAAATCTATCTCTATCCATCCACTTCGCATCTTTCGCCGTTGATTTCAAATGCTTAGACCACAGTGTAAACGTCATAGGTGCTGCGCCCATAGGCAAGCCTGGATGACCAGAATTTGCCTTTTCTATCGCATCAATACTAAGCGCCCTAATCGTGTTAATAATTTTATCCGCTTTCATAATTTCCTCCGTTGTCCTTTTATCCATACTCCTAATTATAACTTTATTCAAGACAAAAGTAAAGAGCCTTTACAGGCTCTTTCTTAAACTAGTTAAATAAATTTATACTACATCATTTATAAATAATTTTATTAATAAAATTATTAAAAATTATAAAACATACAATTCCTATAAAAACACCTAAGGTATTAAAAATTAAATCATTGACATCAAAAATTCTATAGGAAACACAAGTTATAAAGGATATAAGTATTTGTAATGTTTCTATTAAAAAACTAAGAAAAAATCCTTTAATTAAAGTCTTTTTATAAGAAAATCTAGATATTATAAAATATAGAAAACCAAAAGGCAAAAATAAGATTATATTGAATACAGAAGTAACAAACTGTTCTCTAGTCAAATTAAACAACGGTACTAAATTATATATAATTTTATAATTATTTTCATCTTTGTAAATATTAGAAATAAATATAGGAAACTGAGTATATTTTATAACTATAACTAAATAAATATACAATAGGCTTGCTACAAATAAAAAACCATTATTGTTATTTTTCTTTCTAAGAAAAATAATAATAATGAAATAAACTATAGCAAATACCACTATACTTAATATATCAAAATCAAGCATTATTTCCTCCAGTAATTAATAATAGAAAATTTAATTTTCTTCATATGCATATTTTAATGAAAATAATATGGCCAAATAAAATCATCTGCTGAACCATGCCTTGACCACGCTTTTACCCCCATTGTTTCTAATATAAAATCTCCATCGCTATTTTTTCGAAATAGTGCTAGTTCTCCATATCCTTCATTTTTCGACTCATAATAAACCTTTGCATAATCATTCCCATATTCAAACACCTTCATTAATGAAATATCTTGAAAATGACCAGCATAGTATTCTTTATTATCAAATTCACTACCATAGCGATAGGTTAAATATTCGACCTTTGCATAACTAAAAATAACATAAATAAGTAAAATAACAATAGTTAATTTGAAAATTTTATTTATATTCACAAACAAAAACTCCTTTCCAGCAAAAAAATTTATAATCGAGATAAAATATCACTGATATTTTGTTTATCCTCTATCTTACTAATGGCAAAACTTTTCTTACCTACGTCTTTAATTGACGCACCGATATGATAGCAAATGTTTTCATCAAGTATCATAAATCTATCGTGAAATGTATTTATTTCTTTTATCTGCAAATTTTTATACTGCAAATTAAATTTTCTAATATCATTTTTAGTTAAATTACTTTTCTTAGTCGTGAAAATATCAACCGTTACGCCATCTTTCTTTTTTGCAAGTATATTGAGAGTATCTACACCTACATAATTGTCTATAAGAATAATGCTATTATCAGCCTGTTTAACTACATCCACAAGCAAAGAAAATGCATCATAAATTTGCCCATTAAAGAATATCTTTTGTTTCACTTCTTTATTTTCCGCTATATAGTCAAAGACCTTTTCAAATTTTTTATCATTTTTATCCAGTCTTTTACTATGCTCTAATTGCCTTAATTCCACTCTATCTAATCTCGAAAATAGCGCTTGATTATTTATTAAAAATTTACGCATTTCAACAAAGGTTCGCATAATAGCAACACTCACCTTCATTGCAATATCACTCCTTAATACCGATGAAAGCATTGCAATTCCGGATTCTGTAAATATATAAGGTTTACTACCACCTAAATGTTGTTTTGAAGGTATCACATTTTGTGATACCATTAAATCTATTTCATCATCAGTCAATCTAAACATAAAATCATCAGGAAATTTATCAATGTTTCTTTTAACAGCTTGTTTTAATGCTCTAGTTTCTACTTGATATAAAATTGCTAAATCTCTATCAATCATTACCTGCTTGCCTCTAATAGTATAAATTAGGTCTTTTATACTATCAGAATTTATTTCTATTAGATTATCAACAACTTTATCATCATTTTTATTTTCTGAATTATTATCCATTATTCCCTCTTTTACCTCTTTATTATACGCTATACTATAAGTATATCCCTTTCAAAAATAAAATACAATAGATAAAGCAGACAATAATGCTCTTAGCACACAAACAAAAAGAGCCTTGAAGGCTCTTTCTTAAACTATTTTGAACTATTGTACTTTTTCACTATCGAATAAATCTTGGTTAATGTCGAGGTTTTCTTCTAAGCTTTCAAGGCTCCACTCTTCTGCCCAAAAGTCATCAATACTATTGCCATAGGTATGATGATATTCTAAAATCAAGCCCGTTTCTGCTTCAAATAAATACCGTTCTACAGATTCACTTGATACAGAGAAAATCGATACCAATTTCTTATTATCTTTTTGTATATAGTGAGCAGTAAATTCTTTTGTCGACCCTGCTTTAATTTCTGCTAAATAATCAGGGTCGAGCGAACGCGTGGCGAGCATATTGCCTTCAAAGGTTTCGGCATATTCTGCATTTCTATACATACGAGTAAAGGTCTCATAAGCCAGAGGACTGAAAATATTTAGCCACGCCAAAACATCATCGGAATAGTTTTCTTCCCTAACGACATATTCATCTTCGCGATAAAATTTGTGATAAACTACTTTTTTTACCTTTTCAGTGCCGTCTCCATAGTTATAAATGCCCTTATAAACCGCTTTGTAATCCTTTTGATAAGGCAGGTAACTAAGCTCTGTCAATAGCTTTTCATAACTAACTTCTTCGCCCTTCTCATTTGCTGAAATGATTACCGTTGCGCCATTATTTCCACCAGTATTAAAAGAAAAACTTTTGTCATCATCCGCACCGATATCAGCGCGCTGCAATTTCTCTATCGTCGTATAAAGACGAGCAATGGTTAGTATCGCCTGTTGTCGTTGATAAGAAGCCTTTGGTTGAAACTGATTGTCTGCTGTGCCCTTCATAATCTCATGCTCGTAAAGATAACCAAGATAAGACTTTGCCCAAGTAGCTGCTGCATTTATATCGTTATAAGCAGGCGCTGGTTTTTCCATATAATAAGTCGTGACTTTTGCCGTCTTTGCTAAAAATACAGCTGCCATTTCACGCGTAAGTAGTGCATTAGGACTAAAATGCGTTGCATCGGTACCATTGGTAATTCCTAGTGCCTTCGCCGCTAAAACTGCAGGTTCTTTCGTGTCGACAAAAGTGTCATTGGCAGGCATATCACCTGTTTTCCACTCTACTAATTCATCAATACTCATATGATAATATGTCGTTAGCATCTTAATTGCCAATACACAAAATTCTTCGCGCGTTATTGCCTGTTCGTAATGATTTAGCAAATTTTCTGGCACTAACTCTTGACTGATGGCAAAGTCGATTTCCGTCTTTGCCCATTCTGCAGGTTCATCGGCATAAGCAACAGCGCTTAGTGATAAAATAGTTAGCATTGTTAGAATTAATAATAAAGATTTTTTCACTTTCTACTCCTAACGCTCTATTCTCTTTGACGCCGTATTGATTTCATTAAATGCCCAATGGCTAGAATAGACATCAGTGAATAATTGTCCTGAATCCGTAAGCAGTGGTCTATCGGTAATTCGATTTAAAATTTGAGCAACGTCTGCACGTTTAAGCGGTGCATCTGGCTTAAATGAATTATCGATGTATAAATCTGTAAAGCGATGATTGTAAAGCGCTGTAATCAACTGTTTTGCCCAGTGATTTTCTATATCGGTAATCGGCGCTTCACTAGCATCTGGTACGAAGCCTTTAATATGCCAATAGTTATTAATCAAAGCGGCAATCTCTGCCCTTTTCATTTCTTTATTTGGCTTAAAACTTCCGTCTGGATAGCCTCTTAAAACACCATAATCAGCTACTTTGGCAATATTTTGTTCTGCCCAGTGCCCTTTAGTATCGTTAAATGGCGAGTCAACCGCTGGCTTATTTTCTAAATCTAATAGCCTTGCAAAAACCGTTGCCATTTCTGCGCGTGTAATGGTATTTTCTGGTTTGAAATCGCCCTCAGGATACCCGCTAAAGAATGGCTCTAAATAACTGATAATTGCCTTATCATAATCCTTATCGTCAATGATAATATCTTTGCGCTTACTTTTCTTATGGCTTTCGCCAGCTTTTGCATAACGAGCATAAATAATCAAATCGCGCTCAACAGGCTGGTTAAAATCGTATTCACCTTCAGCTATTGCCCACGTTTTAAAAGTATAGCCCTCTTTTACAGGATTTTCTGATGGTTTTGTCACTTTCTCACCAGACTTCAATCTTTGGCTAGCAGGTGTTGGCGAACCGCCATCTGTATCAAAACGAACGGTAATATCTTTCGCTTTTTTCTCTTCTTTTTTTGGTGTGACTTTATCAGAATTTATCCAATAAACACCGACAATGCCCGTTTTCTTATCCTTGGCATAAACACCAACTTCTTCACTAGTTAGCATTGTTACAACACCATCTTCATCGACAGTAGCTACACTTTGATAAGAGGTCGACCACTCATAATCACTAGGATTTGTGCTAACGCCATTATCGGCAACGCAATGGACTTTTTCCCCTTCCATTGCCTTTTCTTTGTCGCCAGTAATATAGACGAGTTGGTAATTTTTCTTACTAATCATAAAAGACATTTTGTCAAAGTAAGCATCGTTATCAGAGCCAACAAAACGCGTAGCGATTAGCGTAATTCGCGCTGTTTTTGCTCCCGCTGGCACTTTCAAAAAAATAGAATGTTGTTGCCACTCAGGGTCTCTTTGCATACGATAATCTTTCACCAAAACGTTTTCAGAACTATCGAGTAAAGACAGCATTAACGTTGCCCTATCATTAGGCGATTGGTTCCAATTGGCGAGATAAGCGCTTAATATTACCGTATCACCAGCGCTCGCTGCGCTAATATCTACATCTTGATAAATATACGATTCATCATCTGCTTCCGTACCAATAGCACCCTTGACAGGCCAAAGAAAATACTCACCACTAAAAGGTGTTACCTCTGCGCTAGCTCCCCAAAGATCGCCATTAGGGTCATTCCATCCCTCTATACTTTCGCCTTCGCCATTGATTAATAAATTTGTTTCATATTCCAATGCGAAAGCACAAGCACTAAGTGCTATTATTGTCAATAAACTTAAAATTAATACAATTCGTTTTTTCATTAACTGCTACTCCTTAATTTTCTGTAAACTCTACATTTGTTGGCGGTTTGATATCTTTTGCAAAGCTTTTTGCCATTTCCATTTCCAACATGTTCATTTCAACTTCCACATTACCCGCTGCATCTGTTAAAATCATTTTCTGTGGGAAGCCATGTTCAACTGAAATCCACATTTCTTCCGTTTTCATTGCACCTTCGTCTTCAACTCGACTACGAATATAAAGAACTTCAATGCCATCTAAAGTTTCTGTTCTCGCTTCTTCTATACCTTCAAAATCCTCATCGTCAAATTCTTCTTTACTAAAGTCTGGCATTTCAAAAATTTCTTCATTTATTATATCATTGTTTTCCACTTTAAATTTTGTGCCCGTACTCTCGCCCTCTGTGTAATTATACTGATAGCCAGTTTCTGCATCATAAATGCTATAGTTCATAACACCGCTATTGTTATAATCAATGCCAGACTTAAAGCTCTCGCCATGCCTATATGTTTCCATTTTCATCGACATGCCTACTGCTTTGGCATTCATTTCCATAATCATATGGTAATTGTCAGGCTGTCTCATAAGCGGTGCTAAAGTTTTAATTAAAGCCTTTGCTTCAAAAGCAGTTTTAGAATCGCCTGTATTATTTGCCATATCAGAACTAGCACTTTCGAGTTCACTGCTCGCTTGCTCCAATCCCGATGAAAGCTGCTCACTCGCTTGTTCTAAACCAGATGAAAGTTCCTGCCCCGCTTTTTCCACAACGGCAGAAAGCGTTTCTACTTCCTTTTGCAAGCTTTCTTTTTGTTCGATAATTTCTTTTGTTACTTCAGCTGCACCACAGCCAGTTAAGCCCAAGACTAAGCTTGCACTTAATAAACCTACTAGTAATTTTTTCATCTTTCTTATCTCCTCTAAAACACTTCAATAAATATAGTTCCCAACTTATAAAGCTGGGAACATCATAATATTATCAATGCTATACTATTGCAAAGAATAACGCACTGGGGGACAGACCCATACTGCGCTTGAAAACCACGCTAAGATACCTACGTCCTCACTACGTTCGTCCTCAGTATGACAGCGTGGGTATATTACGTCATTTTCTCATACTTAGTCCATTTAAAAGCTCCACCGCCAGACGGTAGATTTGGCTGTGGATTTTTAGTCGAAAACAACAATACGTACGAAAATCATATTTTAGTTCACGCGAACGTCGAAAGCGACGGGCGTGTCTTTAAATCATCTTTCTAGCTCAGCCCTTTTGTCAAGCTTAGCCGTCAGGGCGATTTTATATTAGCATTGCCGTTTTGACGGAGGATTTTTAGTCGAGAGCAAGGCGGCAAGAAAAATTTAACGGGAGCGTACTAAAGGTTACGTGACCGATAAATTTTTCGCAGCCAACACAGCTATCGGCTAAAAAGACCAGTCAAAACTAGTTGTACCAGACTATTACGATAGACCTAGTAGAATTAATCCAATCCACCTGACAATTTAAGTTCTGTGCACCAAAGCGTAGTGGCACGAATGTTCTGCCGTTGATTACTGTCGGCGCTACGTCTAGCGTACTCTCTTCGCCATTCT
>PDWI01008335.1_pt1 | contig 12244 bp, 8 predicted proteins | sample 1430891 | NCBI WGS metagenome assembly PDWI01 (sample SAMN01162508, study PRJNA174530) | Oral metagenome, whole genome shotgun sequencing project. | biome: Marine environment; feature: Marine mammal; material: Swab sample of the gingival sulcus; isolation source: swab sample of gingival sulcus...
GCCATATTATGGGTTAGTTTGCCGTTTGTGGTGTGGGATGTATGGGCCACCGCGCAGGGCCACTGGGCGTTTAGCGAGCGTTATACTTTGGGCTGGCAGTTGTTTGGCGTGCCACTGGAGGAGTTGTTGTTTTTTGTGGTAGTACCGCTGGCTTGTATGGCGGTGTGGTTTCTGTTGCCCGATCGGCGGCGCGTGTCGTATCGCCGTGCGCGACGCATGCTTATAGCCGCAGGTACATTTGGGTTAGGTCTATCGATATTTATGATGCCGCTTTCCTATAGCAGCATCGTGCTGATAGCATTTGGGATTGCTGCGATTGCCTTGAGTCGGGCGGAGTGGCTGATAAGCAGACGTCGTTTTTGGATTTTTCAGATATGGGCCTTGGGGCTATTCATGGTTTGCAATACCTATCTAACGGCTTTGCCGATTGTGATATACGGTGTTGATGCGACGGCAGGCGTGCGGGTTGGCGCTATACCGCTTGAGGATTTTTTCTACAACTTTACTTTGCTAAATAGCTTCCTGGCTGCCTTTACGTGGAATCAGCGGACGACGTTTAATCGGTAAGGGTGTATCATACAGTCATTATGACAAAGCCTATCGCCTCTGATGCGCAGCTATTCAAGAAAACGCTACAGCGCTACAAGACACTAATCGATGAAGATATTGCCGAATACTCCAAGTATGCTCGGCGTGTCACGCTTCAGCAGTATGGTGCCGATGCTCGGTTGGAGACCGATGCGTTTTTGGATGTTCTGTCGCGCGGCGGCAAGCGTATACGCGGCGCGTTGGTTATGCTGGGCTACGAAATGTCTGGCGGCACAGACTTGCGTATGATTGTGCAGGCTGCTCGGGCGCTTGAGATGATTCATGCGCATATGTTGATCGTGGACGACATCCAAGATCGCTCGCGCACGCGGCGGGGCGGGCCAGCGGCACATGTGGCGCTGGCAGATTATCACCGCCAGCAGCGGTTGGCTGGCGACCCGGAGCATTTTGGTATGGCGGTCGCTATCAATAGCGGAATAAGCGGTACCTACGCGGCGCAGAATATACTTGCCGGGTTGGACGCCGACCCGCAACTTTGCCTAAATGTGCTTGGAATTGTTGGCCAGACGGTTATCACTACAGCGCACGGTCAGACCTGCGATATTATGAACGAGGTTGTGGCTGATGTGTCGGCCGAGTCGATTAGGAATGTTTTGGAGTGGAAGAGCGCCCAGTACACAGTACTGAATCCTTTGTGCGTGGGCATGGTGTTGGCTGGCGCGGATTGTGCGGCAACGGACGCCATCCGCGACTATGCGCTCGGTACGGGCATGGCCTTTCAGGTTAGCGACGACATACTAAGTACATTCGGTGCGGAGTTTGAAAGCGGCAAATCGCCCATGGATGACATTCGGGAAGGAAAGCGCACCCTGATGGTTGCCTACGCGCTAGAGCATGTCTCAACGGCGGACCAGAATTATCTGCTGGAGGTCTTGGGCGACGCTCGCTTGACGCCGGCGCAGTTTGAGCGGGCTAGGGCCATCATGGACTCGTGCGGCGCACTAGACTACGCGCGGGCTGAAATGAAGCGTTACATAGACACAGCGCTGCAGTCGCTAGAGCGTGAGTCGGCGCGCTGGACAGACGACGGCGTGCGCTTTTTGCGCCACTTGGCGACCTATATGCTCACTCGCCGCAGCTAATAATGCCGCTCGTATACTTTTAGAACACCTTTGGCTGCCTAGGAGACGTCGTGCATGACTTGGATGTTGGCGCCTAGCTGGTTGAGGCGGTTGGCGAGGTCTTCGTAGCCGCGGTTGATGGTGTAGATATTGCGCAGAACCGATACGCCAGGTGCGGCCAGCATGCCAATGAGCAGCACGACGGCAGGGCGGATGCCGTTCGGGGCGACAACGTCTGCGGCGCGCCACTGGGTGGGGCCGTCGATAAATACTCGGTAAGGGTCGGCCAATACCATGTTGACGTTAAGCTTCTTCATCTCGGTAAACATCAGTGATCGCTCTTCGTAGGGCCAGTCGTGGATAAGGGTATTGCCCTTAGCGCTTGCCACGATGGGTATGAAATAGGGCAGGTTATCAATGTTGATACCGACTCCGCCGGGCAGGGGGTGTATCTTTTCTTCCGGTGCTTTTAGTGAGCCGTTGTGCTTATGAATTTTGACATCAGCCAAGTTTGTGCTGCCGTTATCGGCTTTGTAGACGGGCGATACCTCGAACCGCAGGCCCATTTTGCGTAGTTTTAATAGCTCGAATTCTACGAAATCAATTGGCGAGCGCTTGACGGTGATCGACGAGTTGGTTGTGACGGCGGCGCTAATGAAGGTCATGGCCTCTACCGGGTCTTCGCTGGGGCTAAATACCACGTTCTTTTTGATGTTTGTTTGGCCGTGAATGCGTAGGGTAGGGGTGCCGATGCCCTCTATTTTGACGCCTAGTTTTTGCAAAAAGAAACAGACGTCTTGCACCATGTAGTTGGCACTGGCCTGTTTGATGACTGTTTCGCCTGGCATCCCCGCGGCGGCGACGATGGCGTTTTCGGTAGCGAGATCGCTCATTTCGTACATGACGACGGGCTCATCGGGGATTTTGCGCGAGATGTCTACGTGGTACGCGCCGTCGCGCGTGGTAATCTTGGCGCCGAACTCTGCTAGCGCGTAGGAGTGGGGTACGACCGAGCGGCGTCCTAGCTTGCAGCCGCCTGCAAAGGGAATGTCGAATGATTTGTGGTCGTGCATCAGGCTGCCGACAAGATTGATAACGGTGCGTGTTTTGCGAGCGGCGGCCTTGTCCATAGCGGCTGGGTCTATGTGGGCAGGTACTTTGATCTCTAGGTCGGAGGCACCGGTCCAGCGAACGTCGACATGTATACTGCTAAGTACTTCTACGATGCGATTAACTTCTTCGATGCGCGGTACGTTCTTGAGGGTGGTCTTGCCCTTGTTCAGTAAGCTGGCGCAGAGGATGGCTACGGTTGAGTTTTTGGCGGTTTTGCAGGTTATTTCGCCGCTGAGTGAGTGTCCGCCCTCGATACGCAAGTTAACCGCGTTATCGCCGATAGCGATGATTGGCTTTTTTAGGACATCGCTAATGTGCCCCAGTGTGTCGAGCGTAAGGTTTTGTTTGCCGCTTTCTATACGGTTGACGGCTGCTTGGCTGGTGCCCAGCCTGCGGGCGAGCTCCGCCTGAGTCAGGCCGCGGTCTTTGCGAATTTCTTGAATTAACGTTCCGATTTTTTGAATTGAATCTGCCATAATGCTATCAAATATACCGCTCACGATATAGAAAAGCAAGAATTAGGCAAAGTATTTTGCTAGTGCTTTTTGGATGGTTTTTACAGATACGGCCGCGTCTTTGTTGCCGTGTACGCTGATGGTTTGATAGCCTTCGTCGGCAAAACTGCGATAGTCGTTAATGAAGCGCTCCCAGGCATCTGCGCTGGGGCCGTGTCCGCCGTGCTCTTTGCGCTCTTGGATGCGCTGCTTGGCAATATCGGGCGGCGTCTGTACCTCTACGACTAGCAGCGGGAGCTGTTTGCTGTGGCTTGCGGCATGGTCTCGTAGCCGGCCAACCATTTTGTTGAAAATCTCTAGGTTGGTAAAAGGCTGGTTCCAGATAATTATCTTGTCGTCCTCGATGGCCTGATAGGCTTGGGCGCGCAAGAAACGATAGAGGTGTAGCTTTTGGTCAACGCCCTCAGCGGTGAGCGCGGCAACATGGTCGCGGTAGGCGCGGCTGGTTGTGTCTACTGTATCGGGGTCTAGCATGACTGTCTGGTTTGGAGCTAGCGCCAGCTGAAGTCGCTGGGCGATGTATGTTTTGCCGCTGCCCGGGAGGCCGCGGATCAGAACGGCAATGGGATACTGGTTGATCATGGCATCAATGTACCATACCTAAGACGTCCTGTCCTATGCTATACTAGCCGCGTGATACAACATGCAAACTGTAGGGGAGGGCAAGACGTATGGCAATAGAGTTTGTCACGCAGAAAGCGACCGAAGTCTTGCTACTGACGCTGTTGTCCTTTTTTGTAGCGATGCTACTGACGCCGCTGTACACCCATTTTGCGTACAAGCATAAGCTATGGAAGCGCTCGCGATCGCATTCGGTGACTGGCGAGGCCTTGGAGGTTATCTCTCGGTTCCGTATCAAGCGTAAGATACCGCTCATGGCGGGGCTAGTTATTGTAGCTGCGGTTTCGTTTGTAACCGTGTTCTTTAATTTGGATCGTGCCCAAACATGGCTGCCGTTGGCTGGGTTTATTGGGGGTGGTTTTGTGGGGCTGATCGACGATATTATCAACGTCAGGGGGGCGGGCGGAAATGTTGCTGGTTTGCGGGCGCCCATTAAATTTGCGTTGATTACTGCGGTTGCCACGGCCAGCGCGTTGTTCTTTTATCATAAACTGGGGTATGTGACGGTTCAGTTCCCCTACATTGGCGATGTTGTTTTTGGTTGGCTGATAGTGCCGCTGTTTGTTTTAGCGGTAGTCAGTACCGGCAATGCCGTGAATATCACCGATGGTGTTGATGGCTTGGCTGGTGGGCTGCTCATGGCAGCGTACAACGCGTTTGGGGTGATTGCTGCCCTGCAAGGGAACTTTGGAATAGCGACTTTCTGTTTTAGCGTGGTAGGCGCCATATTGGCTTATCTGTGGTTCAATATTCCGCCAGCACGGTTTGTGATGGGTGATGTCGGCTCGTTTAGCTTGGGAACGGCTTTGGGTGTGGTGGCTATGCTAACAGATACGCTGTTCTTGTTGCCGCTGATTGGCCTGGTGTTTGTTGCCGAGGCTGGCTCGTCGCTGATTCAGATTCTTGCCAAGCGTTTTCTTCATCGCAAGGTTTTTGTTGCTGCTCCGCTGCATCATCACCTAGAGGCAATGGGGTGGCCTAAGACCAAGGTCACGATGCGTTTGTGGGTGATTGGCCAGGTATCGGCTGCCGTGGGCGTGGTGCTCGCTCTAGCTGGCGGTTATATCTAGATCGTTTTTTGGGGGGGTCTGTTGGGTGCTGAGATTGTGCGAGAGTGCAGTCTCTTTTTTGTTTTGGCGGCCACCGAACAGCGCATAGGTTTACACTTTTCTGGACATTTCAGGAAGAAAGTTGCTACACAGGTGTGTATATGGTGTATAGTGTAGGGAATGGGAACACCGAGAATAGATGCTATGAGTGGTCCGGATGTTCATATTCCGGAGTTTTTTAAGGGCGCCGCGTGTGGTAATGCGGGGCCTGGTCTGAAGGACGGCTTTTTTGCTGCTACAGACGGACGCCAACGGCGTGCGGATGAAATATCACTAGGGCTGCCGGTCGGGGATCATGATCCAGAAACTCTGAAAGCTAAAGCTGATGAGGCTCAGCAGCAAATTAACACTGCCAAAAGTGTGTGCTCTACGTGTCCAGTGATTGACGGCTGCTTGCGCTTTGCGCTAGAAATTCCTGCGCCAGGTGTATGGGGAGGTTTCACCAGGGGTGAGCGCGATGAAATTCTAGACGCTCTTAATGAAAAAGGTCAATCCCTGGAAGACACCCGTATGAGCGATCTGACAAAGCCGCTGAAAGATTACTGGCGTGGCCAGGGAGGCGGAGCTGCGAAGCGGGGGCCGTCTAGTCTAGAGACTGCCGCTCGGGGCGGAACGCAGCCGAAGCGCGTACGAGCTGTATCCGAAGATGCGGCTTGTAGGGGAGTTGATCCGTCGACATTCAAGGGCGACGAAGGCCTCCAGGAATTGGTGGCTTTGTGCGGCAGCTGTCCCGTTAGGGCCGCGTGCCTGGCGGAAGGGATGGACCGCGACACAGAAAAAAAGAGCCCAAAGCGAGAAACGGCTTACGCTGGTGTATACGGCGGCTTTGACCGAGGGCAGCGTGACCAGTTACGGCAGGCAGCTACGGGTGTTCTGAATTGGGACGCGACGCTGGAGCACATATGGCCGATTGTTGAAAAAGACCCGAGCTGGCAGGCGCCTGAGAGTATAGGCTTTCTTGCTGTGAATAGTGCGGCTGCTGCGGCGCGCACTAAGGAAGTTCCATTGCCGACGTATAACTTGCCGGCGGCCGGATAAGTCGGCGAAAGAGCCGTATTTAAGATATACTAGCCGTATGGCAGAGGCGCAACACACCGAACGGGATCGGCCTAAACGGCTGGCTATCATAGACGGCAAGAGCGTTTTTTACCGTGGTTACTATGCCATGCCAAATCTGAGTACCCAAGACGGAACGCCTACGGGCGGCGTGTTTGGTTTCGCGACCATGGCGCTAGAGGTGCTAAAACAGCTAAAGCCAGATTATGTCTGCGTGGCTTGGGACAAGCCCAAGACCAATATCCGCAAGCGCCTAGAGCTGTACCCGCAGTACAAGGCTGGCCGCAAGCCGCCGCCTGCAGATTTTTATGAGCAAATCCCAGTGTTGCACGAGCTTTTGGCGGCTTTTGGTTGGCCGCTCTACGAACTGGATGATTACGAAGCCGACGATATCATGGGTACTTTGGCCATAAAAGCGTCCGACCAGGGTATTGATACGTTCTTGGTTACGTCGGATATGGACATGCTGCAGCTAGTCGATCCGCACATTAAGGTGTATGCCCTCAAAAAAGGACTCAGCAACATAGAGCTGTATTCTCCCGAGTCGTTTCAGGCCAAGTATGGAATACGAGTTGATCAATTCCTGGACCTAAAGTCGCTAAAGGGAGACAGTTCTGACAATATTCCTGGCGTGCCAGGTATTGGCGAGAAGGGCGCACTAGATTTGCTAAAGCAGTACGAGACGCTAGACGGTGTGTATGATAACTTGCCGCTGCTCAAGGCTGGGGTTGCCAAAAAGCTAGAGGCGGGTCGCGATCTGGCGTATCTCAGTAAGCGGCTGGCGTCCATCTGGACGGATGCGCCGCTAGATCTAGACCTAGATAGTCTGGACGTCGGTAACTGCGAGCCATTGAAAATACGCGATATTTTGCAGCGGCTGGAGTTTCGCAATCTGGTGCGCCAGCTACCCGATGTCATGCAGCTAAGTGCTGATCACGAGGGCTATGACGGGGTTGAACACGGTATTCAGGCTGATTCGGTCGTATATGTAGCCACTGCCTCCCAGTTGCAAAAAGTGGCTTTCGATAACCCTGATAGGCTGTTTTTACATAGCCGTTGCGCAAAAAAGCACGGTCGCGAGCCGCAGCTACTGCTCATAAGCGACGGTACGGGGACAACGTACTGTCTCGCCGTTGATAAACTGCGCCCAACCGACCTAGACAAGGCTATTGGCGGGCTGCTAAGGAACGAATCTGTGCCCAAGGCGGGTTATGATATCAAGTCGACAATCAAGATGCTGCAAACGCTGGGTATTGGGCTGCAGGGAGTTGGCCATGATGTGCTAGTGGGGGTGTTCTTGGTCAATAGTCTGCGGCGCGAACAGAGCCTGACCGATCTGGCACGCCAAGACTTGGGCGTGGAGGGCGGCTCGCTAGACGATCTGCCAACGGACGAGCTGGCCGAGCGTGCTGGCGAAATCATGGCTGTAGTACGTGCGCTGTACGCTCGCCAAGCAGAGCAGCTCCAGGGGCTGCCGCGCGTGCAGGAGTTGGCTCAGACTATAGAGTGGCCGGTCATATCGGTGTTGGCTCGTATGGAATACGCTGGCGTGCGTTTGGATACTGATTATTTAGCGCGCTTTTCGCGGAAAATAGAGGACGCCATTTCTGATCTTGAGCAGCAGATATACGGCTACGCAGACGACGAGTTCAATATTGGCAGCCCTGTGCAGTTAGCCGAGGTGCTGTTTGATAAGCTGCAGTTGCCGAAGCAGGGGATCAAAAAGGGTAAGACCGGCTATAGTACTGCCGCTTCAGAGCTGGACAAATTACGCGGCTTGCACCCAATCATTGATTTGATTAGCCGGTGGCGAGAAGTCACCAAGCTCAAAAATACGTATGTTGATACCTTACCACAGTTGGTTGATGACCAGTCGCGCGTGCACACAACGTTTAATATGACAATTGCTCAGACTGGCCGGCTGAGCAGTACTGACCCGAACCTGCAGAACATACCGGTGCGCACTGATCTGGGGCGTCATATACGTACGGCGTTCGTGGCGGAGCCGGGGAAGGTGCTAATTAATGCTGATTATTCGCAGTTTGAGCTGCGTTTGGCGGCGCATTTGGCCGATGATACGGAACTAATCGACTTGTTTAACGGTGGCGCAGACATTCACACGATAACTGCCGCACAAGTGCATGGCCGGCAGCCAGACGAAGTAACCAAGCAAATGCGTCGCGACGCCAAGGTGATCAATTTTGGGGTGCTGTACGGCATGAGCCCGCACGGCTTGGCAGTGGCTACGGGCATGACGGTAGCGGCCGCCAAGGCGTTTATCGATAAGTATTTTGAGCTGCGTAAGCCGCTGCTGGACTACATGAATAGTCTGCGCGAGAAAGCGCGAAGCGACGGCTACGTAGAGACGCTGTTTGGCCGGCGCCGTCCAACGCCAGACATACACTCTAGTAATTACGTAGTGCGCCAAGCCGCGGAGCGGGCTGCTATAAATATGCCTATACAGGGCACCGAGGCTGACCTAATGAAAATGGCGATGATCCAGATTCAAGAAAAACTGGACGCCCAGTATGCGGAACGTCCCAATGACGAGACGCCCAAAATGCTGCTACAAATACACGACTCGGTACTTTTAGAATGCCCCAAGGATGACGCCGAGGCGGTTGCAGCTATGCTAAAAGACACCATGGAGCACGTATATAAGCTTCCAGTGCGGTTAGACGTTGATGTGGCGATTGGCAGCAACTGGGGCGATCTGTAGCGGCTCTAGATTTTGCGGGCTACGACGATGAGGCGTTCGTCGAAGGTCTTTTCTTCGGCGTCGTAGGTACCGCTACAGGTAATGAGGTTTAGCTGGGCGTCGATTTCGGCACGTTTTTTGGTAAGTATGGCTGCGGCTTGGTCGGCTGGGGAGTAGTGCTTGTCTACGATCTCGAACTCAACAGTGCGCAGATCGCCAAACTCTACGGTGATACGGTCTCCGTTGGCGGTGGCGTGTAGGTCTTTGAATATGGCATCGGCGTAGCGGCCAGACACGTGGCCGTCTATGATGCTGAGGCCGGATTCGCCTGGTCGTTGGCTGTCTACATACCAACCAGCAAGGTGGATGTTCGACGGTACGGCTATTGCGCCGTTTGGTTCGGTGGCGACTCGCTGTACGAACCCGTGTATCTGCGCAGAGCCGATGGTGATAGATCTGGGCTGATCACTGGGCACCGAGTATTCTTGGCGAGTGTCGATTGGCGTTTCGTCTGGCTCGGTTATGACGTGATTTACTTCTTGGGGTATGTTTGCAAGGGGCTGCGGGCTATTGGTCCGGTTGTGGCGATCCCAATAGAACATGCCGCCGTAGGCCATGAGCCCTATGCCTATTGCCAGTATGATAAACGTACCCCACGATAAGCGAGGGGTACGTTTGCGGCCATGTCGATAGTGTTTTTTTGTGCCCATCGGCTGGCTAGCCAGATTTACTGGATCAGGTTCTTGCGCCTAGCAACTACGTAGCCGACGATGCCCATACCAGCCAGGGTGCTGATGATAGCGGTGGCAGGGGAGGCCTGAGCAATGCCAGTGTTTGGAGCGGCCGTTACGACCGATACGGTGTCGGTGTCTTGCGGCGAGGGGTTGGCATTGTTGGCTGCGGTGACATTTGACAGCACGGTCGTAGACGTCGGCACGCTGTCAACGCGAGTCTGGATGGTGATGACCGGTAGCGAACTGCCTGCTGGTAGCGCTGTCGAGGTTGTACAATCGACCGTCTGACCAGTAATGGTGCAGGTCCAGCCGTTGCCACTTGCGCTAACTGGCACTATGCCTTCTGGCAGGGTGGTTGAGGTAGTGATGCTGCCTGTTGTATCGGCTGCATTTGCGTCGTTGCTAACATTCACGTAGAACGGGGCTGTATCGCCGATACCTAGGGTACCAGAGTGGCTGACGCTTACGCTGACGTTTGGTTGCAGCGAATTAACGGAGAGCATGCGGATTTCGTGAAAGTCAGTTTGTCCGCCGGTCGATGCTGCAAAGCCTAGCTTAAAGGTGCTTGGCATGGTGTTGCCATTGATGGTCTTTAGGTCGATGTTTGCAAGCTCTGTTACGTAGCCGGAGCCGTAGTCCACCATGACGCTCATGACGCTATCGGTGTCCACAAGAATGCGGATGTCCCTGGCGGAGTCTGTTCGGTTGGTGCCGTGCAGCGAGCTGCTGGCTACGACGCCATTCACGTACTGGTAGTTTGTTGCCTCAGAGCCGCGAACAACGATAGCGTTGGGCGTAACGCCTGGGCCGCCTGTGCCAAATGTTGGGGCAGAGAAGTTACCAAATACATCAAAGCCGATACCAACGTAGCCGCCTACAATTCCGGGCGCGCTAAGTACGCTGTCGCTGGCGTAGCCAAGTGATCCGCCGTACGCACCTGGTTCGGTGGGATTGCTTGCACCGTCGACCAGGAAGAATGAGATGCCGTCTGCGGATGTGCCGCCGTACTGGTGCATAGTAAACTGAATATCCAGTCCTGCGGTTGCGCTAATTGGCGTATCGTAAATAGCAAACCCAGACTGAGTAGTTTGGTCGTTGGTTAGGCGTAGGTAACCGTCGCCATCGGCATCGAAAGGACCGCCCACACAGGCCGGGATTGAGCCGGTGGCGGAGGTGGTTGCTGCTGTCAGACAGGCTTTTTCGCTGCTGGCAGCGCCGCCGCTAATCCATGCGTTGGATGGGGTCGAGACGCCGGTGAATGATTCGTTTAGCAGCTGTACAGCGTTAGCGGTCGAACCAAAAAGCCCGCCAAGCCCCAAGACGGCGCCAGCGGTTACGATAGCCGCCGTATTACTAGCTTTTTTGATAAAGTCTATTTTTTGCATGTTTCTCTCCAAACCTTAAGCGCTTTCAATATACCACTATAACAGAAGTGTATCAATGTAAAAAGGGCAACGTAATTATGTGTTCTTTTGACGGCTGGAAAGCTGCCGCATAAGGGCGGTAGTCGAGCTGTCGTGTTGGCCGATGCTCTCGGAGCTTAGCTCGGAGTAAATAGCTTTGGCTAGTACTTTGCCCAGCTCTACTCCCCACTGGTCGTAGCTGTTGACGCCCCAGATGACGCCTTGTACGAATATTTTGTGCTCGTAGAGGGCGACCAGCTGGCCTAGGCTGCGAGGGGTCAATTGGTCGATAAGCAGCGTGGTGGAGGGATGATTGCCTTCAAATGTTTTGTGTGGCACCAGATTGGCTGCTACGCCTTCAGCCTGTACCTGCTGGGCTGTTTTGCCAAAGGCAAAAGCCTCTGCTTGGGCCAGCATGTTTGCTAGGAGCTTGGCGTGGTGTTCGCCGATGTTGTGTAGCGGCTGTACGAATCCAATAAAGTCGATTGGCACCATGTGCGTGCCCTGATGTAGCAACTGGTAAAAAGCGTGTTGACCGTTGGTGCCTGGCTCGCCCCAGACTATCGGGCCGGTGCTGTACGCTGCGCGCTCGCCATATTTGGTTACGGACTTGCCATTGCTCTCCATGTTGCCTTGCTGAAGGTATGCCGGGAGTCGGTGCAGGTATTGCTCGTATGGCAGCACTGCCTCGGTCTCGGCACCATAGAAGTTGGTGTACCATATGCCGATTAACGCTAAAAGCACCGGTAGGTTTTGTTCTAGCGGCGCGGTAGCAAAATGCTCGTCCATGGCATGGTATCCGTCCAGCATGTCTCGGAAGTTGTCTGGCCCAATAGCGATCATGAGGCTAAGGCCAATGGCGCTTGGCAGGGAATACCGCCCGCCAACCCAATCCCAGAAAGCGAACATGTTGTCGGTGTTGATCCCAAACGCCTGAACCTGCTGCGCGTTGGTGCTTAGCGCCACAAAGTGCTTAGCGACCGCTGCCTCGTCTTGCAGGCTGCTAAGTAGCCAGTCTCGTGCACTGTGGGCGTTGGTCATAGTTTCGTCGGTCGTGAACGTCTTGCTGGCGATGATAAAGAGCGTTTCTTCTGGGTTTGCCACACGCAGCGCTTCGGCCAGATGCGTTCCGTCGATATTCGACACGAAGTGAACGTCTAGATCGCGTTGGCTGTAGTACCTCAGTGCTTCGTAGGCCATTACGGGGCCGAGGTCAGAACCGCCAATGCCAATATTGATGACGGTTTTGATCGGCTTGCCGGTGTAGCCCGTCCAGCTTCCGCTGCGAACTGCGTTGGCGAACGTTGCCATGTGGTCAAGCACTT
>PDWI01008336.1_pt1 | contig 12244 bp, 11 predicted proteins | sample 1430891 | NCBI WGS metagenome assembly PDWI01 (sample SAMN01162508, study PRJNA174530) | Oral metagenome, whole genome shotgun sequencing project. | biome: Marine environment; feature: Marine mammal; material: Swab sample of the gingival sulcus; isolation source: swab sample of gingival sulcus...
GCCGGAGGATTTTCCGGAAAATATCTATCTGAGCTTTGATGTTGACGGGCTTGATGCGTCAATTATGCCGGCCACCGGCACGCCGGTTCCCGGCGGTCTGGGCTGGTATCAGGCCCAGTGGCTGCTTGAATCGGTACTGCGGCAGCGGCGGTGTATCGGTTTTGATATGGTGGAGTTTGCCCCCATTGCCGGCCAGCATGCCTGGTCCTTTACCGCGGCGCAGCTGGTCTATAATATAATGGCGCTCTGTCTTGGCAGAGGGGAAGAGGAAGGGGAGAGCTGAAAAAGGGTTTTTCTGCTCTCCCCTGAAACGGATTTTCTCTTTGATCTTAAATTGTTATAAGATTTCGGATCAGATTATGCCCGTTTGATAAATGCCTGACCGGGGTCGATATCCTCCCGGATCATACGCACCTCTTCAACGGTCGGGGCACTGAACTCGGTAACATTGTCGGCAAACAGCAGTTCAAAGCCGGTATCGTCCTGGATAGACTCCTTGGTCTCGCCCGGAAAGGTCTGCAGCAGGCGCATCCGCTTGCTTTCGCTTTCAAAGTCAAAGATCCCCTTGGTGGTAATAACCCGGTAGGGTCCTTCGCCCTGCAGACCCGCTTTCCGGCGGGCATCCCTGCTGCCGTCCAGATAGCCCGGGCTGGTGATATACTGCAGTTTTTCGCTGAATTTACGTTTGTCATGGGGGATGATAAGGATGGTGCGCTCGCAGGAGGCGGCCATATCGCTGGCGCCGCCGGAGCCGGGCAGGCGGACCGTCGGTTTTTGATAACTGTTGGCAAAATCGCCGATCATCGTCGAGTTGAGGTTGCCATACATATCGATCTCGGCACCGCCGATAAATCCTATATCGGCAAAACCCCGCTGGGTCATCTCAAAGGCCGCGTTCAATCCCTTGACATATGACGCCCCGGTGTAAGTCTTGGAGTCACCCACCGAGACAGGCAGCCCCACATTAAGCGGCGGGCCGACAGCGCCGGCCTCAAATACCGGGATCAGGTTTGGCGCGTGGGTCATTTTTGCCAGCAGTGAGGCAACCATCGGCAGCCCGGTACCAACAAAGACAACCTTTTTATCTTCAAGAACCTTTGCCCCGGCAACAACAATGATCTCCTGGGCAGTGTAATCGGTTGCAGCAGTCATAAATATCTCCTTTTTATGGGTTGAATCAGGCCAGCCGTTCACAGTTGCCAGCTTCCATTTTCTTGTCTGCCATAATCTCCGCCAGTGAGAAATGTGACAGAAATCCGGTGAAGTCTTCAACGCCAAGAATATACTTGTCATAGTAGGCCTTCAGGGCATCGGCAGATCCCGTTTTACCCATGGCGTTTGCCGCAGCGAGAAACTCGCCGATATGGCCTTTATTGAAATAGTAGTGCCGTCTGCAGGCGCCGGGGTAGGCGCCATAGGGCACTTCTATCACCGCATCAACCCCGAGGAAGGGAATGGCGATATCCTTTGGATAGCTGGTGAGCAGCTCGTGGGAGACCAGCTGTTCACAGGTGATAATGGTCCTGGCCGCGGCCATCGAGATTTCCGGGCAGGTACACTCGGAACCACGGATTATACAGTTGCCGTATTTATCTGCCGCCTGCACATGAATAATGGCGACATCAGGGTTGCTGGCAGGCAGCAGCGCCACCTGTCTGCCGGTAAAAGGGCACTCCATGGTTTTTGTCCGGCAGCTTGCAAGGATATCTCCCGCCAGCGGGCTGCGTGCCGGGATAAAGGGCAGTCCCATTGCGCCAGCCTTGAAACGGGCTGACATATTGGCGTTTGACCAGTCCTCAATCTCGATCATACCCCGTTCTGCCAGATAACGGAACATCGGTGACAGACCAAAGGCCTCATGCGCCCAGTACGCGAGCTCTATCCGCTTTATGGAGAGATGATCCGGCATCGCCATCATCGCTCCGGCCAGATAATCCGGTCCCAGCCCTGCGGACTGGAATGACAGGGTGAGATCGGTAAAGCCATGCCGCACCATTTCATGGGTTATGGCTATCGGCTGGCGGATATCAACAAAGCCACCGACACCGATATTGTCTCCATCCTTAATAAACTGATGCACCGCCTCCTTTAGGCTCATGCGTTTATCCCGCATTGATTTGTCCTTGTTAACAAGAGCCTTTCTTGCATCATCGGGGGACAGACCTGTCCAGTACATTTCTGTGTTGTTCTTCAATGTTCCACCTCTCAAGTAAGCGTTTTCAGGTTTCCGAAAAAAAAGGTTTTTTTCGAGTTGCCAGCAAATAAGGCTGGAGCCTGACCCAAAGACTCCCAACCTTCCAAAAAGAGTGTAAAACCAGGAAACAGTAGAAAAGAAGGTGTATCTTATCGCTTCTCCCCTGTCCTTATACTATATGGAACAGCTGGTACAGCGAGCTGCCGCCTCACATTGTACTGCAGGATAAAATTTTGTTGTTGCAATGGCGTTCTTCCTTATTGTGTCATATCTTTGCTTTTGTTACAAGGACAGACATGAAAAAATGGACAATAATTTTCCATGATACGTTATCTGTGGTTTTTCAACGACCAGGGTTGGTCAGCTGGCCCTGTTCTCTCTCCTTGCTGCCGGGAGAGTGTTCTGCTGTCGCTGCCTTCTGTATAACAGTTTGATCTTACAGTTTTATTGTGTGCGCATGCTTTCGTGACCCGGGGGTTGATCGGGCAAGATTTTCTGTTATAGTGTGCCTCTCCGGGCTATCGTGATCGTGCGGGGAAGGGTGGTTGAAGGCTGTCAGGAAAAAAGTTTGGATTTAAAACTCCTTATAAAGTATTTTGGGAGGGGAGCACTCCCTGTCGGTTGAAAAAAAATTCTTGAAGGTTGTACTATGAAGTCGGATAAGATTATAAGCTGTGCTCAGCTGCAGGAGATGGAGGCCGTACTTGCCAGAAAGCTGCTCTCCATTGGTGTTGAGTGCGTAATCGTGATAGATATGGCGGGAAATACCGTTATTTCAAAGGGAGATGGCGCGCAAAGGTATGATATCTCCTCTTTTGCCGCCCTTGCCGCCGGCAATTTTGCCTCGGTAGACGCGATGGCGAAGTTGATCGGTGAGGAGGAGTTTTCGCTTCTTTTTCATAAGGGACATGATTCCAGTATCCATTTCAGCCGGATAAATGAGGAGCTGCTGCTTGTCTGCCTCTTCGGCCATGATCTCTCGCTTGGCTTTCTCCGCCTGAATGTGGCCGATTCGATCAGGCAGATTAACGGGATATGGGACAGGGAAGAGACTGATGACTGATAGATTCAGATTCGGAAGAGTATAAATTTTTGTGAGGAAGACGTTGAGTTTTATCAATCTGAAAGAGAAGATTATCCAGGTAAAGATTGTCTATTACGGTCCCGGGCGTTGCGGCAAGACGACTAATCTGGAATATATCAACCGGACATACAGGAAACAGATTCTCTCTGATATGGTCAGCCTGAAAACCCATGGCGACCGGACGCTCTTTTTTGATTTTCTTCCATTTGAAATGGGGATGATCAAGGGGTATGATATCAGGATTCAGTTATATACCGTTCCCGGGCAGATAAGGTATAACGCCACTCGAAAGCTGGTGCTGCGCGGAGTGGATGGTATTGTTTTTGTCGCTGATGCGATGGAAAAGCAGCGGGAGAAGAATATCCGTTCACTTAATCAGCTGCATGATAATCTGCAGATCTATAAAGAGAGTATTTTTAATGTGCCGCTGGTGATGCAGTATAACAAGATTGATTTGCAGGAGCGCGGCATCCCCCTGTTATCAACGGAGACGCTGCAGCAGGATCTAAACAGCAAGCTGCAGGCGCCCTGGTTTGAAGCGAGTGCCATTGCCGGTTATAATGTGGCTGCAACGTTGAAAAAAATTATCTCGTTAAGTGTTGTCTCCATTCAGAAAAAAATATTGTAGAGGTTAGCTTGTGGACCAGTCATCCAGAAAACAGTACGAAGATTTTATGCCAGATAGCAGTAGGGGGGAGCGTAGTCAATATGATATCGATTTCACCAGCGATGAAGATATTTTCGATATCCTTGCCAGTGAGGAGGAGCTGGAGGAGGAGGGAGTGTATATAGCGGGAGAACCGGAAGAGGATCTCCGCTACACTCCGGTAGAGGGGGTCGGCATCAATATCGGCGAAGAGGTGCCTGACCACTTTCCTGTGCTGGACGATGGGCCGGGAGGAGGCGTCGATGTCCGGACTGAGGCTGTGGATGAGTCTGACCCGCTTCTCTCGCTGGAAGATGAGTTGGAGAATCAAGCCGGGAGCGGCGTCAGAGATGAGCTGAAAGAGGAGATGACTGACCATGACGGAGATGTTGAGACGTCATCGCAGTTCTCTGCTCCGCCGGGAGATGAGCTGGAGAGTCATTTTGAGTATCGGCAACAGGCCCTGGAGGAAGATCCGGCTCTCTATGGTGAACTTGTTGATACACCAGAACAAATTGCCCCGCCGGGGGATGAGCTGGAGAGTCATTTTGAGTATCGGCAACAGGCCCTGGAGGAAGATCCGGCTCTCTATAGCGAACTTGTTGATACACCAGAACAAATTGCTTCACGGGACGATGAGCTGGAGAGTCATTTTGACAGTAGCCCGGAAGGGTCTCTGGCTGAAGGGAGGGATGTTGATCCTGAACATATCTCTGAAACTGATCAGTTTGTTTCGGCGAATGATAACGCCGAGAGTCTTGCAGAATACAGTCCGGTGGATACGTCCGAAGAGGAAACAGGAAATCTTGCCGCATCCAGCTCAGCAGTTGCTGGTGTCGCTCTTGCGGCAGAACCCGGCAAGGAGAATGCTATGGAGCTTACGATGGAGCGTAAGATGGAAGATCGGCGGGAAGTCGGGTCTGCGGGTGATACAGGAAGTGGAGAAAGTGTAACGCCTCTTACCCGTTTAAAGGAACTTGTTCTCTCTATTGACTGGGAGATATCCAATGATGTCCTGAGCGAGTTTACCAGGGAGCTTAACCGGTTGAAAGGTATCTGGGCGGGAGAGAAGGTTAATCTCATCTATGTCCAGGCAATGGAGAAACTGGTGCGATATGTCTATGTGGAAAAGGGGGACGCCCACCCCGGAGCCCTGCAACTTCTTTCTCATCTTTACGGGAACCTGGAGAGGGTGATCTCTTCGACAACTCTGGGTGAAGCGGAGAAAAAAGAGCTGTTGAAAAATGATGTAAGTCGTTTCGCTCTGCTTAAAGAGCAGATCAAGGAAGGTGTTGTTGGCAGCAGCAGTTTCAGTAATGAGAGAGAGGATGAGCGAAAAGAGAGTCCGCCGGGAGCTGCTGCCGCAGCCGGTTCTGTCGTAGCCGGAGGTGTATCTGCTGCCTCTGGGCCAGCCGCTGTTAAGAGAGAGGCTGCTGCGGTCGATTCCGCAATGAAAGAAGAGGAGTCCTCAGCCCCTGCGCCCGCCGCTGTTGAGGAGGGTTTTCCCGCCGCTGATTTTGCAATGATAGAAGAGGAGTCCTCAGCCCCTGCGCCCGCCGCTGTTGAGGAAGGTTTTACCGCCGCTGATTTTGCGATGACAGAAGAGGAGCCCTCAGCCCCTGCGCCCGCCGCTGTTGAGGAGGGTTTTCCCGCCGCTGATTTTGCAATGACAGAAGAGGAGCCCTCAGCCCCTGCGCCCGCCGCTGTTGAGGAGGGTTTTACCGCCGCTGATTTTGCGATGATAGAAGAGGAGCCCTCAGCCCCTGCGTCCGCCGCTGTTGAGGAGGGTTTTACCGCTGCTGATTTTGCAATGATAGAAGGGGAGCCCTCAGCCCCTGCGCCTGCCGCTGTTGAGGAAGGGTCTCCTGCGGTTAATTTTGCGACAGCCGAAGATGCACCTGCTGCCCCGGAGCCTGTTGGCGCAGCAGAGGATCTTCCTGCGGTTGATTTTTCAGCATTGTCGCTGGAACGGAGCAGCGATAAGGCTGGTCAACAGTCTGCTCCGGAGCTGGAGGATGATAATTTTGCCTCGCTGCAGGGTGAAGATGAAAATGACAGGGAGAGCTCTGCCAGGGATGGAGATGAGATTGAACTTTCGGATCAACAGTCTTCTGTACTTTCAGCGGCAGGAAGAGAAGATTCTTCCCTGGAGAAAAGATTCTCTTTTCTTTCTGACGAAGAGGCTCTGCGGGGAGTTGATGTTGATATGGAAGCGGATGATGATATGGGTGAAGAGGAGCTGCCCCGGGAAAATGGCGAGCTGGCTCCGGCCCTTGCCGATGTCTTTGCCGAAAGCGCGGTAGTTGATGTCGATTCGGAAGTAGAGGAAACCGTTTCCAGATTTTTCAGTGAAGAAGAGTGTGTTGCCGGGAAAACCTTGCCGGATAAGGAGCATGATCGTGGCAAAAGAGGTTTTTTTGCTTCAGGAGCCGCGGCCCTGACGGTCTTTGCCGGGTCAATGTGGAAAAAGAAGGCTGTCAGCAAGAGAGAGATGCCGCTGACTGCGGAGCAAGCGCCGGTTGATAGTGGTGAAGAGCCTGCTGCTGTTCAATTTTCTTCTCTTGATAATGAAGGTGAAAAAGATAGTTATGATGCCGGAGCCGTAAGTGATTACAGAGAGGAGGAGCTGGTGGCAGCAGAGGCTGATACCGTTGACTGGCCGCCTCTGGATGATGCGGTGGTTGTGTCGGATGATATCTTTATGGATATCGAGGAGTCCTCTTCTGCAGTGGAGGCGGAGGATGATGAATATGTCTTTGTCCTCGGCGAGGAAGACGATGATACTGCGCCACAGCGGCCGGAGGAGTCTCTCCTGGCCGATGAACCGGAGCAGATCGTTGTTGAAGAAGGGACCGCAGAGGCTGTTGCCGGCCAGCTCAGGGAAACTGATAATGATATTAACGCGCTCTCTTCCTCCGTATCGGGAGAGAATATAAGCGAAGAGGAGTCTGCCGTTGAGTTCGACCTTGATTTTCTGCCGGAAGAGATGGCTGGCGCAATAGCGACAGGGGCTGTCAGGGAGGAGGCTGTCGATGATGATCCTGATATTGTCACTGTCTCTTCTCTCTCCGAGGAGTTGACAGCAGAAGGGATTGATGAAGACTGGCTTGTTCTGGATAGTACGGAAGAGGCGGAGCTGGTCGCGGATTTTGAAGAAGAGGGGGCCTTTTCCCTGGAGAGTGAACACCTCCCTGTGGCTCCAGGGATGGCAGAAGAGAGTGAGCAGCGGGAGCTGGTTATAGAGGAAACTGAAGAGAGTGATGAGCTCTCCACTCTCTCTGTTCCCCAGGCCATCTCGCCTGAAGATGTTGCCATGCTTGTAGGTTATTGCCAAAAACTGCAGCAGGAAAAGGATAAGGAGCTGCTGGCAGAGATGATGATGATGCATAATCGTCTTGTTGAAGAGATGGAGGGGCACCCTCTGGAACTCCATTTCCTCCTGCTATTTGCTGCAGTTGCCGATTATCTGGAGTTTCATGATGAGGAGGCTCCTTTGCAGCTGATGGTATCTGTCGCTTCGACTCTGCAGGTGGTGTTGAAGGAGGATGATCCGCTGATGGCACAGAAACTGCTGCTGCGTGAGTCAGCCCGGGTGCTTGACTGGTTTGGCGGTCTGGTGGAGTAGTTATTGTCTTTGATCCGGGACACGGTTTGTGGGAAATCGTGTCTGTTCAGATCAGAAGCACCTGAGTGGTTCCCCCCTGAAAAGTAATCCCGATACGTCTTTTAAATCTGTGAGTAATTAGATGGGGGGAAATATTCAGATTGTTCGAAGATAAAAATCAAGGATGATGAAGAGTGATAACAGGAGTGTTTCTCTTGATCTGTTAAGGGGCGTCTGCGTCTTGTATATAGTTGGGTTCTGGCATCTGTTTAACTATACTAATGCCTTTCCTCAATATTGTAATCTGATCACATCAGGAATAACCTGGCTTGTGCTGGGGTCGTTCACCTTCCTGTCCGGTTTTTTTGTGGGAAAGAAGAACATCACCTTTAACAGAGAAGGTGTGTTCTGGTTTCTAAAAAAACGGATGTTAAGGATCTATCCTCTGTATGTTATTGCTCTGATATTATATCTTATTTTCGATCTGACAGATTTGCATACAGTTTTAAAGGCGGCAGTGGCTGTTTCGATGCTTTTCGGGCCTGTTCCGCCAACTCTCTGGTATGTAACGATGCTGTTGATCTTTTATCTGGCATCACCACTGTTGATCATCTCTGTCAAAAAGAGCAGGATCTTTTTCGTTTTTGCTTTATTTATCTTTTTTTCGCCGCTGTTCTATACTTTCCTGAAGAGTGTGGATATCAGACTTTTCACTTATTTCCCTGCATTTTACCTGGGGATAATAACCTCTGTAAAAGGAGGCCAGTATATTAAAAAATGGTCGTTGATAATACTGCTCTTTTATGGAGTAATAATAGCTGCGTTTTTAATTTTTAAACAAAATTATTTATTCATCAACTGGTTGCTTTCTCCCTTTTTTATTGGCGCGGGTGCCTACTTTATCTTTTGGTTTTTTAAAAACAAGATATGGGTGTCTGAGTTGTTTAAGCCGATGATTTTTCTGTTGGCGTATTCAAGCTACTCTATGTACCTGTTTCATCGCCCTGTATATATGCTTTTAAGAAAAGTATATTTTCCGGTTACTGATGTGGCTCAAGCTGGATATCTTGTCTTTTTTTGTCTGCCCTGTGTAATACTGGTCTCTTTTTGTTTACAGAAGCTCTGTGACAATGCGTTACGATGGACAGGATACTCCCTTCAATTTTCTGGAAACCGTCAATAAACTTTCTTTATATGCTTCGCATAAACGCGGCAATTGATAGTGCGCCATACCCCGCCAGCCACCCCCAGAGCACCCCTGTAACAATCTTGTTCCTATGTCGCGGATGGAAAAGAAAGAGAGCTGCAATAAAAACCAGCGGCGTTATTATACCGGCAACAACAGGCGGCAGATAGCGCAGCAGCTCCTGCAGACCAAGAAAGAACCAGGGCCCTGAGATATAGTGGACAGTGGCTGTCTCCTGCTCAAGAGGAGCGGCTATCACCATTGAGAAGCCACAGATGGCGGCTGTCAGCGCAGGGTAACGGGAGAGTTGTACCCGGTAGCGCTGTAGATGCCGCCATAGCAGCATCAGCAGCAGCAGGTCAAAACTGATAACATGGTGGAGGTAGACCTTGCGCAGACCACTTTCAGTAACGGAAAAGAGCAGGCGGTTAATGGTATCGCCGATGAAGGGGATGGCGAGCAGCAGGTTTTCAGCGATTCTTCCGGCAGAGCTGCCGGTGGCATCACCACGCAGGATATAGCCGGTAAAGAGAAGCAGCAGGATAACCGGCAGACTGGCGGTTAAACGGATCCATTGCCGCCAGGAGTATTGCTCGCTTTTGTCATAGACGGCGGCCAGATGAGAGATGGCGCAGAAGAAAAAAAGCTGACTGGAATAGAAGTGGAGAGAGCGGAAAAAACCGCCGTAAGGCGCCAGCAGTTCAATTGCGGTGGAGGAGTACCATGGTGTCGCGTAGTCGTACTGCAGGGCAACAATAATCCCTGAGACCAGGGAGAGAAGCAGCATGATAACGGCCCACGCCCCCCAGCGTATTGTTTTATAGCTTTGCCATATTTCAGCTTTTGATGGTGACCACATAGCCGTTATCCGTGCTGGATTTTTCCACCTGTAACAGAGAGAGAGGGCGGTTGGCGGGCCCCCGGATAACTGCACCGGAATCTACCTGAAAAAGACTTTGATGGCAGGGGCACTCCAGAATATCTTTCGCCTCCTGATAATTGACGGAGCAGCCGAGATGGGTGCATCTGCGGGAGAGCGCCCAGCACTTCCCGTCGCGATCGAAGAGGATAAACTCTTTCTGCGTGATAACACCGCCTGCCGAGAGTGGTTCGGTCACCTTTCTGCGCACCGGTTTTGCCGGCACCATAAAGCGGGAAAAATGGAGCAGCGGCCAGCTGAAAAGCAGCGAGAGGAGACCCCATAGCAGCTTTCTGCGACCGTTTTTTACGGGAGAGTGTGCCATTGCTGATCGGTTTACGGATTCTCCGCAAAGAAGCGGTTACGCAGTGCCAGCCATACATGGGGTGGAACAACATCGCTTACATCACCGTTGTTTCGGGCAATATCCTTGATCAGCGAGGAGCTGATATAGATCCATCTGAAACCGGGCATAAAAAATACCGATTCGATATCACTGTTAAGCTTGCGGTTGGCAAGGGCTATCTGGAACTCATAGTCAAAATCAGATACTGCCCGCAGGCCGCGGACAAGGGCTGTTGCGTTTCTGCTGCGGGCAAAATCAATCATCAGTCCTGAAGTCGCTTCCACGGAGATACGTCTGTTATCAGGAAAGGATTGACGAATCATCTCCATTCTCTCCTCAATGGAGAAAAGCGGGGTCTTGGCTGCGTTGGTACCGATAGCAACAATAACTTCGTCAAACATTTTTGCCGCCCGGTTGATAATGTCGACATGACCCATGGTTATCGGATCGAAGGTGCCCGGATAGACAGCAATACGTTTCTGGTGAGTAGTCATCTGTTTTCCTGGTAGAGATGAAAGGCGACTTCTCCGTAAACCCTGCGCTGCCGCAGGCGAAGAGAGACAATCTCTTCGGGGAGAGGGCTTGTGCGCCGCTCCTCAACCACCAGGGTGCCGCCTGGCGCCAGCAGCTGTTGTTCTGCAACTGTTCGGGCACTCTCTTCGGCAAGCCCGGTGTTATAGGGCGGATCACTGAAAATAAGGTGAAAGCCGGTAAAATCCTCTTTTATTATATCTGTTGGCAGGTGGTCTCTTACTGAAGCTGGCAGCGTAAGACGCAGGGTGCGTATCTCTGTCTCCGGTGGAAGATACCGCAGACAGCGCATGATATTTTCCTGCAGTATCTTCAGCGCGGTGGAGGTATGGTCGATAAAGATGGCCGCCGCCGCCCCCCGGCTTAATGCCTCCAGCCCCAGCGCCCCTGTGCCGGCAAACAGATCAAGTACCAGCGCCTTCTGCAGATATGGCTGGAGGATACTGAAAAGGGCCTCCCTGCCGCGATCAGAGGTGGGGCGGATCTGCTGATCCGGTCGCTGTCTTGCCGGTGGAGAGGCAAGCCTTGCCCCCTTTGCCCTGCCGCTGATTATACGCACGCTGTCCCTCTTCTCTTATGGCAACAGCTCTACCTGCCGTCAATGGATCCGGGCAATAACTGTTTCTCCAGCGCGTACCTTCTCTCCCCTTTTTACACAGATCTCCGCCTCTTCCGGCAGATAGAGATCGACGCGGGAGCCAAAACGGATCAAGCCGAAGCGCACGCCTTTGGCGGGCGTGTCGCCCGGCTCAAGCCAGCAGACAATCCTGCGGGCAATAAGCCCTGCAATCTGGACCACAGCAAATCTTTTTCCTGTCTCTGTTGCAACAATAGCGGCGCAGTATTCGTTTTCAAGCTCTGCCTTGCTGCTGTCGGCATTATAGAACTTGCCAGGATGGTAGATAATCTTCTGCACCACTCCGGCAAGGGGCATACGGTTGACATGCACATTAAACACATTCATAAAAATGGAGATCTTGCGGACCTTCTGCCCAGTGAAGCGGTGATCGTAGGTCTCCTTGATAATAATGATCTTGCCGTCTGCCGGTGAGATGACCGCATCCTCTTCAAACGGGACAAAGCGTTCAGGATCGCGAAAGAAAAAGAGGCTGAAGGTGGTCAGAGCAAGGGCGAAGACAGTGCCGCCGACATAGCCGAGGGCAGCAAGAACAAGTGTTAATAATGCGGCAAAGCCGATAAAGGGATATCCCTCCTTTGCCACGGGTGTTTTTATGGGCAGCATATTTTTTCTTTTGTTTTTGGTTATCCGTTCTGTGATAATCTCCTGTAAGGGAGTGGAGAGGATAATTTCTGCTAAATACTTTTCTGTCTTGAAACGACCTGTTCCGGCAAAAAAGTAGTCCGCCTGCCTATACCAGCAGCATTTCGGTGGTCGCCTTGCCGGCCGGTACCATCGGATAGACATCCTCTTCCCTGGCAATCTTGATATCCATCAGCACAATCTTGTCTGCAGCCATCGCCTCCCTGATAACCGGCTCCACCTCTGCCTTGGTTGTTGCCCGCAGTCCCAGGGCGCCATAGGCCTCTGCCAGGGTAACAAAATCGGGCATAACATCCATGGTGGTCGCGGAGTAGCGTTTATCATAGAAAAACTCCTGCCACTGGCGTACCATCCCCAGATAGTTGTTATTGAGTATCAACACCTTGACCGGACAGTTATACTGTTTGGCGGTGGCAAGTTCCTGGATATTCATCTGGATGGAGCCGTCTCCG
>PDWI01014516.1_pt1 | contig 12244 bp, 11 predicted proteins | sample 1430891 | NCBI WGS metagenome assembly PDWI01 (sample SAMN01162508, study PRJNA174530) | Oral metagenome, whole genome shotgun sequencing project. | biome: Marine environment; feature: Marine mammal; material: Swab sample of the gingival sulcus; isolation source: swab sample of gingival sulcus...
ATTTTTTGAGGAGGAAAGCATGCACTACGATCACAAGGCCATAGAAAAAAAGTGGCAGGACTATTGGTATAGTAGCGATATATTTAAAGCCGAGGGACCAGATAGCGCTAAAGAAAAATTATTTTTATTGGTCGAGTTTCCCTATCCGTCGGGCAAGGGCTTACACGTCGGCCACCCGCGCCCCTATACGGCGCTCGACATCGTGGCGCGCAAGCGCCGTTTTGAAGGTTATAATGTGTTGTTTCCGATGGGCTGGGACGCCTTTGGCCTGCCGACTGAAAACTACGCGATTAAGAATAAAATCCACCCGCGCATTGCCACCGATGACAACATTGCCAATTTTAAAAAGCAATTGAAGTCAATAGGTTTTTCGTTCGACTGGTCGCGCGAAATCGATACGACCGACCCCGATTACTATAAGTGGACGCAGTATATTTTCTTAAAATTATTGGAAAATGGTTTGGCTTATAAGGACAAACTGGCGATCAACTGGTGTCCGAGCTGTAAAATCGGACTGGCCAACGAAGAAGTCGTACAGGGTTGCTGTGAGCGCTGCGGCGGTGAAGTCCACAAACGCGACAAAGAGCAGTGGATGCTGAAGATTACCGCCTACGCTGAAAAGTTGATCAAAGACTTGGATTTGGTCGATTACATTGCGCGCGCCAAAATCCAGCAGCGCAACTGGATCGGCAAGTCAGAGGGTGCCGAGATAGAGTTTCCGGTGAGTCAGACAGACGACGTCTTAAAAGTCTATACGACGCGTCCCGATACGATTTACGGCGCGACCTATATGGTTATCGCGCCGGAGCATCCGCTGGTCGAAAAATACGCCGAGAAAATTGAAAATATCGACGACGTTCGTCAATATCAAGACGCCGCCAATAAAAAGTCTGACTTTGAGCGCACCGAGCTGGTAAAGGAAAAGACTGGCGTCGAATTAAAGGGCATTGCGGCCATTAATCCAATTACTGAGAAAGATATTCCAATTTGGATTTCCGATTACGTTATGATGGGCTACGGTACTGGTGCGATTATGGCGGTTCCCGCACACGACCAACGCGACTATGAATTTGCGAGCAAATTTGACTTGCCAATCATCGAAGTCATCTCTGGTGGGGACCTTACAGTCGAGGCCTATTCGGGAGACGGCAAGCTGGTCAATTCGCCGCTAATCGATGGATTAGACGTCGTCGCGGCCAAGGCAAAAATGATCAAAATTGTCGAAGACAAGGGCATTGGTGTCCCCAAAGTCAACTATAAGCTGCGCGACTGGGTCTTTTCGCGTCAGCGCTACTGGGGTGAGCCCATTCCGGTCGTACACTGCGAAAAGTGCGGTATCGTGCCGTTGCCCTACGATCAGTTGCCCCTGACATTGCCCGATGTCGTAAGTTATGAACCGACTGATACCGGTGAGTCGCCACTGGCGGCGATAGAAGATTGGGTCAACACGACTTGTCCGACGTGTGGCGAGGCGGCTAAACGCGAAACCGATACCATGCCGCAGTGGGCCGGTTCATCGTGGTATTTCTTGCGCTATACCGATCCGCACAACGACGAGGCGTTTGCCGGCAAGGCAGCACTCGACTACTGGTTGCCGGTCGACTGGTACAATGGCGGCATGGAACACACCACACTGCACTTGTTGTATTCGCGTTTTTGGCACAAGTTTTTGTACGACATCGGCGCAGTCCCGACGGTCGAACCCTACATCAAGCGCACCTCGCATGGCATGATTATGGGTGAAAACAACGAAAAAATGTCCAAGTCGCGCGGCAATGTGGTCAATCCAGACGACATTGTAGAGCAGTTTGGCGCCGATACTTTACGCACCTACGAAATGTTTATCGGCGACTTTGAAAAGTCTGTATCGTGGTCGATGAACGGCGTAAAGGGCTGTCGTAGATTCCTCGATAGAGTTTGGAATTTACAAGATATATTGGTCGATGGCGATACTTACAGCGCAGAACTGAATTCGACAGTCCACAAGATGATTAAAAAGGTCAGCGAAGACTACGAGCGCATGAAGTACAATACGGCGATTGCCACGATGATGGCGTTTTTAAACGACGTGTCTAAAAAAGGTCAAATCAATCGCGCCGAATACAAGACCTTGTTGCACCTATTAAATCCGGTCGCACCGCATATTACAGAAGAAATCTGGCAGAATTTGGGCTTTGCCAAAACGATGCACGAAACGGCTTGGTCGACCTATGACGAATCCGCCTTACAAGACGCGGTCGTCGAAATGCCAGTTCAGATCAACGGTAAAGTTAAGACCGTCGTCGCCGTGCCAAAGGGCTCTGATAAAGGCGCAGTTGAAGAAATCGTCATGGCCGACGAAAAGGCGCAGCGCGCGCTGAACGGCTTAAGCGTCGTCAAATTTATCGTCGTACCCGACAAAATCGTCAATATCGTGGTTAAAAAGTAGTTTTTTGGGATATCGTAAGAGTTGTCATTTCGAGTGCAGGCGGAGCCGAAATCGAGAAATCTCGGTTTTTAAAGCCGAGCTCTCGCCACTCCGCACTTCGCATTTCGCTAGAGATGACATGATTCAGCAACCCAACCGAACAGTAACACGATGAGTTATAGTTAATAGAGGAGGAAAAAATGTTAAAAATCATTCACACAGACAATGCACCAAAGGCAGTAGGACCGTATTCACAGGCCGTTCAAGGCGGCAATATGGTATTTGTTTCCGGTCAAATTCCGGTCGATCCAGCAACTGGTAAAGTCGTCGAGGGCGGCATTCAGGCCGAAACGACGCAGAGTTTAGAAAACGCTAAGGCAATTTTGGCAGAGGCCGGTTTAACTTTCAACGACGTCATGAAAGTAACGGTTTACCTCGATAAAATTGCCGACTTTGCGGCAATGAACGAAATCTACGCCAAGTATTTTGTCGACCACAAGCCGGCGCGCGCTGCATTTGAAGTTGGTGCATTGCCACTAGGCGTCGCCGTAGAGATCGAGATGATCGCCTACAAGGGCTAGCAAGATAAAAACTCCCGTTTGATATTTATCACAACGGGAGCATATTCCAAAGATATGGCACAGTCAATTGAGTAGATTGTGCCAATTTTGGTTTTCACGATAAACGCACGCAAAAATCTCAATATAGTTTTATCCGTGCGCAGGCACATTGAATATGTTTTTATGTGGCCTGAACCTTGTCTTTCTTTTTCTTTGCTGAACGGATTGGGAGAACGATACACAGCAAGCCGATTAGAGATACTAATGCTCCGTAAAATTTGTTTTGGTTATTACAGAGTGTTTCCATTTCTTTTTCAGATAATTTATAATCGTAGAATAGTACCCCATAGTCAGATTTTTCTAGAAATTTTCCATTTAGTTTTCCGGCGGCCGTAAAATCGCCTGCTAACTCTTCTGGTTTTAGCGCATACCAAGTAACTCTTATAGAGCCGAGCTTTCCTTCATCATGGCCTTTAGGAATATAGGTATAATCATCAATTGGATAGAGTCCTTTAACTTTTTTTCCTTTGCTGAGACCACTTACGGGGTAGTGATTTATTTCACGTTTAAAATCGATATAATGCTTGATATGTAGCTTATCTATAAATTCATCGCTTAAGTAAACGTCTTCTTCGCCAATGCTGAGGAGACCATAAAAATTTTTGCTCTTGGGAAACTCCGGAAAGGGCGGGTTGTTATAAAAGCCCGTATCGTTAGTAACGTTTTCTCTTTTATCGGAATATTTTAGTATTACATCCCCTTCGGCGTTGCCGGAAAACTGTATCATTTCAACTTTTCTCATTAAGAGTGGGCTGTCTATATAGACGTCGAAGGTATCGTCGTAGGCGCCCGTGTCAGTACCTGCTTCGAATTTTAATTCTCCACTGTAAAAGTCAACATCTCCAATGCCTCTTAGCCCGATATAGTAGGCTCGGGATCCTGCAACTACCAAAAATATACCTATTGCGATAGAGATTATTTGGTTTTTGTTCATAGTGTACTCCTCAGATATTGGTTATCAATTCACTACTGTAATGTTTTATAATATCTATTTTCCCAGCATTTTTTGATATTCGATATTCAGTTTTTCGACGCTTTCCATATCGCCCATTTGATAATAGTAGGCCGCCTTTGCTATGAAGTAGTCTTCTGTTTGGCGGTAGGCGTTCATTTGAAAAATGAAGCCGCTGCCAATTGTCAGCAAGAGTAGCAGAGCCAACGGTTTGAAAAAGCGATAGGGCACGTAAGGCACGATAAATGAATAGACGATAAAGCCCCCGATAAAGCCAAACAAGTGGCCGGCGATGTCGATGTTGGGTACGATAAAAGTCAACAGCACATTGACGCCAATCAACGTCAGTATACTGTTGCCAAAGACCTCTAAATAAAGTTCTTTATTGAGTAGATACAAATAGAGATGGTAAGCCATAAAGCCGTAAATCACGCCGGATGCGCCGAGTGAAACATTGGGCACAAAAATAAATGAGCCAATGCTGGCGATTATACCTACCAGAACATAGCTAAGTGCATAGCGCCAACGCCCCAATTGAAATTCGATGACCGATCCAAAGTAGTAGAGGGCGATGTTGTTGAAGACCAGATGTTGAATAGAGCCATGCAAAAAAATCGGCATGACCAAATGCCAAAATTTATAATCGGCAATTCTAAAGTTGACTTTGGCGCCGAAATCAACTAGGGTTACATAAGAAAGTTTCCAATCAAATAGCATCATCGCCGCAAACAGCACCGTGTTGCTGGCGATGATGGCATATGTTAGTACGGGTTTTTTAGCCATATTGCTCTAAGACTCCTCGTCCCGCTACTTTAAGAATTTTGCGGCGGCACTTTGTAGCATTTCTTGCCAGTTGCCAAAGTTGGACTTTTCAGCGACGAATTTATTGAGCGCGTCGAGTGGCAAATTTTTGACATCGGTTAGTTTTGAAACGTCAAAGCCACCAGCGCTGAAGAAACTTGCAATATCGCCAAATTGAGTGTTTTCTTTCATAAATGCACTGTCAAATACATCTGTAAGGCCTTCCGGCAGCTTGTCTAAGTATTGATCAAAATCCTGTCCCGTAACGCTTTCTGCCATATTTTTTACATTGTCAAGCAAACCCATAATTTCCTCCTAATAATATATTAAAGTTTACAATTTATATATACCTAATTGTAATCGATTTAATCTTTAAAAACTAAATTGGTAATTGTTCAGTTTAAAAATATAACATGGTGTCATCTCGACCGATTGAAGGGAATTAAATTATTGTTCTATAGGGGGATGAAGAGGCCAATTTAAGTGAGTCGCGTATTACGGGAGAAAAAAAACAAATATTTTTAAAAATGTCATAAAGTATGATTGATTTTTTTAGGTAAACAAGTTAGAGTATAGGTGTAATGAAAAGTTGAGGAGAGTATATGAAAAAAAAATTAATCACCGGTGCGTTGGGACAGATTGGATCAGAGCTTATTATCGCCTTGAACGAGCGATACGGCTCAAATAATGTAGTGGCTTCTGACGTCGTAGACGCTCCACAGTTAGACTGCATTTACGAAAAGTTGGACGTCACAGATTTTGAGTCGTTTGACGGCCTCTGCAGTAAGTACGAGTTTGATGAAGTATATCATTTGGCCTCTATTTTATCGGCTAAAGGAGAACAGAATCCGGATTTATTGTGGACAGTTAATATGGGCGGTCTTGAAAATGTACTAAATTTAGCACGACAGTATGAGTTTAAACTTTTTATTCCCAGTTCAATCGCCGCATTTGGTTCCAGCACACCGCTTGATCAAACGCCACAGGTGACCGTACAGCGCCCATCGACCATCTATGGCGTTTCTAAAGTCGCCGGCGAACTGCTGTGCGATTACTACCATTCGAAATTTGGCGTAGACGTCAGAGGATTGCGCTTTCCGGGGTTAATATCGAATAAACAATTGCCCGGCGGCGGCACCACCGATTACGCCGTTCACATCTATTACGAAGCCTTAAAAAGTGGCGCGTATACCAGTTATATTGCCGAGGGGACTTATCTAGATATGCTCTATATGCCGGATGCCATCGCTGGAATACTCGATTTGATGGCGGCCGATGGCAGCAAGTTGAAAAATCGAAACGCTTACAACATCACTGCAATGAGCGTTGACCCCAAGTGTATTGCCGATTCAATAAAAAAACGAATACCAGATTTCAAAATAGATTACCGAGTTGATTCCGTCAGGCAGGCAATTGCCGAATCTTGGCCGAACAGTTTAGACGATTCGGCGGCGCGTGCCGAATGGGGGTGGAATCCCAAGTACGATTTAGATAAAATGACAGAGGATATGCTAAGTGTATTGAGAGAGAAGATTGGAAAGGAGTAGCTATGTTTACAAATCAGTCAATTGAAAAGGGAATGCAGATTAAGCTCGACAAAAATTTACCGGAGTATCCAACGTTTAAAGAGGGCATTCGCCGCGCGCCAAAGCGCGAGTTTACGCTGACTAAGAATCAGACAAAAATTGCATTGAAGAACGCGTTGCGTTACATCCCGGAAGAATTGCATGAACAATTGGCGCCGGAATTCTTGGACGAACTGTTGACGCACGGTCGCATTTACGGCTATCGCTATCGTCCAGAGGGCGCGCTATCGGGCAAGCCAATCGATCAGTATAAGGGCGTCTGCACGGAGGGCAAGGCCATTCAAGTCATGATCGACAACAACCTCGATTTTGATATTGCGCTTTATCCATACGAGCTGGTCACCTATGGTGAAACCGGACAAGTATGCCAAAATTGGATGCAGTATCGCCTGATTAAAAAATATCTCGAAGTGATGACGCAAGAGCAAACTCTAGTCGTCATGAGTGGTCATCCGCTCGGACTGTTTAAGTCTTCACCGGAGGCGCCGCGCGTCGTCATCACTAACTCGATTATGGTTGGCATGTACGACAATCCAGAATGGCAGAACAAAGCGCAGGCGATGGGCGTTGCCAACTACGGTCAAATGACCGCCGGCGGTTGGATGTACATTGGACCGCAGGGCATTGTACACGGCACATTTAATACCGTCATGAATGCCGGCCGCTTAAAACTGGGCATTAAAGGCGACCAAGATCTCGCCGGTGTACTCTACGTCACGTCTGGTCTCGGCGGCATGAGCGGCGCACAGGGCAAGGCTATAAAAATTGCTAACGGCGTTGGCATCATCGCCGAAGTCGACTTCTCGCGCGTGATGACGCGTTACGAGCAGGGCTGGGTCGACAGTTATTCGGATTCTTGTGAAAAAGTATTTGCCGAAGCAAAAGAATACATGGACAAAGGTGAAGGTAGAGCAATCGCCTTCCACGGCAACGTGGTCGACTTACTCGATTACGCTTTGGCCAATGACATAAAAATTGACTTGTTGTCCGACCAGACATCGTGTCACGTGCCGTACGATGGCGGCTACTGCCCGCAGGGCATGACATTTGACGAGCGCACTGAAATGCTCGCAAATGACAAAGAAACCTTTATGAAAAAAGTCGACGCATCGCTGCAAAAGCACTACCATGTCGTCAAGGCATTGGTCGATAAGGGGTCGTACTTCTTCGATTACGGCAATGCCTTTATGAAGGCCGTCTACGATACTGGCATCAAAGAAATTACCAAGAATGGCGTCGACGAATCAGAGGGCTTTATCTTCCCGTCTTACGTCGAAGACATCATGGGACCGATGTTGTTCGACTATGGCTATGGCCCGTTCAGATGGGTTTGTCTGTCCGGCAAGCCGGAGGATCTGCGCAAGACAGACCACGCTGCGATGAACTGCATTGACCCGAATAGACGCGGTCAAGATAGAGACAACTACGTTTGGGTGCGCGACGCCGAGGCCAATAAATTGGTCGTTGGTACGCAGGCCAGGATTCTCTATCAAGATGCGTTGGGTAGACTTAAAATTGCCCTTAAATTTAACGAAATGGTCAGAAATGGTGAAATTGGACCAGTTATGCTGGGCCGCGACCACCACGATACGGGTGGCACGGACTCGCCGTTTAGAGAGACGTCAAACATTAAAGATGGTTCAAATGTGATGGCTGAAATGGCCGTACACTGCTTTGCCGGTAACGCCGCGCGCGGCATGTCGATGATTGCCTTGCACAATGGCGGTGGCGTCGGCATTAGCAAGTCAATTAACGGCGGTTTCGGCATGGTATTAGACGGTTCGGAGCGCGTCGACACAATCTTAAAGCGCGCCATGCCGTGGGATACGATGGTCGGCGTCGCCAGACGCAACTGGGCGCGCAATGAAAACGGCGTATCGACGTGTATTGAATACAACGAAATCGAAAAATATTAATCGAGAAAGGTCGAGATATCTCGTATTTGTCATTTCGACAACAGTTACATTTACACATAACGAGGAGGAAACAAAAATGAGCAAGGTAGTACAATGTGTGCCCAACTTTTCTGAGGGGAGAGACACGGAAAAAATCGAAAGAATTTTAAATGCCTTTCGCGGCAAAGAAGGTGTAAAGTTACTCGACTATTCGAGTGACAAAGACCACAACCGTTCGGTCGTCACTTTAGTCGGTGAACCGCAAGCTGTTAAAAACGCCGTCGTCGAGGCAGTCGGTTTGGCAAAAGACGAAATCGACATGACGAAACATGAAGGGCAACACCCCAGAATGGGCGCCGTTGATGTCATTCCATTTATTCCGATTAAGGAGATGGACATTGCAGAGTGCGTGGCTCTGGCCAAAGAAACTGCCACCGAGATGAATGACAAGCACGGTGTACCGGTATTCTTATACGAAAAAGCGGCCTCCGCCGCACACCGTGAAAACCTCGCCAAGGTGCGCAAGGGTCAATTCGAAGGCATGTTTGAAAAGGTAAAAGAAGAAGAGTGGAAACTCGACTACGGCACAGAGTGTCACCCGACTTACGGCGTAACGGCAGTCGGCGCACGCATGCCGCTGGTAGCGTTTAACGTATTACTCGACACGGACAACCTCGATATCGCCAATAAAATTGCCAGAAACGTGCGTCACTTAAACGGTGGTTTAAGATATGTCAAGGGCATTGGCATCGACATGCCGGAACGCAAGATAACGCAGGTATCAATGAATATGACGGACTACACGAAGACGCCGCTCTACCGCTCGTTTGAATTGATTAAGGTTGAGGCGAGGCGCTATGGCGTCAACGTCATCGGTTCGGAAATTATCGGTCTTGTGCCGATGGCGGCGATGATTAGCACAGCTGAATGGTATTTGGGCGTCGAAGACTTCTCTATCGAACAAGTACTAGAAAAGAGGATGATGGAATAATGGCAAATAAAGTAGCCATGGGCGACATCGGCGTCATCGCGGACGGTGCAGTCGCCATGGCAGACGGCGTGATTACACACGTGGGCAAGACTGAAGACGTCGTCAATGCAATCGACATCGCCGATTACGAAGTCTACGACGTCAGAGGCAAAACCGTTATGCCGGGCTTTATCGACCCGCATACGCACCTCGTCTTCGGCGGCTATCGTCAAGACGAGTACGGCTGGCGACTAGAGGGTCAAACTTATGTTGAAATTATGGAAAAGGGCGGCGGCATCAACAATTCTGTACGCCATACCGAAGAATCGACCTTTCAGGAACTATTCGACCTCGGCATCAAGCGCCTTGACTCCATGCTTAGCTTTGGCGTCACCACTGTCGAGGGCAAGTCGGGCTACGGCTTATTTAAAGACACCGAGCTCAAGCAGCTTAAAGTCTACAAGGCGTTAAAGCGCGAACATCCGCTCGACATCGCCGTTACTTACTTGGGACCTCACTCGGTGCCAAAGCAGTACAAGGGCAATGAAATGGCATTCATCGACTATCAAATCGAAGAGTGCCTACCGGCGGTAAAAGAACTTGGCGTCGCCGAGTTCGCCGATATTTTCTGTGAGAAGAACGTCTTCGAAATCGAAGAGTCGCGCAAGTTTTTAACGGCAGCCAAGGAAATGGGATTTAAACTTAAAGTACACGCCGACGAAATCGTTTCGTTGGGCGGTGCCGAATTGGCCGCCGAAGTCGGTGCGGTTTCGGCCGATCACCTCTTGCAGGCATCCGATCAGGGCATCGCCGATATGATTGAAAAGGGCGTCGTCGCAACGCTGTTGCCGATTACTGCCTTTAGCTTAAAAGAGCACTACGCCAGAGCGCGCTATATGATCGATAACGGCGCGGCGGTCGCCTTGGCAACTGACCTCAATCCGGGCAGCTGCTTTAGCGAGTCGACGCCGCTGTTGATAGCGCTGGCGACAATTCACATGAATATGACGATTGAAGAAACGATTACGGCGTTGACGTTAAATGCGGCTGCCGCCATCGATCGCGCCGATAGTATCGGCAGTCTAGACGTCGGCAAACAGGCCGATATCGTCGTACACGAATTTCCGTCTTATAAGTACTTGCCCTATCACATTGGCGTGACGACGACAGAAGTCGTCTTCAAAAAGGGTGAAATTGTATACGAAAGACCATTCTAGGAGGAATTATGTTAGCTGAATATAAAGTAACGGAGTTCTTAAACGAACTCCACTCTAACTCGCCGGCACCGGGTGGCGGCAGCGTAGCGGCTTTAAATGGCGCCGTAGCGGCATCTTTGGTCGGCATGGTTGCCAATTTGACAGTGGGTAAGAAAAACTACGCCGAAGTCGAAGCCGAAATGATGCAAATTAGAGATAAAATGGCTGAAATAAAGGACAAATTCGTCGCTTTAATCGACGAGGACGCCAATTCTTTTAACGGCGTCATTGCCGCATTTAAAATGCCGAAGGAAACGGACGAAGAAAAAGCGGCGCGCACGGCGGCAATTCAAAGTGGTTACAAAGATGCGATTGCCGTCCCGTTTGAGGTAGCCAAATCTGCCGCTGAGTTATTTGACGTCATCGAAGTCGTCGTCAAGAAGGGCAATAAGAATGCCGAATCAGACGGTTTGGTAGCGGCGCTTTCAGTCAGGACGGCGATTATCAGCGCACTTTTAAACGTCGAAATCAATTTATCGAGCGTTAAGGACGCCGATTACGTCGAGAAGATGCAGGCCGAAGTCACAGGACTTAAAAAGCTCGCCGACGAGGGTGAACGTCGCATTATGGCATTAAAGTCTTTCTAACATACCGACTAAGTGTCATCCCGAGCAAGGTCGAGCGATCTCGCTTTTAAAATCTCTCGCCTTTATGGAGAAATCTCGCATTAAATTCGGGGTTTCTCCACTTTGTTTGAAAGGAGCAATTGTGAAATTATTTATCGTAGACGCATTTACCGAAACGCCCTTTGGCGGAAATCCCGCCGGTGTGGTCATTTTAGCGGAAGGGAGCGATTTTCCAAGTGAGCAAATTATGCTCAAGATCGCCGCAGAACTGAGATATTCGGAAACGGCATTTATCAAGCGACTATCTGCCAACAGCTTTAACATCAGATATTTTACGCCGGCTGCCGAAGTCGACTTGTGTGGTCATGCGACAATTGCCTCTTTTTATACGCTTTTGTCGGAAGGTTATGTTGAGGTTGGTAAAACCTATCTCAATCAAACGCTGGCCGGTGATTTAAACGTGGCGATATCGGAAGGCGCCATTTTAATGGATATGGCTGAGCCACAGCTGCTGGATGCGATTCCAAGTGGCGCTGCCGTCGACGAGCTCTACCGCGTGATGGGCTTGGACAGTAAAGGGCAAGATGTTTACGCAGTCGACGATTCGATTCGCTTAAGGCCATACAAGGCGTCTACCGGTTTAATCGACATCATGCTGCCGGTTGCCGACGAGGCGGCGCTCGATGCGATAGAACCGGATTTTACAGCATTGATGGCGCTTTCCAAACGATACGGCGTCGTCGGCGTACACGCCTTTACCGTCAACGCCACTGACGGTAACGTCCATGCCAGAAACTTTGCACCGCTCTACGAAATAGACGAAGAGGCGGCTACGGGTACGTCAAATGGCGCACTGGCATATTATTTATACCGACACGGCATCTTAAAAGAGGGTCAATTATTGACTGTCGTACAAGGTGAAAAAATGCAGCGTCCATCGAAAATTGTGGCGCGGCTCGTCAAAGTCGACGGTGCTGAAAGCGTTAAAGTCGGAGGTTCGGCAGTTATGCTCGTCAAAGGCGAGTTCAGACTGTAGATAAATGCCCAAACTTTGTTGCTGCACAAAATGTCGTGCTCAGTACTTTTGCTACACAAAAGCTACTCCCTGCGGTCGTAGTCGGACTTCTTTCCGATACTATCTTACATATGTCTTTATACGCTGCGACCCGCCATTTTGCTTGCGCCTCGAAC
>PDWI01008337.1_pt1 | contig 12242 bp, 6 predicted proteins | sample 1430891 | NCBI WGS metagenome assembly PDWI01 (sample SAMN01162508, study PRJNA174530) | Oral metagenome, whole genome shotgun sequencing project. | biome: Marine environment; feature: Marine mammal; material: Swab sample of the gingival sulcus; isolation source: swab sample of gingival sulcus...
TCAATAACATGGGCACTTTTATAGTACCAGGTGGTCTCGGCAGACAGCTCCGGGGCAACCCGCGGTAAGGTGCCGCTTTTCTTTTCTTCAAGAAAGTAGCGGTTCATGATCGGGTCAACTCCGGCTGTGGTCGCGCTGATAATACTGGTGCTGCTGGTCGGCGCAATGGCCATGAGATAACCGTTTCTCAAGCCGTGCTCGTCAATTTCTTTTCTGAGCTGCTGCCAGCTCTCACTCTCGTAACCACGTTTTTCAAAATACTCTCCAGTCTGCCATTCACTGCCTGGAAAATATTCATAATGGCCTTTCTCAGCCGCAATATTTTTGCTGGCTTGAATGGCGTAAAAGTTGATTCGCTTAAACAGCTCATCGACAAAGCTGAGGTGCTCTTCGGATTCCCAGAGCAGCCTGTTTTTTGCCAGCATATGATGATACCCGCTTATTCCTAAGCCGATCGGGCGATATTTTTCGTTGTTAATCCTGGCATAAGGAAGTGGAAAGTAGTTAAGATCAATAACGTTATCAAGAGCACGTACTGCTGATTCGGTAATCTCTTCAAGCTCACCGTCACGAGAAAGATCAATATTCCCCAGGGAAAGACTTGCCAGATTGCAGACCACAAATTCTCCTGGTTTGGTCTTTGTGACCACCACCTTTTCACCATCAATCTCTTCAATGGTCTGGCTGAGTGTTTTGATCGCGGCCATGTTCTGGGCGATCTCCGTGCAGAGATTGCTGCAATAGATAATCCCCTTATGGGAATTGGGGTTCATCGTGTTAACCTGATCCCTGTTAAAGGTAAAAGGGGTCCCCGTTTCTACAGCACTCTTGATAATCAGCCGGAGCATATCCTTCATGGAGATGGTTCTTTTGCTGATCCGGTTGTCATTGATACAATCCAGATATCTGGTTTCCCAGAGTTCACCGTAGCAATCTTCCAGACAATAGCCTTTGACTTTTTCTATTTCATGGGGGCACATCAAATGCCAGTCGCCATCAATATCATCTTTAGCTTTTTTCCAGAACAGATCGGGATAGCATATTGCCGGAAAGACATCGTGAGCCTTCATCCGGTCGTCGCCATTGTTGGTACGCAGACCAAGGAATTCGGGAATATCCTTATGCCAGGCATCCAGGTAAACTGCCACCGCACCCTGGCGTACTCCGAGTTGATCGACGGCCACAGCGGTATCATTTGCCAGTCTGATCCATCTGATGACCCCGCCTGCGGCTCCCTTAAAGCCACGAATATCACTGCCCGAAGAGCGGACCTTGCCAAAGTACAGGCCCATACCGCCACCAAATTTGCTGACCCTGGCAAAGTTATCTATAGAACGATAGATACCTTCTAAGCTGTCTGGTACAGTGTCTATAAAACATGACGATAACTGGAAATATGGTTTGCGGGCATTGGCAAGTGTTGGCGTAGCCATGGTGACCTTCAAGGTACTTAGCATATCATAAAAACGCTGTACCCAACCCAATCTGTCTTCACCTTCCTGCATTGCCAGATGCATTGCTATTCCTAAAAACATCTCCTGAGGTTCTTCGAGGGGTTGGTTGTTGTGGTTTCTGATAACATATCTGCCAAGCAGCATATCAAGGCTGGAATAGCTGAGAAGATCATCCCGCTTTGTATCAATAAAAGTGGCGCATTCGTCTATTTCTTCTTTTGAATAGGCGTCTAAGATATATGGGCCGTAAAGTCCTTCGGTGGTAAGCCATTTTACTTTCCCATAAAAGGAGCTGATCTGGAATTGATCGAGCTGAACACGAAGATTTTTTCTGAATTTAAGCATCAATATTCTGGCAGCGATATATTCCCATTTCGGGGCTGCTTGAGTGGTTAATTCTACCGCCGCTTTGACAAGAATGTTGAGCCGTTCGTTGATGTTCATCTCCTGTTTATAAAAAGAGATGAACTTTGAGGTGAGAAAATGGATGTAATATATCTCTTCGGTATATTCCTTTTGAATATCCTTGAGGATACTGTCTAATTCATCAAGATCCGGGAAATAATCTACGATGAGTTGTCTGGCGCGCCTGCTTTTACTACGCTCATTTCTGTAGATGATGTAGCTCTTTAAGACTTCATAATGATTCAGTTCTGTTAAGGCGCGTTCCACCTGGTCCTGAATATCTTCAACCTGAACCATACCATCCATTGCAGAATCAAGGTTCAACAGGGATTCGACCTTGGCGGTTATTGCTGTAAGTTGCTCCGGGCTGCAATCTTTAGCAACGCTTCTAAATGCTTGGTGTACTGCATTTTCTATCTTGCTGATATCATATTCTTCAAGATTGCCGTCTCTTTTTCGTATTTTCATTTCATATCTCCGTCGCCTGCTTTTCTTGCTTGTTGTTCTTTGAAACAGGCTGACTTTTCAAGGTGTTTTTAGCTATATATTTCCGGGCCGTAAAAGATCTTGTAAAAGACCTTTTACGGCAAGGTGACTTTCTTGCAGGGAAGAGGAAAACCATGTGTTATAAAAGGTGAACAAGACATCACAGAAGAGGCTCTTTTAACTGCAAAAAAACACAATAATAGTAAGTTGTTATGAACGAGAAAACAGGCGCAGGAGCCGTGAAACACGATTTAAGGCACAGCATCTCGCAGGAAGTAGAGACATAGCAGAGAGAGACAAATAGCGCAACCAAAACAAAACGACGCGGCCATTTTATTTTATCTTTACTGGCTGCCAACAAGGAAAAAGTTAGAAAAATAAACCACAGGAATTGTTAGTCAGGAAATTTATTAAAAAACCAATGATCGAAACGATGCTCTTTTGGGTGATGTTTTTCTGGAAGCATATCAAACTCTTCTCCAGGAGATCCGTCTTGATGGTGATGTTCCGATTGCTCTTTGGCCCGGTAATCAGGAAGGGCGTTTTTTCACGGTTGTTACGTGATCTCTCTTTGCAAAAGGTCGGAAATAATCAAGCAGTACCGGGGTCATAAAATAATCTGCAGCCAATGCCGCTAAAATACCCGCAGGGACCAATATTCCCATATTGATATAGGCATTGGCCAGTGATGCCAGATAGGCAGAAAAATTCAAAACAAGGACCATCGAGGTGAGAAATAGGGCAACGCCTACGGTTTTGAAGACCCGTTGTGTACTCTTTTGATAACTGCCGGTACGGGTATATTCCAGTTGATAATGATTGATAAAATGAATGGTATCATCCACGGCCAGCCCGAGCAGTGTTGGTATTATGGTAACGGTCATAATGTCCAGTGGGATACCGGCAAAGCCCATGATGCCACCAACCGCAAGGGCTGGTGAAATGTTGGGAATCATTGCGATAAGGCCTGTTTTCACGCTACCAAAAACTACGATCATCAGCAGGCCAATAACACCCAAAGCAATAAAAAAGGAACGTAACTGTCCCCAGGTCACATAGTCCATCATTACCGAGAACTGAGAAATAGAACCAATAAGCAAGACCTTGGCCTCTGGAAAGAGCTCCTTGGCTCGCTGCTGGATCAATCGCAGTTCCCGGGTCGCTTCTTTCGAGTTATAGTCGCTGAGTTCCACCATAAGTCGTAGCCGCTGATAGTCGTAATCTACCCATTTCTCTGCCTCGACGCCACCGGCGTTTTCATAGAGCAGCAACAGCTGGGCGATCATCTCCTGACTGTCAGGAATACGATAAAAGGAAGGCTCTCCGTTATTGAGTACCTGGTTCATATCCTTGATAATATCGAGCAGAGAACTGACCTTCTTGGTTAATTCGAAGGTTTTGACTTCAGCCACCAGCTGTTCAAATTTTTTGAGATGCTCTGGATTTTTAGCCGTATCCGGCTGGTCAAATTCAATGGCTACATCATATGCATAGAGCGAGCCCACCGGAGTCTTGCTGACATAATCAAGACGAGAGATATACGGGATCTTCAGCCCCATGGTACGACGGTAATCAAATGAAACCTCAAACTTTGAGATGCCAACCAGACAGAGTGCAGTAAGTACTGCGAAAATCACCATGGTTGTCTTGGGCCGAAGCAGTACCCGGCGGCCCAGACCGTCCATAAGCCGTTCGAGCAATCGGCCTCCTTTTTCGGTATAGATGGTATCGGGCTTTCTATCCTTACCGAAACTGAGCAAGGAAGGCAGCAAGACAATCACCAAGATATAGGTAACGCCGATCAGACAGGCGGCCGAAACGCCGACCCAGCGAATGGGCCGCATCGGAATCAGCAGAAAGGAGAGCAATGCCGCCATCGTCGTCAGGGCACTGAACAACAGCGGCCAGCCGGTCTCTTCGACAGCCCGGAGCAACGCGTAATGACGCTGGCCTGTTTGCAGAAATTCCCGTTTAAAGAAGTTGAAGACATGGATCGAATAGCCAATGGAAACCGCAAGACTCAAGAATATTGGGATGAAGACCATTGAAGTATCAAAGACAATGCCTAAAAATCCCTGAAGACCAAATACAATGATAATGGTACTGACAGCGGTCAGCAGTGGAAAAATAACGCCGGTAACACTGCGCAGCGAAACTGCCAGAATAAGTATGGTCAGAAGCAGCGATATGCCAAATAACTTCGGTGTTTCGTTAGCAAAAAAGCCCAATTTATCAATATTAATGACCGGCAGGCCTGTGGTTTTCGGGTTGAGAATCTGGTATTTTTCTTGGCCGACGATTTCCTTGAAAACCCGGCCGACACCAAAAACCGGGTTTTCTGTGGTTTCTTTTTCCCAGTCCTCGGGAATAGTCTTCATGCGCAGCATAAGCCAGGTATAACGACTGTCCTCGGATACAATACGGTTTCTCATCGCGGGTTTGGAAAGTGCCATCTCTCGTATCCTGTTCAGGACTTCGGGCGATGTTGGTACTGGATCGGGTACCAGATCAATAATCTCAAGGCCTTCCTCTGTTCCGTGGGTAAACTCAATATCGGTCAACGAGATCACGTCATCGGCATAGGGTACCTTTTCCCGCAGTTCCCGGCCCAGCCCCTTGATTTTTGAGAGAATTTCAGGAGTAAAGACATCATCGACCTCTATCAGCACTGCGCAAAAATCATCGTTGCCAAAAATCTTTTCAAAACGATCTCGGGCTGCAAGCAGGGCATCATCTTCGAGAAACCAGTTTTCGGCATCAACATCTGTCTGCACCTTGGTCAACCCTATAACTGAGACTACCAGTAATAAAAGGGAGATCCCGATATTCCACCATCTGAATCGTAGGATAAACGCAGCGGCATTTCTGAAATGGGCATTGATAGTTTCGATATTCAACATAATAACTCCAAACATCTCATAGCTGTATTTTCTAGGAAAATGTCAATGATCGCATGATAAAACAAAAAGAAGCAAGCCTCTACCAAATATGGAAATAAAAATACCGCAATCGGGAAAACATAAGAGAATATGCGTATCTGGGGATAACGCACCAGAAATCTTAGAAATTATAATACCACTGCAAGGTGCGACCACGAGGAACAAGCCCGAAAGAGAGAAACGCTGCGTTATCATTTCTGATTTCAATACCAGATTGATACAACGAAACGGTCAAACAGTGTTTCAAGGAGCAAAAGGCTAAAAAGATTCAAGAAAATCTTGCAAGATCTCTGCATACAATCTCGTACAACACGCAGTGGTATTATGCCCTACAGTCTCTTTGCTTGCAGGGATGAGATGATAGTGGGCATTGTTTAAACATGCCATCGCAGCCTCCATTTCCCCTAACTCAGGAGGATTTCTTTCATCATCTGCGCTGTTGATTGCCAGCACCCGGGCCTTGATCTGCGTCAAATTTGGGGCAGGGTCATAATCCCTTGAGGCATTCCACCAATAGAGCTCATCATTGACATCCTGTGCCTCTGCTTCGTCACGATATTTTGCAATGAGCGCATCGGCATCGTGGCGTGTTGGGGCAAGATTATGTAACGCAATATTGCCGCCATTGGTAGCAAAATCAAACCACATTTTGGCAAGACGCAGCCCAGAGGGTTGTTTCTTATAATGGCCATTCTCCCAGGCAGGATCGGTACGCACTGCATCAATGAGCATGCGTCGCATAATCCAGTTTCTCCCTGACATTGCACAGGGTGTTGCTGCCATCGGAACAAGGGCATCCATAAAATCAGGATGGGTTATCCCCCAAAGCCAGGCGTGCATCCCGCCCATGGAATGACCGATAACGAGACGAAGATGACTTTTGCCCAGATACTGTTTTACCAGTAGATATTGGGCATATACCATATCATCATAGTTATACTGCGGAAATTGAGTTCGCAAGCCATCTGAGGGTTTGCTGCTCTTGCCATGACCAATGGCATCGGGCATAATGATAAAATACCGTTCGGCATCCAACGGTCCTTCGCGACGAAAAAGCACCTCTGCAAAACCAGATTCAAGATGTGAGCGGTATGATCCTGCGGTCCCATGGAGAAGCAGTACAGGCATACCGTCCGGGTTGCCCAATGTGGCATAATGCACCTGCAACGCAGAAAGAGTTTCACCAGTATGAAAGACAAAGTCTTTGATGATATAAACGTCTTTTCTTAGCGTCGTCAGATAGTCGTTTTTCATCATTGCCCCCTCTTTATCAAGAAAACAATAGATAACTATGTATCGCCACAGCAATTTCACTCAGGAGGTGTTTCGCTGATACGCGACAAGGAAACCCGAGTAACCAGAGGACGTAAGCCCGCCTTTCTTGCCTCTCTGTAAACCTGTTCCACGTTGTTTTTTTTGATACAATAATCCACAGAAAAAACAGGCAAGCCCCGTTGTAGATATTTTTTATACTGAAGAAGCCTGTTTTCGGTGGTCCAGTCATCATCATACCGGTTGCGAAGATCGCCAGCCTCAGGATCATCCCAATCAGCATCACCCGCTCCATGAAACCAGGTATCCTCAACAGCAAGGGCGTCAATGGCCCGCACATAGCGCTCCGGTTCCTCGTCAATCAGAAAAGGGGCATTCTGGGGAACGACAAGAAAATCTGAAATAATCTTTTTGCCAAGCGTACCAATCTCCTCTATAAACTGGATCATTTCCAGCTCTGGATCGACTTTGGCTTGCTCTGCTCTACGGCGAACCTGGTCATCATCATAGGCTTCAACCCAATCTAGATAGACCCCGTCAAAACCCATCTTTGCCAATGTAGTAATAATACCATCAGGCCCCACCCAAAGCTCTTTCCAACGCGTATCCCAATATGCCACCGGATAACATCCTGACCAACCATCGGGATCAACAGTGATCAAAAAATCTGGGAAACCATGTTTTTTTGAAGTTGGAGCAACCCAATCCTCCGCCCAATATGTCCGCCAATCCTCAGCCTGGCCTATGTCGATATAGGCCAAGACAAGACGCCGCCTCCCATCTGGCATAGTCTGTAGTTCCTTTACCATCCGTTGCCCGTCAAACGAGATGTCTTTCTGGTTATACCCAGGTTCGACAACAAGCAGGGGATAGTTTGTACGGGCTAAAGCCTGAATTGCACCATCACTTTCAAGATCCTGGAGCTGGTACATCCAGGTTTGGGCCTTTTGCAACAATACATGTCGATTTTCCTTTGCCTCAGCGTAATCACAACCCCCTGACCACGTTGCAAAAACAACAAAAAACACCGTGACGTAAAAACACAAGATAATCCGTAATATAGCCATTGCACGACCTCATTACATTTTATAATTCAAGAGAAACCTTACCTTCCCAACAAGACCCAAAGATTTTACAGGAGCGAAAGCATCTCTGACACAACTATTTTTTTAACAATAAAAATATTACCGACAAGCGAATCTCTCAAAGAGCAGCACCGGAAGAAGCCACGTTCTCATCTTTTTATCTTTTTATGTTATCTTGATAAGAGAGTTGCTATAGTTTTTCAATAGAATGATCTGCAACCCCAAAAAACTGATTCAAAAAAATCAATGAACAGCATTTAATCATCTAGAGAAATATCTCTTGTTTTTCATATGATATGGAAAGATATCCACGATTTTGAGCGCCAGGCTGTGGTGCTTGAATATTTTTATGCGGCCCGCTGTTTTAAAAAGCTGGAGACACCCTCCATCAGAGGCTATCCACGGCCATAAAATGACAGCTATGCCTGGAAACTTTCATTCTCTGATCCACTACTTATAGTGATTAGCAGAAAAAAATTCTGAAAAAACCACACGAAAAAAGAACCTCAATGATACGCTTTGGCCTCTGCTGCATATTCAAAGAACATCCTGTGAAGTTTCGCAGAACCACCGCCAAATATCTTGGAAAATTTCCCCGAGAGATCCAAAAACAACGTCTTGCCAAACTCTGTGCGATAAATGCAGCCAGTCTCTTGGCCGCCCTCAAGTTCTGCCGAGATAACCAGATTGGCAGTTTCAGAATCAACAGCCAGATTCTCCCGTTAAAAACTCATCCCACAGTCGGTTATGATCTACGAGAGCTCCCAGGCGGCACCGAGATTATCGAAGCATATAAAAGTTGCGGGGAATTTAGTCGTATCCACAATATCCGCACTACCTTTCATCCCGATCAATTTGTGATTCTCTCTTCACCCAATCCCGAGGTGGTTGCAAAATCTATCGCCGACCTCACCTACCAGGCCGAGGTGGCCCAGTGGGTCAACGCGGATGTGATTAACATCCACGCCGGCGGGGTCTATAATGATAAACCCTCTGCTCTGATGCGGCTTGCAGAGACTATCAATACCCTGCCCGACAGAGTAAGAAAACGCTTAACCCTTGAAAATGATGATAGAAGCTACACCCCTTCTGATCTCTTTCCCGTCTGTCAGGAACTCAATATCCCTCTGGTCTATGATGTCCATCATCATCGCTGTCTTCCCGATGGCCTCTCTGTAGAAAATGCGACCAAACAGGCCGTGGCAACGTGGAATCGAGAACCGCTGTTTCATATTTCTTCGCCCAAAGACGGCTGGAATGCGCGAGATCCCAAAAAACACAGTGATTATATCAATCCTGGTGATTTCCCCGGAAACTGGCTGCACCTCGATGTTACCGTGGAAGTCGAAGCAAAGGCCAAAGAGCTTGCGATCAAAAAACTGATGACCGAAGTGGTCGGCTGAGAACAAACAACGAGTTATTTTCTCGTAAAAGAATCAAGGACAAATGGTACGGATGCCGCAATGAGGCGACATATAAAAAGTAGCATTTTATCTGACAAGAAAAAGCCAGGCAGGCGTTGGAAAAACGATTTGTTACTTTGAAACATGAGGGTACCGGTTTTGTTTTTTGTGTGCACAGCTATTAAAACCGGCAACCCTCTTTTTTACAAGTAAAGTGTACGATTTAATCTGAATTGATTCCGTTGCTATTGCGTTACAATTTATTCTGTCGCTTTAGAGGCGTCAGTCTGACATGGGCTGTTTTCGTTCCACTCTGGAAAGCATCGGTGTTGCTTCTGGCTATGGCCTCTTTTTGCCATAAAAAAAACAGCGGGCAATTCCGGGGCAATCTTTTTTGTCTTAAGTTGCAGGTCAATTCTTTTTATTGCCATTTCCGTTTTGAGGGGCTGCATTTTCTTGATGAGTGAAACGAGCTTGTCTCGGTCAGGTGCTGAGGTTTCCATGAGCATTTGCAATTCATTGTATAAATTGGCAATGGCCGTTCTGTTGCTGACGGTTTCGTCGATAAATTGTTGATGGAGAGCCTTGAGCTGCTCTTTTTGCTTTTGGCTCAGTTGCTGCCAACAGCTCTTTTGCTTGCCGTGAAATGGTTTGCCATGAAAACCATGGCCTTTTTTCATACCGTGGTATCCGCCCGGGTGTTTTGCAGCGCCGCTGTGGTGGGGGCTATGCATATACTGCCCTTGATGTCCTGAGTCGCTTGTTCCACAGGGCCCGGCAAAGGCTGTGGTCGTGATCAGGGCTGTGGACCAGAGGGTAATAAGGATTATGGCTATGTTTTTCATTTGTTTTCTCCTTGTGCTATGAGGGTATCTTTTTGGGTTTTTGTAGATGAAATGTCATCTGTTTCATTTACAGAAAGCAATCTGTGTGCCAATGGATATCTTTTTTATATTTTTCTTGATTACAGACCAATAGCCTGGATGTTTCTGTTTGGAGTGTGGTTTTTTCTCTTTATAAAGTGTGTATTTTTTACCCGGACAGTGTATCCAGGCGGGTACAAAGTACCCAGGTGGTGGCTGCGAACGACATCGTTATTTTTGTTTTTTATGGTGATGCTCGTTTCCGAGGCGTCTCTATTTGCTTTGGCGGGTGCAAAATAGAAAAAAGATTTGAAAACAGTGTTACTGCAGTGTATTGGGAATATTTCTTGCCTCCAGGAGAGGATATTTCTGCGAAGAAAAGAGAAAAGGGTTTGATAATGCCTATGAGAAAAAAAAATTCCACGTTGCTTTCTCCATATATGTTCTTTGGTGTTTTGGCTGTTCTTTTGCCAATTTTTTTGTTCATTACCTTTGATCGGGTAGCACGGCAGAAAGTCCATATCCGCGAGAGTCTCTTTACCCGGGGGTCTTCTCTGATCCATACCTTCGAGGCCGGGACGCGGAGCGGTATGATGTCTATGAGCTGGGAAGTTCGCAGGATCCAGGATATGCTTGTGGAAACTTCATTTCAGCCAGGAATTTCTTATATTTTTATCACGGACGAAACGGGGAAGATTCTTGCCCACTCTGATCCTGCGCTGGTTGGGAAAAAACTGGACAATATGCCTGATCTTACTTCTCTTGATCAGGATGTGCTTGCTTTTTCCAAGAGAGAAATTCAGCGGGGAGAAGAGCATGTTTTTGAGGTCTTTAAGCGGTTTACTCCACTAAAAAGCAGATTTCCCAAGCATCGCAGGATGGGCCATGCGAGGAGAATGGCCCATCACCATAGTCAACCAGACGCTGTACATTCGCGGTGTTTTGCCTCGGTGACGCCTTATATTTTTACTGGACTGTCTATGGAACGAGTGGATCGTATCCAGCGGCGGCTGGTACGTCGCGCCGTGACCAGCGGTATCGTGTTTTTTTTGCTTGGCGGGGCGGGAATCGTTAGCATCATGGTTTTTCAGGCCTACCGGACAACCAGGGCAAATCTCACCCAGGTACAGGCCTTTTCCGATAACCTGGTGCGGAATATGCCGACCGGTCTGGTTACTGTTGATATGGCAGGCAAAATTACCTCGGAGAACGAGGCGGCACGACAGATTCTCGGCGAAAAACTTCAGCAGCCTTTTCCCGAGATGCGTTCCATCGCAAAAGAGATGGCCGCTTCGGGTGAGGTGCTGTTCAAGGAGTTTAGTTTCGTAACAAAAGAGAGCCGTAAGCTGCGGCTTGATATGACAGGATCGCCGCTTCTTGATGAAGATGGCATGATGATTGGATTTCTTTTCTTATTCAGAGACCTGACCAAGGTTCATGGTCTTGAGAAAGAGTTGGAAACCACCCGGCGCCTTGCGGCTATTGGTAAATTTGCCGGTGGGGTTGCCCATGAGATCCGTAATCCCTTAAGTTCTATCAAGGGCTTTGCCAGTTATTTTATGAAGCGTTATCAGCATGAACCAAAAGATGTGGAGACCGCGGCGATCATGGTTCAGGAGGTGGAACGGATCAATCGTTCGGTGACCCAGCTTTTGGAATTTGCCAGCCCTCTTGCCGCCGAAAAAGAGGAGGTGGATATCGCCTCATTGCTCGACCATTCTTTGCGTCTTGCCGAGCATGATTTTAAGGAAAAGAACATTGAAGTAAGGAGAGAGTTTGGTCCTGAAATACTCCGTTTTCTGATTGACCCGGAGCATCTTGGCCAGATACTGCTTAACCTGTATCGGAATGCGGCCCAGGCGATGGACGAGGGTGGAACGCTGACCGTTATAGTTGCCGTTGATACCGAGAACGATGGTTTGGAAATCACAGTGAGAGACAATGGCTGCGGTATTGATGCAGAGACTCTTGAGCATATCTTTGATCCCTATTTTACTACCCGACCTGATGGTACCGGACTGGGCCTTGCTATTGTTCACAGGATGGTAGAAAATCTGGGTGGAAATATTCGGGTGCAGAGTCAACCCGGTGAGGGCACTGAATTTATTTTGTTCTTCCCTCGAGAAACCATTACTGCTGAGGGAAATGAATGACAGCGAAAATTCTTGTAATAGATGATGACCGGGCCCACGCTCGGATGCTCCAGACCCTTATTGCCGATTGGGGCTATGAGGTCCTGTGGGCCGATGATGGAGATACCGGCGTTGCGATGGTCAAAGAGCAGTGCTTTGATGTGGTTCTTTTAGATATGAAAATGATCAGGATGTCTGGAATG
>PDWI01018317.1_pt1 | contig 12240 bp, 9 predicted proteins | sample 1430891 | NCBI WGS metagenome assembly PDWI01 (sample SAMN01162508, study PRJNA174530) | Oral metagenome, whole genome shotgun sequencing project. | biome: Marine environment; feature: Marine mammal; material: Swab sample of the gingival sulcus; isolation source: swab sample of gingival sulcus...
AAATGCGAAAACTTGATGAGCTTACTCGAGTTATTACTGACAGTATGAACGAAATGGCTGCGGGAGCTTCTCAAATAAATAATTCTGTTCAAGAAGTAAGTGGACTTACCCAACAGAATAAACACAGTATTAAGAGCTTGGCAGATGAGGTTAATAAGTTCCGCGTCTAAACTTCTTTGGGGAATAAATGAATGGACGGGTGTTCCGTATACGTAATGAGTTGTAAACGGCTATTACAATCATTTCCTATCGGCACAAGGCTGTATGCCTTACGGTCGTTTCAGCGAGCTTCCAAATGGATGGAGCGAAAGAGGTGCCGATTTTTTTTGTGTAGACGATATCACCAGGTTTTTCTGAATCAATAAACATACATATCCCAAAGCACATATTAAAGGGAAATATGAGACTGAACGGGGGTGCGGATGCTCATTCTTATTCTGCAATCAGATTTTCTTCTGTTTCTGATGTGCTTGGTTTAGCTGATCCGGCATCGAGAGGCGGTTGTTCTATTGGAGAAGTTCCTGATTCAGCCTGCGCTGATTCTAAGGTGTCTGAACCTGTAGGTGCCGTTTCAGTTAGTGGTGTTTCCGGTGTCGGTTTTTGAGGTGTTACCGCTGCGGGCTTTTTCACCTTTTTTTTTGTTCCGAATGATAATTCAATCGTTTCATATTCTTTCTTATGATACATTTTCAGATAGAGTACCCGTTTGCTCTTATCATAAGCATAGCCCGATGAATTATAAATTTCAAAACGCGGATCACTTCTGAATGGAATATCATAGAGTTTGATCTGATAAAACGGTCGTATCCCTTTGAGGGTAAGGTAGTCTGTACTGCCTTGAGGAAAACGGACGCGTAATACCAGTTTTTTCGCTGTATTTTCCAGCACTTCAATATCTTGTGCACATGTCCATGCCCAAATACCGGCTTCTGCCTGTAATGCGAGCGATTTAACATGAGGATACCAGCTGATATCAGGAAAAACGAGGGGATAGAGTACACCGGCATCAAGAATTTCATTATCATTGATCATTAAACCGCGTTTTCCTGTTTTTTCACCGGTAATGGTGAAATCAGCCGGTAATGCCGCCGATTCACCTGAATAGACAAAAAGTGATGTAATGAGCATTCTGCCTGCTGCTTGCCAAAAGGCCGCTTGTTCTGTGCCGTACTGCATCAGAATATGTGCAATATCAAGTGTTTCTGTACTGTCAACTGTTTGATCGTCATTGGAAATATATAAACCTTCATCAAGAAGAAAGAACGCTTCTTCAATTTTTTTTTCACATGCAGGACAAAGCGGTTCAAAGTAATTGTTTTTGTTGGGATAATATCTGCTAAAGTCCATATTTAGTGCTAAAATTCCGGCGGCTTGTCGTACGGTGAGGCGGCTAACCGGTACCGTTTTTGCAAAGCTCCCCAACCGTTCAATCCAGTCAAAGCGTTTTTTATCGGTGAGAAGTTGAATAATTCCTTTTTTTTCAAAAATTTCTGCATCTTTTGCTGCGATAAGATCGGTATAATAGTCATATTTTCTATAATGAGCTTGTGCAAGACCGGAGGCTGTTTTTTGTAAATTATCATAAAAAGGATTTAAAAAGTAGGTACGGATATCCTTCGGGATAGATTTTGCGGGAAACATTCTCAGTGCTTTTTTAAGCATTCCTTGCCTGCCCATTTCAGCGAGATACGCGGCAAGGATGTGTTCATCGGCTGTTTTTGCCGTAAGTGCTGTTTTTGTGGTTTGTAATACCCCTTCACGGAATGTTTTGAGTGTTTGTGTATAGAACTCCGGCGATGCTTGCGTCATTCCGGAAACCGAAGCAAGCTCAAAATTCTGTGAAGGAAGGTTTGTTTTGTAATAGGCAAGCGGCTGCCGCTTTGTGAGGATAATACGCGGCTGTTCGTTCAGTCTGTCATTATGTTCCTGAATAGACCCGCTCATGCCAAAATTATCAGTAAAAATGTATTGTTTATTTCCCGCCTGTACGAGTACTTGTCCATTTGAGCGTTCAATCCGTGCATTTTGTGTGATTTTCCAGGGGACTATAACCGTTTCGGTGGTTTCTGCTAAAACAGCTTCGATACGGAAGGTGTCAACATCGCCCCGTTTTTCCGATAAAAAAGAAATCACACTGGAATCTGCGCAGTGAATAGAAAAGGTTGTGTCGTTATGCGTATATGATTCAATTTTGAGCGGAATAGTGTTCTTGTCTGTAGTTACAGCCATGATAGGATGTTGATCATTGATATACACATCTAAGCCGTTTGAAACAATATGAACGGGTAGGAGCGGAACTTGTGCGCCTGAATCCGTTGTTTCATGTCTTCCTGATACCGAAATAGCACCTAATCTTAAAGAAAAAGTTTTTCCTTTGGTAAATTGAAGAACAAAAATGCCGAAAATAACAACAAAATATATACAAGTGTATGCAACTATTCTACTGGAAATATGTTTCATAAATTGTTAGTGTAATCAAAGCAGATAATAATTTCAATGCTTGCTTGATACCGAATTATCAATCTCAACCAGATACGAGGAGAATTCATGAAAATTTCACATAAAGCACTATGTGGCGTTATCGCATTGTGTTTTACTGTTAATACGGCAGTATTTGCACATCGTTCGGATAAAGGTCAGACTCGCCGTGCTCAAAAACACAGTACACATACCCGTACGCAAAAAAGTGAAAAAGAAGAAAAAGCACAGCGTGTAGCATTTGCGACAGCATTAAATACCTTTATACAGAATGGCGACTGGGATGACGCATTGAATCTCTTTGAAAGTCTGAATGAAGAACAAAAAGCAGAGATTTCAATTCAAAATTTAAGAATTGCGGTGCTTATTTCTCAGGGAAACATAGGCGCAGCAGAACGTGCCGCTAAACAGCTGGAAAAAAAACATCCGAGAAATATTGATGTACTGTATACATTAAGTATGATCGGTCAGGCAAAACATGATCAGAAAATGCGTTCTGCATATTTAAAGAAAATTCTTGCTGTTGATAAAAATAATGTTCAAGCTCTGTATGAGCAGGGAGTCGATTATTTCGGTAAAAAATTATATAAGAGCGCACATAAAATGTTTGATCGTGTATTAAAACAGCAACCGGATCATGCTGATGCTATGGTATGGCTGGGAAAAATCTATTATATGGATAATAAACTGGAAAATGCTGAAAAGTACTACAATCAGGCGCTTGCCGTTGCACCTGAAAACAGCCTTGCTATTGCAGAACTTGCGCGTATTTATTCTGAAACAAACCGCATGAAAGATGCTATCAGTAGTATAAAACATGCGATTGAGTTATCTCCCGATGCCGCACATTATTGGAGCGATCTTGGTTCGTATAATTTTCAGATAGGAAGAAAAGAAGAAGCGTTAGCAGCGTTTTCAGAAGCGGAAAAAATGATACCCGATTCTCATTTTGTCCATATTTATTTGGCAGGGTTAAATGATGATCTCAATCACAAAGAAGAAGCCGTCAAGCATTATAAAGAAGTAATACGGTTGTATCCTCAATATTATTTTGCCTATGAAGGACTTGGGGTGCTTTTATTTGAAAAACAGGATTGGGAAGGGGCTGGTAGTGCTTTTTCTCATGCATTGGAATATGCACCTAAAAAAACCGAATACGCTTTGATGTCAGCACTGTGCTCATATAAAGCCGGTAATAGAAAAGCGGCAAAAGACCTCTTAAAAAAATATTTAAAAACAATAAACAGAAAGAAAAATGAATTGGACTATTATTTATGCCGGCTTTTTCTTGATTTCTCCGGTGAAACGGATGTGAATCAGCGTATTCAAAAGTTAAAGTCGGATACAGAAAAATTACCGCTTTTATTCTATATGGGAGCCTTTTATCAACTGAAAGGAAAAAAACGGATTGCTGAGAAATATTATGTTGATGTTTCAACAACAGAATATCCGAGTTTTTACGAATACAGACTTGCAGTTAGTGCACTTAAAAATTTGAATATATAATTGTTGGTAGAAAGACGGAGTTTCGGACATGTTGAAAAGAATTGAACTTGATGAAAAAGAAATTATATTATTAGGCACCGCTCATATTTCGCAGGAAAGTATTGCGGAAGTGGAAGAAACGATCCGCTCGGAGCAGCCTGACTGTGTGTGTGTAGAGTTGGATGAAGAGCGGTATAAAGCACTAACACAAACAAAACAGTGGCAGGAACTTGATATTATAAAAGTATTAAAAACCGGCAAAGGTTTTTTATTGCTTGCTAATTTGGTGTTGTCATCATTTCAGAAAAGAATGGGGAACGATGTCGGGGTAAAACCCGGTGATGAAATGAAAGCGGCGATTACCGTTTCAGATGAATTGGGGGTAAAAACCGTGCTTGCCGACCGTCCCATTCATACAACCTTAAAGCGGGCGTGGGCAAAGAACAGTCTGTGGGGAAAGTCTAAACTGTTGAGTGCACTCTTAGGCAGTGCTTTTTCCAATGAAGAGTTGAGTGCGGAAGAAATTGAAAAATTAAAAGAAAAAAGTGCCATGGATGAAATGATGGCGGAAATGGCGGAATATCTCCCGACAGTAAAAGAAGTGCTGATTGATGAGCGCGACCGCTATCTTGCAACAAAAATATGGAAAGCCGAGGGGAAAAAAGTGCTTGCAGTGCTTGGTGCAGGCCATCTTCCCGGAACCGAAGCCTATATTACCGGCTTGGAAACCGCCCAAAAAACCGCTGATTTGAGCGACATTGATCATGTACCCGAAAAATCCGGTCTTTCAAAATTAACCGGTTATATTTTTCCTGCGTTAATTGTCCTGCTGATTGTCGGCGGATTTTTCAAAGGCGGTGCGGCACTTTCAGGCGGCTTGCTCATGCGCTGGTTGCTGTGGAACGGCAGTTTAAGTGCGCTGGGAACCTTGATTGCGCTCGGGCATCCGTTGAGCATTATTGTCGGTTTTTTGGGCGCACCGCTTGCAACGCTTAACCCGTTTATCGGGGTAGGATTGTTTACCGGCATTGTGCAGGCATGGATAAAAAAACCGCAAGTTGCCGATATGGAAAACCTCGCAACCGATGCTTGCAGCTTAAAAGGATGGTATAAAAATAAAATAGCCCATGTTTTGCTGATTTTCTTTTTATCCAGTTTGGGCGGTGCAATTGGAAACTTCATTGCGGTTCCGGCGCTGGTAAGCGGACTTTGGGGGTAATGCGCTGTTGTACGGAATGTTAAAAAGTGTGTATTAATGGTTCTGTTTTTCCTTTTAATTAGCGGAGATTGAAAATGAACAATCAAATAATCATTTATAACACAGAAGACGGCAAAGCAAACATTAATCTTCACTTAGAATCCGGAACTATTTGGCTTAACAACAAAGCAAAATATCAGTAAGCACATAAAGTCTATCTTTGCCGATGGGGAATTGGACGAAAATCGAACTGTCAACTATAAGTTGACAGTTCAAAAAGAAGGTCAATCCTAACCTAACACATCAGTATATACCATTCATGCATTTTTTTCGGTCTAATCGGAAAAAGATATTTTCTCGTCTTCGTAGATTTTATACTGCAAAAGCAGAATCCGCAGGCTTCCCGATTTGATATAGTAAATGCTGAATGTGCGAGTTTGCGTATAGCAAACTCGGAATAAGACAAAACAAGGTTGTTTTGTCTTACTCACTCGACCGTAACGCTTTTTGCTAAATTTCTCGGTTGGTCAATGTCGCGGTTAAGCCGTAATGCGGTATGGAATGCAAACAGTTGCAGCGGTACTACCATCAAGAACGGATAGAGTGCCGCATGTGTTTTCGGAACAAAAATCACATCGTCTGCTATTTCAGCAATATCAGCATCACCTTCAACAGTAATGGCAATCACAGTACCGTTTCGCGCTTTTATCTCTTTAATATTCGAAATGACTTTTTCGCGTAAATCATCATCAGGAACCAAAAATACGCTGGGAGTTTCATTCGTGATCAATGCAATCGGACCGTGTTTTAATTCGCCGGCAGCATATCCTTCTGCATGAATATACGAAATTTCTTTCAACTTCAAGGCTCCTTCGAGCGCAACAGGATACAAGAGCCGCCGTCCTAAGAAGAAAAATGAGTGCCGGTTTTTATATGTATCAGCAATGCTGCGGATTGCATCGGTTTGCTGCAAAATCTGTTCGAGGTGTGCCGGTGCGTTTTTTAATGCGTCAATAAATGCGGTACCGGCTTCTGCTGTCATGCTGCGCAGCCGTGCCATAAGCAGGGTAAACAGATACATAGCCCCCAACTGAGAAGTAAATGCCTTTGTAGAGGCAACGGCAATTTCCGGTCCTGAATGAATATAAATGGTTCCGTCTGCTTCGCGGGGGATTGTTGCGCCTTTGACATTACAGATTGAAAGAACGGTTGCCCCCTTTCGCTGCAGCTCCCGCATTGCATACAGTGTGTCTGCGGTTTCTCCTGATTGAGAAACCACAAAGTACAGGCTGTTGTTATCGACAATCGTATTGCAGTACCGGATTTCAGAGCTGAGTTCTGCGTGAGCCGGAATGCCGGCATATTCTTCCAGTAAGGTGGCGAATACCATTGAAGCATAATACGAAGTGCCGGCAGCAAGGATGGTAATACGCGATACTTTTTTCAATACATCAGTCGAAACGGTTAATTCAGAAAATAATGCGGTGGCGTCTGTTTCATTGAGACGGTTTTCTAAGCCGCGCAAGAGTGCGGCAGGCTGTTCAAAAATTTCTTTTTCCATAAAGGTTGAAAATCCGCTTTTTTCAATTTCTGCACTGTCCCATTCAATGGTATTCATGTCTTTTTCTTTTTTGTTATTGTTAATATCGCTGGTAGAAAACCCTTCTTTATTAATAACAACAATATCACCGTCATCAAGATAGACAACCTGTTTGGTATAGGGAAGCATTGCGGTAACATCCGAGGCTAAAAACATCTCGTCTTCACCGACGCCGAGGACTAAAGGCGAACCATTCCGTGCGCCGACAATAGTGTCCGGTTCTTCTGCATTAATGACGACTAATCCGTATGTTCCCTCTAACCGTTTGAGTGCTTTTTTTACTGCCTGTTCCAGGTTCCCGTCATAATATTTTGCAATTAAATGTACAATAACTTCAGAATCTGTTTCGGAGAGAAAGGTTATCCCTTCTGCTGTTAGTTCCTTACGGAGGTCTAAATAGTTTTCAATAATACCGTTATGCGCAATAGCGAACTTTTCTGTTCCGTCCAGATGAGGATGGGCATTGTTTTCCGTTACGCCGCCGTGCGTTGCCCAGCGGGTATGTCCAATTCCGTAGTGTCCTGCCATATCGCTGTCAGCCGCTGCGGCAAGATTGCTTATTTTTCCTGTTTTCTTAATTGCGTTTAAATTTCCATGATCTGCTAAACAAATTCCTGAAGAATCATACCCTCGGTATTCCATTCTTTTGAGCCCGTCAATCAAAATATCCCGGGCATTTTTCTTTCCGCAGTATCCGACAATTCCGCACATACGCTCTCCCTATTCAGCTGCTCTTAATGTATTGAGCTTATAAATATCTTCAATGAAATGAAGAACAGATTTTTATCCTTTTTTGTGTAAAAAACGATCTATTCAAAAGATGAAAAATATCCTAACGGTTTACTGCTCTTTCTGCAATAGACAGCGGTGGTTCGTAAGAGCGTGTGTTGTAGTACTTCAAATGCCTTGATGAAAAGAAAAAAAAGAATTGTTTTATCGTGGAAAATTACGGTTATTTTTATTAAAAAACAGCATTATTCAGTTATATGCTCATACGCTTGATGCAAAATAGTATCGATATGGCTATCTGCCAAGTAGTAATAAATAGTTTTTCCGTCCCTTCTATTTGCAATGAGGTTTGCCTGTTTGAGATTTTTTAATTGATGGCTTGTCGCAGATTGACTGATGCCCGTTAATTCTGAAATTTTTGTTACACTTAATTCTTTACCGCTTAAAAGTGCAAACAAAATTCTAATTCTACTTGCATTTCCGATTACATCAAAGAATTCTGCAAGAGTATCTAACGAGACATTGTGTTTTAATTCATCTTGTTCTACTAGGGTCATATAGTGTCATTAATAATCTTACATTAAGATGAGTATCTTTATACACTATTTTAACTTTTCTGACTAGATAGCGGAAAAATGCAAACCGCATTCAATGCCGATACAGCATCATGAAAAGCGTATTGTGACCATGATATGATGTATCTAACGCAATATGAGGAACCTGTTTGTTGAGAGTTGTTTTGTTTGCTATACTATGCTACTCTTGATATGTTATGACTCAAAGAAATCAGGAAATAATAGTAAAATCACTCGTTTTTACCGGCATTGGGCTTGTATTTGCGCTCTTTATGTTAGCATTAAGCCCCCATTTTTCATTTTTAGGGCGGTTAATTTCTGCAAAAGATTTAACCCTTATGGTAACAAAGTACCGTAAGCTCCCTGATTTCAACTTTTTCACCCGTTTCGGGTTCGGTTTTTTTATTTTTATTGTTGTTGCGTTATTTTCTTCTGTTCTGTCAAAAGCGGTTACCAACGGTATCCATGCTTCAGTATATAAGCAACTCAATACGCATATGTTTGATGCTTTTCTGAACCGGTTGCGGTTCTGCTACACGCAAGAGAATTTGATTGAAGCAATACAGCAAGAGCTTGAGTTCAATGCTGATTGTTCGGTTATTATTGCAGATGTTGAAGAATCGCTTGTTATTTACAATAGTACGGCATCGTATGTTTCAGAACCGGAAATATCACAAAAAATTATTGAATATTTTCCGAAAGAATGGCTGAATAACCAGAAAGAAACTATTTATTTTCTTGATACCAATTTGCACATAACTTCGCGGCGTACAGATGCAAGAATGTTGTTGCTTGTCTGCGGGAATATCCGATTTCTCATTGTTTGTCCGTATATTCGGTCAATAGAGGTCAGTATTTTTTCACGCCTTTTTACAGAATTTAAAAATTATCAAGAACGGCAAAAAACACTTGCACAGTTACTGTATTATTCCGAACTTGCGCAGGAGTGGCAAATGGTGGCAAATACACAACAGACATTTTTGCCGCAAAAAATTCCTGTTATTGATAACCTTGATATCGGGGTGTATTTTAAACCGTTGGTGAATGTTTCGGGTGATTATTATGATGTAATTCCGATTACTCCGGAAAAAACGCTGATTGTTGCCGGTGATGTGTCAGGTAAAGGGCTTGCTGCCGCTTTGGTTATGGGGATCGTTGTTAATACGATTCGTGTTATGAAAAATAAAGAGCAGCTGAAAAATATTATTTATGCGGTTGATTCTGCTATCAAGAGAATGCACTTACAGGATAAGTATACGGTAATATTTTTAGGTCTTATTGATACGGCGGCGATGAACATACAGTATATAAATGCTTCAATGGATCCGCCGCTTATTTTAACGAAGGCTCCTGACAAGTATAAAATTAAAACGCTGGATTCAAATTGTCCGATTGTAGGAATTATTGATATGCCGCCGATAACTGTTCAGGTAAAACCGCTCTATCGGGGAGATCTTATTGTCATATCAAGCGATGGTATCTCTGAAACGGTAAATGAAGACGGTCAAGTTTTAGGGGGAAGTGAAACATATAGAAATGCACTGCAATCGTTTGCAAAAGGCGGTGCAGCCGATATTGCACAAAACATTGGTGATTTTACCTTAAACTATAGTGCATCAAAAAAATTTGATGATGATATTACAGTGCTATCGGTAAAGCTAAAGGGATAAAAGATGGGTCTGATTGTTTTTACGTATTTTCTTGCTATTTTACTTGCAGCTGATAGTGTATACTTATTTTTAAAAAGAACAAAAGCTATTAACCGTGTACTCCAGATGATTGCGTTTCCTGCCACTTTGGCAGCTGTTAGTATTGCAAATTCAATACATCTGATTTTTCATAGTATATTGAGTGCTCAACGCATTATGTTGCTCTGTGCCCTTGTCTGTATTTTACTCACTTCTTATGCGCTATTGCGTGTTGCTTTTATGTTGCCATTATTAAAAAGTAATAAAAGAACAACTATTTTTAATATTGTCATACATAGTTTCGGGGGCGTTTTGATTGCCGGATATGCAGGAACGTTCCAATGGGATGCGGTATCAGGATTTTTATTCAACTCACCGGTACTTTTGGGCGGTATACAAGGAATATATCTGTTTTTTGCGTTATATTTATTTGTTATCCCCGGTATTTCAATGCTTATTTTGCTAATAAAATGTTTTATTGTAAAAAATCATATCCATCGGCAGCAGCTTTTTTTACATAGCATCGGTGTGATACTGTGTATAGCAATTTGGGCGGCAATGGCATATTTATTCAGAACTTTTTCGTGGACATTTGCGTTATTATCGCTTGGATATGTTACGATGCTGATGATTGATAACGCCGTCTTTTCACTTACCCGTGTGTTTGATGTAAAACAGATTATTCTTACTTTTATCCGCTTTGTGTTGTTTACACTGCTTTTTGCGGCTTTTGCCGGATTTGTTACGTCATTTTTTATGAGTGCAATACGGGATACTGCCGTATGGCTTATTGCAACAACATTTTTCAGCGCGGCAGTACTGTTAGTCAGAGATTTTGTTGTAAAAAAACTGAACCGCCCATTGGGAAAAGATGCTGATTATGAGCCGGTATTGGATAAAGCCCTGCAAGGAATTGATTATACGCAAGGTCGTGAGGCGCTGCTGAAAAATGTACCGCTTTTATTGAAACGGTATATTACCTGTAAAGGAATAGATATTCTTATTAGTAATGATGATATGGTTCTGGAAACCATCTATTCTGATTTTAATCATGACTATACAGTTGATGCATACTTACCCTGTTTTGAAGATTTGCTTGCTCAAAATAGAATTGTTATTACCAGAACAGAGCTTATGAGTACTCATACCGATGTGAAGATGAAAGAATCTCTGATAGATATGTTTGATACAACCGATATGGAAGTATTAATACTTGTCCGCGAAGGGCAGCGGTTAATCGGTTGTATGCTGCTTTCACGGAAAACACACAGTGCGGCATACAGTCCGTATGATATTGATGCAATTACGAATCTTTATTCATACTTTTTTCTTATTATTTATTATTTACGCAATATCGCTAAACAGGATATTATTGTTACTGTTGACCGTGAAATTGAAATGTCGGATCAGATAATTGATTCAATTCAGAATTATAAAGATGAATTTGAAAGCGATACATTATCAATGGATTCTATTTCTTACTCTGCCCATCAGCTTGGGGGAGACTTTATTGACTACATCAAACTAACTGATACACGCTCATTATTTCTTATGGGCGATGTTGCCGGAAAAGGTTTGAGTGCCAGTATGTCGATGGTTGTTTTAAAGTCCATTATTCATACCTATTTAGAAGAAACAACCGATTTTAAAACGCTTGTATCGAAAGTTAATATTTTTGTAAAAAATAATCTTCCGCGCGGTACTTTTTTTGCCGGTGTATTCGGTATTATTGATTTCGCTGAGAATACTCTTTACTATATTAACTGCGGAATTCCTCTCATGGCGATGTATATCAAAAATTATAATAATGTAATAGAAATTCAAGGCAACGGACGGGTTCTCGGTTTTGTAAAAGATATTACGCCGTATATCAAAGTAAGAAAAATAGCCATGCATACAGGTGATGTTCTTGCCATTACAACGGACGGCTTACTTGACGGTGAAAACTTAAAAGGGGAACGCTTTGGCAATAATCGTGTTACACGTATTTTGCAGGAAAAAAATGCATCGAATCCTTTAGACATCGCACAGGCTATTTACACGAGTCTGTTGGATTTTATTTTAAGAAAAATTAGTGATGATGTTACCGTTTTGGTGTTAAAGCATAATAAATAAAAAGGAGTCCTACAGATGGAGAATGTAACTATAACAGAAAAAAAATACGAAACATTTGTATTATTGGAGATTGTCGGTTCTATAAACTCATATACGTATAAAGAATTTGAAACAAAAATTTACGGACACATACAAAATACTAACATTGTGCTTGATTTGTCGCGTGTTGGAAATCTTTCATCTTCAGGGTTGGGTATTTTAATGGCTGCCTTTGATGACGGTGAAGAAACAGGGCATACTATTTATTTCCTCAATCCTTCGGATATTGTAAAACTGGCGATTGATTCAACCGGTTTCCCCGAAGCATTTCATATTATTCAGTCTCTTGATGAAATAGCGTAAACAGGGCGTGAGGTGCAGTTGTATGAAGAA
>PDWI01008341.1_pt1 | contig 12235 bp, 10 predicted proteins | sample 1430891 | NCBI WGS metagenome assembly PDWI01 (sample SAMN01162508, study PRJNA174530) | Oral metagenome, whole genome shotgun sequencing project. | biome: Marine environment; feature: Marine mammal; material: Swab sample of the gingival sulcus; isolation source: swab sample of gingival sulcus...
AGAGAATGGAAAAGAGGCCATCGCCTTGCTTGAAAAGGAAGAAGCACACATGATTTTTATGGACATAGAGATGCCGGTGATGAACGGTATCGAAACCACGAATTACATTCGGAATAAAATGCCGGCCCCCATCTGCGGTATTCCAATTATTGCGCTCACAGCCCACAATCCCGATATTTTTTTCGAGGACTATTCTGATGTTGGCTTTAATGAACTCATCACCAAGCCTTATTCCATTCAGAAAATCAAAGAGAAGATAGAGAACTTTTTGCCCGCCTCAGAGCTTTAACGGTAAATGAGTGCCAGGATTTTCTCGAGGTATTTTTGATCGGTTTCGGTGAAGGCATTCTTAAAATCGGCATCGACATCAAATACGGCAGCCGGCTCACCTTCCCCGGTGCATACAGGGAGGGCTATTTCTGAGCGGGAACGGGTATCACAGCCCACATGACCGGGAAAGGCATCCACATCCGGAACAATTACGGCCTTCTTCGACAGGACTGCTGTCCAGCATACACCTGCAGGTTTGGCTAATTCCTGACAGGCCACCGGGCCCTGATAGGGCCCTACATAAAGCCGCTCGTCCCGGACTAAATAAAACCCGGTCCAGAAATAGTGGTCCATTTTGTGATGCAGAACTGCGCATACAGAGGCCATTCTGGACAGCGGATGCTCTGTTTTCCGGAGCAATGCCTCCAGTTGAATCAGCAATCGCTCATACCTCGCTTCTTTCTTTTTCTCGTCCATGCGCAAAATGTTTTGCTGTCTAAAATAGTACAAAAATGCTTTTTATCTTTGGCGCTTCATTTCCCTTTCGATGAAGCATAAAAAAGAAATCGACCGTCGCAGAACCTTCGCCATTGTGAGCCACCCCGATGCCGGGAAAACCACACTTACCGAGAAGTTTCTGTTGTTTGGTGGCGCCATTAATGTGGCTGGAGCCGTTAAATCGAATAAGATACAGAAAACAGCTACTTCCGATTTTATGGAAATTGAGAAGCAGCGGGGAATCTCGGTGGCCACTTCCGTGATGGGATTTTCCTATAAAGAAAGAAAAATCAACATCCTTGATACTCCTGGACATCAGGACTTTGCCGAGGATACCTTTCGTACCCTGACCGCCACCGACAGTGTGATCATTGTCATTGATGCAGCCAGGGGTGTGGAGGCACAAACACGCAGATTGATGGAGGTTTGCCGGATGCGTTCGACACCGGTGATGATTTTTGTAAATAAACTCGACCGTCCTGCCAGGGATCCCTTCGAGCTGATTGATGAACTCGAAGCCGAGCTGAAGATTTCTGTTCATCCCCTGAGCTGGCCGGCTGGTGAGGGCAGAAACTTTAAGGGAGTCTATAACAGAAGGCTGGAGGCCTTTCACAGTTTTAGCGGAAGCAAACAAACCACGGGTGAAATACTGGTTTTCAATCAATTAGACGACCCTGACCTGGATGCATATCTGGGTACTTATGCGGCAAATCTGAAAGAAGAACTGGAACTGATTAACGGGGTTTATCCGGAATTCGAACGGTCGGCCTATCTGGCCGGAGAAATGGCTCCCCTGTTTTTTGGAAGCGCGCTGAATAATTTTGGGGTGAGTGACATTCTGGATAGTTTTATTGAACTGGCACCCTCCCCGGGACCTGTACAAACAAGGGAACGGATAGTTGAACCCGGGGAGCATAAAATGACGGCTTTCGTTTTTAAAATTCATGCCAACATGGATCCGAATCATCGCGACCGTCTGGCATTTTTGAAAATTGTCTCCGGTCGTTTCGAACGGAACAAGGCTTATGTGCATGTTCGTACTGGTAAACAGTTGAAGTTTTCGAGTCCGACATCCTTCATGGCCGAAAAAAAATCCATCATCGATGAGGCCTTCCCCGGTGATATAGTCGGCGTTCATGACAGCGGAAATTTCAAAATTGGAGATGCTGTAACTGAAGGAGAGCTGCTTCATTTTCAGGGTATACCCAGCTTCTCTCCGGAACTCTTCAGGTATGTGGAGAATGCCGATCCGATGAAATCCAAGCAACTGGCGAAAGGAATCGACCAATTGATGGATGAGGGCGTGGCCCAGCTCTTTGTGAGCATTGCGAACGGGCGAAAAATCATTGGCTGTGTCGGCGCCCTTCAGTTCGATGTGATTCAGTACAGGCTCGAACACGAATATGGGGCGAAATGCCGCTACGAACAGCTCGCCATGCACAAAGCCTGCTGGTTTGAGGGCGATGACGAAGAAAGCCTCGGGGAATTCAGACTCCGGAAGTATCAGCAAATTGCCAGGGACAAAGCAGGGCGGGAGGTCTATATGGCCGAATCCCCTTATGCGCTGCAGATGGCCCAGCAAAACTTTCCGGAGATCCGCTTTCATTTCCATTCGGAATTTGACTGAGGGCTTGCCGGGAAATGTTATATTCGTTGGCAGCAAATCAGCACATCATGAGACATTTTCTTCTATTAGCCCGACTGGCTGTCGTATTGCTACTCTTTTCTGCTGAACTCAGGGCTCAGAGGCCCGACTGGGAAGGGGGCTTTCCCGATGGATGCACAAGCATTACCCTGGGTAAAGCGGCCACCATCGATGGTTCTGTGATTACCTCCCATACAGATGATTCGCATCGGACCAGATCCTGGATGGACGTTGTCCCAGCCAGTAAACATGGCAGAAATGCAAGTACAAGTATGTATAAGCGGGTACCCTGTGACTCATTTGCCATGCCGACCTATTCCCACAGGCTGATAGGAGAGATTCCTCAGGTAAGGCAGACCTATCAGTTCCTGAACACAGCCTACCCCTGTATGAATGAATACCAGCTGGGGATTGGAGAATCGACCTTTGGCGGACGACAGGAATTGCAATCGGATGAAGGCCTGATCGATTGTCAGCGCCTGTGCCGTCTGATGCTCGAACGCTGCAAGACTGCCAGGGAGGCCATCAAACTGGCCGGGGAGCTCACAGCGCGCTATGGCTGGAACGATGTGGGGGAATGCCTGACCATCGCCGATAAGAACGAGGTCTGGCATTTCGAAATTGTGGGGCCCGGCAAGGGCAAAGTAGGATCGGTCTGGGTGGCCCAGCGGGTTCCGGATGACCATGTTTCTGTAAATGCCAATGCCAGTACCATCAAAGAAATAGACCTGGATGATGAAACGCAGTTCATGGCCAGTGCAAATGTTTATGAAGTGGCCAGAGAAGCCGGCTGGTGGAAGGATGACGAGGCCTTCCGCTTTTGCTATGCCTACGCCCCCGAAAGCCGGCAATCGCTGGCTTCCAGGCGGAGAGAATGGCGGGTTTTCGATCTTCTGGCCCCAAGCCTTGAGCTGGATCCGAATGCCGAGAATTACCCCTTTTCGGTGAAGCCCGACAGGCCCGTTAGTTTACAGGACCTGAGAAGGGTTTTTTCCGATTACTATGAAGGCACAGCTTTCGATATGACCAAAGACCAGCTGGTGGCCGACGAGCAGGGGAATATGCAGATTTCGCCTTTGGCCAATCCGCAGATGCCTTACGATATGAACAAGTTGTTGCGCATCAATGGCGGATGGGGCTGGAGAGGAGAAAGGACCATTGCCCGGTGGTATACCATGTATGCAACCATTATCCAGTGCCGGAACTGGCTTCCCGATGAGATCGGCGGTGTGGTCTGGCTGGCCCAGGACAATGTGGCTACATCCATCTATGTTCCCGTTTACTGTTCAGGCAGCGATCTGCCCGCGTCCTACAAAACCCCGGGCAGGCCGGATGGATTCACCAGGGCTTCAGCCTGGTGGGCCTTTAACCGGCTTGGCACCTTAAGCGCCCAACGCTGGGGAGAGATGCGCTACGATGTGAATTCGGTATGGGATGCCTGGCAGGCCGAACTTTTCGATGCGCAAAGTGCCCTTGAAAAGGAAGCCCTGGATCTTTATAAAGCAGGTAAAAAAGAAGAATGTAAAGACTTACTAACCACCTACACACTAAACTGGGGCAAGAAGGTTGTGGATAAGGCCTGGGATTTGGGAGACATGCTCTGGACCAAATACGACGAAAAGTTTTAGTGCATGACTGCTTACAGTGGAAAAAGGGGATTCGCCAGTGACAACAATGCGGGGGTCGATCGGGCCATACTGGCTGCGCTTTCCGAGGTTAATGACGGACATGCCATTGCCTATGGAGATGACCCGCAAACCCATGAGCTCAAAAAGCAATTAAAGGCTGTCTTCGGGCCCGAATGCGAATTCTTTCTGGTATTTACGGGAACAGCAGCCAATGTGCTCGGCCTGGCTGCTGCAACGCAACCCTATCATGGTGTCATCTGTGCCGAAACGGCCCACATTAACGTGGATGAATGTGGTGCACCTGAGAAATTCACCTCCTGCAAGCTTCTGAGTGTTAAAACGCCCGATGGAAAGCTAAAGCCCTCACTGGTGAAGCAGCACCTGCATGGCTTTGGATTTGAGCATCATGTTCAGCCAAGGCTTGTTTCGCTTACCCAGGCTACTGAAATGGGGACCCTCTATAGCCCCGATGAAATCAGGGCACTGGCCGATCAGGCCCATGAGCATGACCTCCTCCTGCACATGGACGGTGCGCGCATTGCGAATGCTGCTGCTGCACTGAATTGCAGCATCGCGGAAACCAGTACTAAATGTGGGGTGGATATCCTGTCTTTCGGTGGTACCAAGAATGGGATGATGTACGGCGAAGCCGTTGTATTCAGCCGTCCTGAACTGGCCGAAGGCTTTAAGTACCGGAGGAAACAGGGCATGCAGCTGGCCTCTAAGATGCGCTATATCTCTGCACAGTTTCTGGCCTACCTGGAGAATGAACGCTGGTTAAAGAATGCCCTTCATGCAAATCGGATGGCGCGTATGCTGGGCGATGCTGTAAGCGATATTCCGGGTGTGGAACTTACACAGGAGGTTCAGTCGAATGCCGTTTTTGCACGCATCCCTGCAGAGGCCATTCCGGTATTGCAGGAGGCCTTCTTCTTCTATGTCTGGAATGAAGAAAGGCATGAGGTGCGCTGGATGTGCTCCTTTGATACCCGGGAGGAAGATGTCGAGGCGTTCAGTACCCTGCTTAGAAAGATACTGGCTTAGGCCCTGGTAAAAGCAGGGAGCTGTCACCATAACTGAGGAAGCGAAAATCATTGGCCAGTGCAAAATCATAGACCGCTTTCCAATCCGAACCAATGAATGCCGCGATAAGCAGCAGCAGGGTGCTGCCCGGTTGATGGAAATTGGTAATGAGCCCGCTCAGGGTCCTGAAACAGTAGCCCGGCGTAATCATGATCCGGGTACTGAAAACGAGGTTTTCGAGTTGATGCCCTTCACAATAAGCAATCAGGCAGGCGATGCTCTCGGCAAGCGGAACATCCTGCCTGAGTTTTTCGTTTTCCCATTGCTCAAGCAGGAGCGAATCGGAATCTTCCTGCTGATTTCCAAGTAGTTTTACACCAAGCCAGTACAAGGACTCCAGGCTTCGGACCGAGGTTGTGCCGACGGCAATCAGCCCTTCCGTCTTCATCTTCCAGTTTTTCAGAAACGACAGGGGTACCAGGACCTGTTCGGCGTGCATGACATGGGATCTTCCTTCCCGACCCTTTACCGGAACGAAGGTTCCTGCCCCCACGTGCAAGGTTAGTTCCTCCCGCTTCAACCCTCTGCGCTGCAACTCATCAAGCAAAGTATGGGTAAAATGCAAACCTGCTGTGGGGGCTGCCACCGAACCTTTGGTGGAACCATAGACCGTTTGGTAACAATGCTTGTCGGCTTCTTCAGCACTGCGGTTCAGATAGGGGGGAATGGGTGTGGAACCTGCTGCGTCGAGCAGCTGACCAAAATCCGGGCCGGCCGGCCATCTAAACTCGACCAGGAAAGCGGACCCCTCCCGACCGGTTTTACGGGCTTCCATGCGAAGGGTATTTCCGCCCAGGTTTAGTTGAAGGTATATTGCTTCCTGCTTCCACTTCCTGGCATTTCCCACCATGCATTTCCAGATGCATCGTCCGCTTACAGTAAAGGCCTCTTCGTAAACCGCTGGTGAAACCGGTTCGAGACAAAAGACCTCGATCCGGGCACCGCTTTCCTTACGGAACTGTAATCGGGCCTGAATAACCCTGGTATTGTTGAATACGAGCCAGCTTCCTTCCGGCAATAGTGCAGGGAGTTCCCGGAAGGGCGCTTTCGCTATGTGCCCATGCCTGTATATGAGCAGATTCGAATCATCTCTTCGCACCCTGGGGTAGCTGGCAATCCTTTCCGGCGGGAGCGCATAGTGAAAGGCTTTCATATCGATCTGAGGCTCCTTGTTCATGGGAGCGCAAAAATAGCTAAATTTGCCCTGTATAAAAAAGCAGCAGTTGGCTCTGTCGCTGCGAATCTGCGGGTTCGTGGAGGAAAGTCCGGGCAGCTCAGGGTACCGCACAGCCGAAAGACTGCTATCCGTGAGGGTAGGGGAACAAAGAAGAAAACAACCGCCTCGATGAGGTAAGGGTGAGAAGGTGGGGTAAGAGCCCACCAGTGTAAGGGGCAACCTTTACAGCTGTTTGTCCTGCGGGCTGAAAGGCCATGTATACCGGCGTAAAAAAAACGACCCGTTTCTGCCGGGGGGTAGGCCGCTTAGAAAAATGACAGGGACCCTTAGGGGGACAGAACCTGGCTTATACAACTGCTGTCTTTTTTACATGGCTTCCCGAATCTTCACCAGAGATGCCAGCAGGGTGTCGAGTTTTTCCAGAGCCAGCATATTTGCACCATCCGATTTTGCCGTTGGAGGGTCGGGATGGGTTTCCATAAATAAGCCATCCACACCCGCTGCAATACCTGCACGGGCCAGGGTGGCAATCATTTCGGGCTGACCACCACTTACACCGCTGCCCTGGTTGGGCTGCTGGAGGGAATGGGTGACATCCAGAATCACCGGGCAGGCATTCTTTTGCATCAGAGGAATGGAACGAAAATCAACCACCAGATCCTGATAGCCAAAAGTGGTTCCTCTTTCGGTAAGAAAAACCTTGTTGTTCCCTGAATCCAGAATTTTCCGGAGGACAAATTGCATGGCTTCCGGCGATAAAAACTGGCCCTTTTTAACCGATACGGCCTTCCCTGTAGCGGCACAAGCTGTAAGTAAATCGGTCTGCCGGCATAAAAAAGCCGGAACCTGCAATACATCCACATATTCTGCCGCCCTCATGGCCTCTTCCGGCGAATGCACATCGCTAACAACCGGCAATCCTAGTGAGCTGCGCAGCTCCCGAAGAATTTCCAGTGCCTCCTGGTCCCCAATACCCGTGAACGAATCGAGACGGGATCTGTTGGCCTTCCGATAGGAGGCCTTGAACACGTAAGGGATCTTGTATTTATCACTCAATGCGCTGATCTGCGATGCAATATCCAGCACCATTTCTCTGCTTTCAACCACGCAGGGGCCTGCAAAGAGAAAAAAATTCTTGCTTTCGGTATGCCTGATGCCCGGCACAAGCCGCTCAAGTGATTGTTCAGGATTCATTGTCGTAGTTTTTAGTGGTCTTCCAGAGCTGTTTCAGTCTCGACTTTATTTCATTTTCTCTGGGGTTTTTCCCGGGCGTATAAAACTGCTGCCCATCCAGCTTATCTGGCATGTAATTCTCATTGACAAAGTGATCCCGGTATTCATGGGCGTACTTGTAGTCCCTGCCATAACCCAGATCCTTCATCAGCGAAGTAGAGGCATTCCGCAAATGCAAAGGCACCTGTAAAGGGCCTGTTTTACGGACAGCATCAGTGGCACGACCGATGGCCATGTAGGCTGAATTACTCTTGGGCGAAGCAGCCAGATAAATCGCCGTTTCTGAAAGAATAATTCTGGCTTCGGGCATACCGATCATCTGAATCGACTGAAAGCATGATGTAGCCATCAACAGGGCGTTTGGATTGGCCAGCCCGATGTCCTCCGATGCCAGGATAAGCAAACGTCGGGCTATGAATCCAATGTCCTCACCTCCCTCCAGCATACGGGCAAGCCAGTAAACTGCAGCATCCGGATCGCTACCCCTGATCGATTTGATAAAGGCGGAAATCATGTCGTAGTGCATCTCTCCGTTTTTATCATACATGGCCATGTTTTCCTGCAACCGTTCCTGGACCATGTCATTGTTGATATGCACGGAGCTATCGGGGTTAAAGTCGGCTCCCGACACCTCCGATCTGACGACCAGTTCCAGGGTGTTCAGTAAACGCCGGGCATCCCCTCCCGAATACCTGAACATGGCTTCATACTCATCGATCACCACCTTAAATTTCTTCAGCGTGTGATCCCTTTCCAATGCCCTTTCCAACAGCGTCTTCAGGTCCTCCCTGTCGAGGGGCTCAAGGACATAGACCTGGCAGCGCGACAGCAAAGGAGAAATGACCTCAAAAGAGGGATTCTCCGTTGTGGCCCCAATTAGCGTAACGATTCCCTGTTCAACTGCAGCCAGTAAGGAATCCTGCTGCGATTTGCTGAAACGATGAATCTCATCGATAAAGAGGACGGGACTGGGTTTGTTAAAGAATTGTTGTTTTCTGGCCTTTTCAATGGTTTCTCTCACATCCTTCACACCGGATTGGACTGCACTGAGGTTGTAAAAAGAACGATCGAGCTGTTTTGAAATAATGGAAGCCAGGGTGGTTTTTCCCACCCCCGGAGGCCCCCATAGGATAAAGGAACTGAGGGAACCCGAAAGCACCATTTTGCGTATAACCGCATCCGGGCCGACGAGATGAGTCTGTCCAATGTAGTCGTCCAGCTGCTGCGGACGCATGCGGTCGGCCAGGGGTTGATTGGGAAACTGCACAGACATGCTGGCAAATTTATGTTTTTTTTATTTTTACATCGCAGATTGAAACAAGCAGATTATTCAAATAAACACACGCTATGAGAAAGCAAAATTCCAGGGTGCTTGTCCTTGCCGCAGGTCTTTTACTGGGAGGCCTGAGTGTGAGCCGGGGACAAAAAATTGAGATGGAGATAATGAGTGGAGGGCTTGCAGACGCAGAAGCATATCTTCAGGCCTACCTGAAACCTTTTGCAAATATCATTGGGTCCAACCTGAATGCAGGTTGGTACAATACAGCCAGGCCGCATGAGCTTGGTGGATTGGATATTTCCGCTACTGTCAGCTGGGCTAAAGCCCCGACTTCGGCACTAAACTTCAACCTGAATACCCTCGAACTGAATGGCCAAATAGCCCCCGCAGCGTCAACTGTTGTTCCAACAGTCGCAGGACAGCAGGACGACAGGCCAAGCCTGATTTACAGCACAAGTTTCGATCCGGGAAACGGATCAATCCGGGAAATTGAACTGGCCCGCATCAGGGTCCCGGATGGCGCGGGCATAGACAATTTCCCCCTTCCCATGGGGCAAATCTCCGTAGGCCTTCCGTTTGGAACCGACCTGAGTGCTCGTTTTGTTCCCCTGATTGAAGTGAGCGATTATGGCGAGATAGGTCTGTGGGGAGTTGGGGGAAAGCATTCAATTTCCCAGTGGCTTCCTTTTATTAAAAGGCTGAATTTTTTAGATGTCAGTGTTCAGGGAGGCTACACCCAGGTAACGAGTGCAGCCCATGTTCAGGTGGAACCAAATCTGCCTGAAGGGGGCTACGACCCGAACCCTTCATACAATTGGGAGGACCAGTATATCATCCAGAAGGTGGAAGGCTGGACCCTGAACCTGGTCGTATCTCAAACCCTCCCTGTTGTTACCTTTTACCAGGCAGTGGGCTATGCCAGCTCACAAGTCGATTTGCTTGCTCAGGGTCATTTTCCTGTACTATCGGTGCTTACAGAAGGAGACAATGCTGGAAGCGTCAGTTATAACACTTTCGAGGATCCCATCGAATTAAGGTATGAGAATTTCGATCAGCTCAGGCTGAACGCCGGTGTGCGTATCAAATTAGGCCTGTTCACCCTGCACTACGATTTCACCAAGTCATTGTACGCTACGCATTCAGTAGGAATTGGCGTTTCCTTCAGATAGCCACAGGGGGGTCAAAAACCGTTGAGTGGGATCGTAACGGTCGGGATCAGAAGCAACCAGCCCAGTAGAATCAGGATGAGCATGAAGGGCCAGCTCCACCTGAACCATTTCTCGTAGGGAATCCTGGCCACGCCGAGCACCCCAATGAGTACGGGGGAGGTTGGCGTAATCATATTGGTGAAACCATCCCCAAACTGAAAAGCCATTACTGTTGCCTGTCGTGAAACGCCGATTAAATCGGAAAACTGCGACATAATAGGCATGGTCAGTGCTGCTTTGGCAGATCCACTGGGAATAAAGATGTTGATCATGGTTTGTATGGCATACATCATGCTTACAGAAGCCAGCTTCCCAAAGGTCTGCATCGAACTTGCCACCTGGTAAAGCATGGAGTCGATGACCCTGCCATCTTCAAGTATGACCAGAATTCCTCCTGCAAGTCCCACAACAACAGCTGCAGAAAGAATGTCTTTCATGCCTGCGACGAATAAACGGGTAATCTGATTTGCGCTCCTGTTCATGGCAATGCCCGAGAAGATTCCCATGGCAAAGAAGAGGCTGGCAATCTCTTTCACAAACCAACCGTAAGCCATTACACCGATAATCAGATATACAATAGTAAACAAGAGAAGATTCAGGATGTAGTAATGGACCGAGCGGAGAAGCAGGAAAGGGCTGCTCAGGGCAAAAAGGACGGCTACAGCAGGCAGATAGTAAAAGCTGTATAAGCGGGTGCCAATCCGGAGGGAAGTGAGGGGGTCACGGTAAGCAAAAACAAGCATTGCAGCTAATAGCACAATATAGCTTATCCATGCGCTTGGAGAGGCCTTCCGTTCAAGTAAACCGGGATCACTGCTTCCCTTATTGCGCCAGTAAAGATCGGACTCATAAACCGGAGAAGACCGGGGGTTCTTCCTGATTCGCCTGGCGTAGCGCAGGACCCAGGCCATCCCCACTGCGTTAATCACCAGCCAAACAAACAGGCGGTATTCGATGCCCGAAAACAGAGGAAGGCTGGAAAGGCCCTGGGCAATTCCAATGGTGAATGGGTTTAGCAGGGCCCCTGCAAAGCCAAGGCCGGCCCCCACAAAACACATACTCAGCCCCACAATGGAATCATAGCCCATGGAGATCGCCAGCGGTACAAAAATAATGATGAAGGCTATGGTCTCTTCGCTCATCCCGAAAGTTGCTCCAAAAACACTAAAAATGAGCATAATAAATACGATGATCAGATTGTCAACTCCCAGGAAGCGGAAAAAGCCCCGTTTCTCAAGCCTTCTGACCCGCGAAAGAAAGGCCTGAATACCCACGTCGATGGCTTTGCTGTCGTTCATGATCCAGAAAGCACCGCCAATAATCAGAATGAAAACAATGATATCGGCTTTACCGCAAAACCCGTCGAAGAGCGCACTAAACACCTGCCAGCTTTGGGGAGCTTTCTCAGCCGCATGATAGGAGTCCTGCACAATGACCGATCTGTTGGTGCCATTCACATCGATCAGCTCACGTTCAAATTCTCCTCCCGGAAGAATCCAGGTGAGTGCCGCTGCCAGCACAATGAGCGTAAATACAATAACATAGGTGTGGGGAACTGCGAGCCTTCTATACATATCGGGTTCTGATTGGCAAATTTACATAGTATAACAAGGAGGTAATTCTACTTTGACAGATTAACAAAATGTTGAAAAAAACCCTGAAAACACTGTGCTTTCAGGGGCATCGAAAAACATGATTTTCGTACCATATAAGGTATGTACAACACAAGTTAAAAATACAAAAGAATATGGAAAAACGCTAACCGTCTCTCGGGAGAGCTTAGTTGGTTATTTCAGACCTGGTTTCCGGTTTTTTTGATAATTCGCTCACGGATAGATTCAGCAACGAAGTTGTTCAGTGATGTTTTATCCTCCATAGCCAATAAGGCTGCCCTACGATGAAGATTAGGGGATATGCGAACATTAAAGCTTCCTTTAAAGGGCTTTTCCGGAGTCGTCCCCTCCAGTTTACAGTCGGCTATATATGTATCAATGGCGTCTTTAAAATCAGCCTCCAGTTCATTTCCGGTTTGTCCCTCGTAAGAGATGAGACCCCTTATTCCCAGGACTTTTCCATACAGCAGATCATCCTCCTTGCTATATTCAATGGATCCTGTATGTAAATTTCAATTAAAAAGTGTACAGGTATTTCAATCGAAAAATGCCCAGTTTTATCAAAGTTAATCGATTTCTATTCCGTTGATTTCTTTCTTTT
>PDWI01012703.1_pt1 | contig 12235 bp, 9 predicted proteins | sample 1430891 | NCBI WGS metagenome assembly PDWI01 (sample SAMN01162508, study PRJNA174530) | Oral metagenome, whole genome shotgun sequencing project. | biome: Marine environment; feature: Marine mammal; material: Swab sample of the gingival sulcus; isolation source: swab sample of gingival sulcus...
GCCATTTATTATCTGTGGGTAATCAGGCATCTTGACGGCAATCGCTATGACACGCCAATTTTTGTCGATCAGCATAAGTGGGTGATGGACGAAAACGCCGTTATTTGGCCGGACAAGTAAGGGGTTAATATGGACACGCTAAAACTGACGACGGCACAGGCGCTGGTCGAATTTTTAAATAATCAATACGTCGAAGTCGACGGCAAAAAATCAAAATTTGTCGAGGGCGTCTTTACGATATTTGGGCACGGCAATGTTTTGGGCTTGGGTCAAGCCTTAGAAGAACGCGGAGCTGATTTAATTGTTCATCAGGGTAAAAACGAACAGGGTATGGCACATGCCGCGATCGGCTTTGCCAAGCAAAACAATCGCCAAAAAATCTATGCTGTCACCTCATCGGTTGGTCCCGGCTCAGCCAACTTAGTGACGGCAGCGGCGACGGCGACCGCCAATCGCATACCGGTTTTATTATTGCCGGGTGATACGTTTGCCGACCGCCAACCCGACCCGGTGTTACAACAACTTGAGCAATTTGACGATTTGTCGATTACGACCAATGACGCTTTAAAGCCGGTCAGCAAGTATTGGGATCGCATCTATCGCCCCGAACAACTGATGTCGGCGCTGATTAATGCGATGCGCGTGCTGACCAGCCCGGCTGATTGTGGCGCGGTTACGATCTGCTTGCCACAAGATGTGCAGGGCGAGAGCTATGATTTTCCAAAGCAGTTCTTTGCGCCGCGCGTACATCGCATCGAGCGCACCAGACCGACTGCGGCGATGTTAGCTGATGCTTTGGCGCTATTTAAAACTAAAAAACGACCGCTCATCATCTGTGGTGGCGGTGTTAAGTATTCTGCTGCGGCGACTGAACTGGCCGCCTTTGCCGAAGACTTTAATATTCCGATTGCCGAAACACAGGCCGGCAAATCAGCCCTGTCTTGGCTGCATCCTTTAGTGCTGGGCGGTATTGGCACAACCGGCAATTATGCCGCCAATGTCATCGCTAAAAAAGCCGACTTAATCATCGGTATCGGTACGCGCTATAGTGATTTTACAACCGCGTCAAAGTGGTTGTTCCAAGGTCAAGATGTCGATTTTCTCAATATTAACGTCGCCGCCTTTGACGCCTATAAACTGGATGCGGTTAAATTGATTGGCGACGCCAAAGCGGTATTGCAAGATTTGCACCCACTGTTGAAAGAAGCCGGTTATCGTTCGGCCTATCAAACGGAAATCGCCGCTGCCAAACAGGCATGGCAAGATGAACTTACTCGACTGGACAATATCAGCTATGATGATGAAACCTTTGTTGCTGAAGTGGCTAGTTATAGCAGCGATAAATTAACTGAATTTATCGCAGCAACCGGCTCATCGTTGACGCAAACGGCCGTGTTGGGCGTTGTCAATCAAGCGATCGATGACGACGCTATCGTGGTGGGCGCCTCCGGTTCAATACCGGGTGATTTGCAGCGCATTTGGCGACCAACCGTTGCCAATAGCTATCATATGGAATACGGCTATTCTTGTATGGGCTATGAGGTTAATGCCGCCTTAGGTGTTAAACTGGCACAACCCGATGTTGAGGTTTACGCTTTGGTCGGTGACGGCTCTTATGAGATGCTGCATTCCGAATTGATTACATCGGTGCAAGAAGGCGTCAAAATCAATGTCGTCTTGCTCGATAACATCTCGTTTGGCTGCATCAATAACTTACAAATGGGCAATGGCATGGGTAGTTATTGCACCGAGACCAGAAAGCGCACGGCAAACGGCTTAGACGGTCAGCTATTAATGGTCGACTTTGCGCAAAATGCCGCCAGTTACGGTTGTAAGACTTATACGGTCAAGACTTTGCAGCAGTTGCGCAGCGCTTTGGCAGATGCTAAAAAGCAAACGGTTTCAACATTAATAGATATTAAGGTTTTGCCCAAGACGATGACCGAGGGCTATGAGGCCTTTTGGCGCGTTGGCAATGCCACCGTGGCCGACAAAAAAGCCATTGTCGAGGCGACCGATTTGATGAATGAAGAAATGAAAAAAGCGAGAAAGTATTAAGTAAGTTGAAAGTAGAAAGTAGAAGGTGGAAAGGAAATGCATTAAAGCGTGATTGAAACGCTCCTTGTGCTGATACCGCTCTGCTTTACCGTTTCGCTAGGACAACCTGCACGGGGTGCAGAACATCTACGCGAAAGATAAAGCGCCGCCGCGCACGGGCGTCGCTGACAATCACGTAAAAGCCGAAAGCGCAAAGCAGAAAGTGGAAAGTCGAAAGCAAAAGCGAGATTGAAACGAAAGTGTTACGTTTTATCGCCGGGCAGGCGTAATTTTTTAGGAGGGTACGCTCACGGCCGCTCGGCCAAGCCCAGCCCCTCTACAAAAACAACGCCAACCCGACGCACTTAAACACTTTCATGTCGAGTGTAGCAACGTAGTTGCGAAGTCGAGACATCTCGGGTTTTGAATTTTGCCTTTCCCTTCCACTTTCAGCTTTCCACTTTCCACTGCTTTTTTAACTTTAAGCTTTAAACTTTATTAACGAGGTGATTATGAAATTAGACAGCAATAAAATAAAATTAGGCATTGCGCCAATTGCTTGGACCAATGACGATTTGCCCGAGTTGGGCGGCGAAAACACGTTTGAGCAGTGCGTTAGCGAGATGGCGCTGGCCGGCTTTACCGGATCAGAAGTGGGCAATAAATACCCACGTGATGTCGCCGTCTTGAAAAAGGCGCTCAACTTACGCGGTATTCAAATTTGTAATGCGTGGTTTTCGACATTTTTTACTTCGCAGCCCTTTGACTACACATTAGAATTATTTGAAAAGCACACCGATTTTTTGCAAGCGATGGGCGCTAAAATGGTCGGTGTCGCCGAGCAGGGCAATTCGATTCAGGGCAAGCCGCTTGCCGTGTTTGAGAACAAGCCGGTCTTTACGGATGAAGAATGGCAAAAGGTGGCCGCAGGCCTCGAAAAACTAGGCGAAGTCGCCGCTAAAAAGGGCATGCGTCTGTCGTATCATCACCATATGGGCACCGGCGTACAGAGCGCTGCCGAAATTGACAAATTGATGACTTTAACCGACCCGGCCAAAGTCAGTTTATTATTTGATTCCGGCCATTGCACATTTGCCGGCGAGGATCCGCTGGCGATTTTGAGTAAGCATATTGACAGGGTCACCCATATTCACTTAAAAGATGTTCGCGCCGATATTTTAAAACGCGTTCATAACGAGTCTCTTAGTTTTTTAGAGGCGGTTAAAATTGGCGCCTTTACCGTACCGGGCGATGGCATGATTGACTTTGTACCGCTTTTTAAGGTCATTGCCGACGCCGATTATCAGGGCTGGATGGTGGTCGAGGCCGAACAGGATCCGGCGTTGGCCAATCCGCTTGAATACGCTTTAATGGCGCGTGATTTTATTAGAAAACAAACCGGATTATAGGAGGCAATATGAAACAAATTACAGTAGGCGTAATCGGTGCCGGCCGTATCGGCAAAGTGCATACGATGAGCATGGCCAACCAGCTACCCAATGTACGCATTAAGTGGATTGCCGACTATAAGGAAGATGTCATCGGTGACTGGATTTATCAATATGGCATTGAGCATAAGACAGGCAATCATCTCGATATCTTAAATGACCCCGAAGTCGACGCGGTTTTAATTTGTTCGTCGACTGATACACATGCACAATTCATTATTGATGCCGCTAAAGCCGGCAAGCACATCTTTTGTGAAAAGCCGATTGCGCATGATGTTGATCAAATAAAACGCGCATTGCAAGCTGTTAAAGAAGCCGGTGTTAAGCTGATGATTGGCTTTAATCGCCGCTTTGATCACAATTTTAAAAAAGTTAAAGAAATGATTTTGCAAGATGAAGTCGGTACGCCGCAGTTTATTAAAATCACTTCGCGCGATCCCGGGCCACCACCGATTGAATACGTCAAAGTATCAGGTGGCATCTTTATGGATATGACAATACACGATTTTGATATGGCGCGCTTTTTAGCTGACTCCGAAGTCGATGAAGTCTATGTAGTAGGCGCTGTTAACGTCGACCCGGCAATCGGCCAAGCCGGTGATATTGACACTGCAATGATTACCATGAAGATGAAAAATGGCATTATCTGCACGATTGATAACAGCCGTAAGGCGGCTTATGGTTATGATCAGCGCGTTGAAGTATTTGGCTCAAAAGGTGCGCTGGAGATTGCCAATGATACGGCGTCGAGCGTTAAGCTGTCAACTGCCAATGGCGTTTGTACAGAGAAACCGCTGCACTTCTTTTTAGAGCGCTACATGGCGGCCTATACCGCTGAAATTAAGGCGTTTATTGAGGCGATCGAAAACGATAGCGAAACGCCGGTCAGCGGCAATGACGGTTTAGAGCCGGTTTATATTGCACTGGCCTGTAAGCGCTCTTATCAAACCGGACAACCCCAAAAAGTTGAACAGTTTAAATGAATTTAGAACTTTTGCTTTAAGAGCAGTGATTGAAATGCGACAAGCGTGCATTTGTCATCTCGATTAGGTTGCTTAGCCGAGCAGTAAATCGAAGATTTACGACCCGGCCAGACCGCAGAGAGTGGAGAGATCTCAGGTTTTTCCTTTCAGCTTTCCACTTTCAACTTTTTAATTATCTCACTGGCGATTAGCCCACTTTCACCGCTTTTTTGAGCGGCTTTGTCGCCGGCTGTGGCGTGTAAATAAACGGCTGCTTTGGCGGCGTCAATCGCCTTGTTGGCGCGATGTGCCAGTAGTCCGACCATGCTGCCGGCTAGCACATCACCGCTGCCGGCGGTTGCCATACCGCTGTTGCCCTTGATATTGATATAAACCTGACCACTTGGCTGGGCGATTAGCGTACGCGCGCTTTTTAATACCACTATCACTTGCTGCTCGGCGCTAAACTTGCGCGCGACATCAATCGGCGCAGCCAGTATTTGCTCGCTTGACAGTTTGGTCAAACGCGCCATTTCGCCAATATGCGGTGTTAAAATCGTCGCCGCTTGGCGTTTTTTTAGTTTTTGCAAAAGAGCGTCATCAACGGCCAGCAGGTTAAGGCCGTCGGCGTCAATTACTAGTGGCTTGTCACTATCAAGCGCATAGTCCAGTAAGGCTGCGGCGCAGCTATCAGCGGTTAAACCGGGGCCGATTAACAGGGCGCCGGCCTTATCAATTTGACCTGTTAGTATTTTTAGTGCTGCTTTGCTATCGCTGCGCTGATAGCCGTAGCAAATTGCCTCCGGCAAATAACTGTTGAGGGTGACTTGGTTGCCATCATCGCTTAGTACGCTGACTAAGCCGGCGCCGACCTTATAGCAGGCTTTAGCGGCCAGCATCGCCGCGCCGGCCATATTTTTAGAACCGGCAATCAGCAGGGCGTGGCCATAGCTTCCCTTGTGTGAATTGGCACTGCGTTTAGCTAATGCGCCTAAGCAGTCGTCGCCTAAGACTTCAATGATGTTATTTTCGTTATTGTCAGCCAGTTTTTGATATGCGGCTTGCGGTATGCCAATTGTAGCGACTATTAATTGACCAACGCAGTCGGCTGCCGGGTAGAGGTAGAGGCCAATTTTGGCAGCGGCAAAGGTTACGGTCTTAGTCGCCTTAACGGCAATCGGCAGACATTGCCCCGTGCTGGCAGCGACACCGGACGGCACATCAACCGCCATAATAGGGCGGTTCAAGCCATTAATCCAGCTGATTGTTTCGGCGTATAAACCGCTGACCGGTCGATTGAGTGATACGCCAAAGATGGCGTCGACCACCAGCTGATAACGATCACCGGCGGTTAAATCGTCCTTGCTATTAATCTGCTGAATGACAGCGTTTTGTCGCATTAATAAATTGTAGTGTATCGTTGTCAACTCGCTCAGTTTATCCGGCTTAGCAAGCATAAAGATGGTGCAATGATAACCGGCGTTAATCAGTAGGCGAGCCAGTGCCAGTCCGTCACCGCCATTGTTGCCGGCGCCGCAGACAATTAGTATTTTATCATCTGTTGTATGCGTTTTTTTGATTTCATTATAGAGTGCCAGTGCGGCCTGTTCCATTAATAAAATGGCCGGTATTTGATAGTCGTCAATGGCAGAGCGGTCTAGTGCTTTCATCTGTTGTGCGGTTAGTGCGTACATAGTCATCTCCTTTGTCCTTTGACAGTATTATACACCGTTTTTGACAAGAAAGCTAATGACAGAAAGCAGAAAGTGGAAAGTAGAAAGCGCGATGCGCTTTCAATGAAATATCACGCGATTGCGTGATGTGAAATACCGCGCTACTGCGCGGCATGAAATCCGACTACGTCGAGTGAAATGTGCGTTGCACATGAATGATTGTCATATCGACCGACCGGAGGGAGTGGAGAGATCTCTGGTTTGGCAAAAAGTATTACAGATGGTCTTTAGTTATAAGTTGCTCAATGTTTCTTCCTGAATAAAAAATACGTACAATCGTCACTTTTTGAATCTTGTTATCGACAAGATAAAAAATAGTGAAATTATCCACTGGAACGCTGTACATCGCCATAGAATGCCATGGTTCCCATTCTACTAACTTGTATCTTTGTGGCATAAACTCTAATGAGCGTATTTTATCGCGTATTCTGTCAGTTTGATTTATCGCGTTCGTTTCTGCCATCAGTTTTAAACGAATATAATCATAGATGGATATTAAATCTTCTAATGCTTCGGGTGCGTATACTACTTTAAAATAATTATCCATGTTTATTTTTTACTTTCAAAAAAAGCATCCACTTCATCAACCGAATATGCTTTGCCGTGCTTTAGTGAATCTATTCCTTTTTGCAGTTCTTCGTCTAATTCTTCAATTGTCAAACGATTCATTGCCACAGGAACCTTGTCCTCTAGGCTGAGATCAAGCGGAATTCTGCGTTTTAATACAATCTGCGAATACACCATTTGAATAAGACTTGAAGGCGTTACACCCAATTTCATCATGATTTCTTCGGCATGTTCTTTTAAGTTGCTATCGATACGTGCATATACAGGTGTTGTTTTTGCCATACTATCATCTCCCTTATCATATTCTAGATAAATAATATCATAGCATTTAATTATTTGCAAGCAATTGCAAGCAAATGCGTTAGCGTGATTGAAACGAAAGTATTATGTTTAGCCTTTGGTGCCTGGCACCAACAAGCGAAAGCGTGATTGAAACGAAAGTGTTACGTTTAATCGCTGGGCAGGCGTAATTTTTTAGGAGGGTACGCTCACGGCCGCTCGGCCAAGCCCAGACCCAATAAGTGGAAAGTAGAAAGCGGAAGGTGGAAAGCAAAAGCGAGGAAAGCGTTGGCGCAGCCAACGCCACTGGAAATTTTTAAGTTTTTGGTTTTGAATTTCGTTTTTCCTTTCAGCTTTCAACTTTCAAGATTCCACTGCATTTTACGCCTTTCCTTTCAGCTTTCCGCTGCATTATACGCTTTTCCGTTCCAACGTTCCAACAATCCAACAAACCAACGCGTTTGCTTTTATTGTGTGCAACTTGCATTTTATAGGGGGTCTAGCTATTGACAATCGCTTAAAAATAACTGACAATTAAACCATATAAATAAAGCGATTTTTTGAAGATTAATAGGAGACCACTATGAACCAAAATGAAATGATGTTTTATCAAAATAAGGGTATTCGCTCGGTTTGGGATGAAGAAAAAGAAGAATGGTATTTTTCGGTTGTTGATATTGTTAGTGTGCTGACAGAAAGTCCAAATCCAAGAGATTATTGGTATAGAGTTAAGAAGAGAATGACTGAGGAAGAAAAGTTTCAGTTGTCGACAATATGTCGACAACTGAAACTCAAATCTAGTGATGGTAAAAAATATAAAACAGATGTTGCAGATTTACAAGGCATCTTTAGGATTATACAATCAATTCCATCGCCAAAAGCAGGAAAGCGCGATGCGCTTTCAATGAAATATCACGTGATTGCGTGATGTGAAATACCGCGCTACTGCGCGGCATGAAATCCGACTACGTCGAGTGAAATGTGCGTTGCACATGAATAACTGCTGTCCGCCAGCTGTTTGCGAGTTGCTGCTTGACATCAATAGGCAGAAAGTAGAAAGCGGAAGGTGGAAAGCAAAAGCGTGGAACGCGTTGGCGCAGCCAACGCCATTTGATAAGTGGAAAGTAGACAGTAGAAAGTCAAAAGGAAAAACGTTAAAATCAAAAGCGGAAATCTAAGATTTTTGCCTTTGACCTAGGGTTTTGATTTTGTCTTTCCTTTCAGCTTTCCACATTCCACTGCTTTTCATCCTTTCCACTTTTACAGAGATCTCTCCATTTCGCTTCACTGCGTTTCGCTTCAGTCGAGATGACAAAGTGCAAAGTAAAAAGCCCAGACATTGTCTGGGCTTTTTTGTTGAGAAATTCGCGCATGAGACACGAGGCGGCAGATGCTGCTGGAAAGTTTTAGACCTTTTAATTTGGTTCTGAATTTGACTTTGGTTTTTTCGTTTTTCCTTTCCACTTTGAGCTTTCAACTTTCCACTGCTTTTTACGCCTTTTCTTTCAGCTTTCCGCTTTCAACTTTCCACTGCTTAAGGCTGCAGCTTATCAAGTGTTTTTATTGGCTAATTGCTTGAATGCGACCATCTGTTTTGGCTTTATCAAAACCGTTTTTATTGATATAGTCGATTAGCACTTCGTCCATTGCGCCAAATTCGGCGATTACTTTTTTGTCTTTGAACATTTCGTAGGCATCGCCACCGGCGACTAAGAAGTCGTTGGTAACTAAGCTATAGGTTTTGTTCATATCGAGCGGTTGTCCGCCGACCATTACTTCGACGACGCGTTCGCCGGCCGGTTTAGTGGCGTCAAATTTGGCGGTTAGACCTGCAACGTGTGGGAAGCCACCAAGTGGTTCCGGATAGGTGCTAAAGCCATTTTCCAGTGCAGCTTTGACATCGGCACCGGATAGCTCGATGACGCGTACGGTATTACCAAATGGCAGCACGGTCAAGATATCGCCGACTGTGATGTCGCCGGCCGGTAATGACGAACGAATACCACCGCCGTTGGTAAAGGCGATATCAGCTTTGGAAATATCGAGTAGTGATTCGACGATGATATTACCCAGGTTGGTTTCACCGGTGCGCACTTGTGGCTTTTCGCCATCGAGATCAATTGGTGAAGTGGCAATTACCTTATCCAGTTTTTCTTTGTTGATTTCGACAACTTTTTCGATTTCTGCTGCAACGGCGGCATCACCCGGAAAATCTGCCATCATTTCTTTTGTCAGTAGTCCGGCGCTTTTGTTGACGACGACGCCATCTTGTAGCGTGATGATTACGCGGCCGAGGTTTTTAGTTTTTTCACCGGCTTGTACGATTAGCGTGCCATTTACTTGTTCGTTTTCGATGGTGTGAGAGTGACCGTCGACGATCAAGTCAATACCATCTACTTTTTCGGCTACTGAGCGACTGGTATAATCGCCTTCTTCGCCGAGGTGGGCGAGACAGACGATAATCTGCGCGCCTTGTTCTTTAAGTTTTTTTACTTGTTCGGCAGCGACGACATCGAGGGATTCAAATGTTAGACCAACCGTGTTGTCGGGATGTGATTTATAAGTTGTTTCCGGCGTCGTTAAGCCAAAAAAGCCGACTTTGATGCCGTTTTTCTCAATAATTGCACTACCCAATAAAAAGTCGCTACCGTCGGCGCGCTTAACATTGGCTGATAACATCGGAAATTCGAGCATGCCGGCCAACTTAGTGGTTTGATTTGAACCATAATCAAATTCGTGATTGCCGGCGACCATCGCATCATAGCCGGCTGTATTGAGCAGGCCTGTACCGGTTTCGCCGTCGGAAACGGTTACCAGGTTGTTGCCTTGGAGTGCGTCACCACCATCAACTAAAAAGGTGTCTTCATTACCAGCGGTAACCAGTTTATAATAACCGGCAATTTTAGCGAGACCCATGCCGTCGTATTTACCTTCGACAAAGAAGCCGTGCATATCATTGGTGTGTAAAAACACGACTTTTTCAAGCGATGTGCTAGACTGAGGTGCGGCGTTGGCGGGAACTACCGTAGTAGTCTCTGTTTGCGTTGATGCCGTGTTCATCTCCGTGCTGGTAGGTATCATAATGACATCATTTGGATAAATCAAATTAGGATTTTTCAAGTTGTTGTACTTGGCTAAATCAGCCGTTGACATACCGTGTTGTTCGGCGATTTGCCACAACACATCGCCCGGCTTGACGACATACTGGCTGTCGGCAAAGACTTGGCCGCCAATCATGCTGATTAGCAATACGACGACGAGTAGCATACTTACTTTTTTCTTCATAAAACCCTCCTCATTAGTTAATTGGTGTATTAAACTGCTACAAAAATAATACCCTAGTTTGGTAATGATTAATCCAATATTATCGCTTTGTTATTCATAAAAAACAATAGCTTGACTTTAGTTTAACTATTGACTTTTTTAACTACTGGGATATAATAAACTTATGTTTAATAAAAAACAATTGTTTAGACAGGTAGAATTATGACGATATCAAAACAGGCGCGTAGGCTTTTGCAGGCAATTGCTGAAAATCCTTATGCCAGTCAAAAGGAATACGCCGAAAAGATTGGTTTGTCGCGTTCGGCGACGGCCAACTTACTATCAAAATTACAGGACGAGGGCTATATTTTGGGCAAGCCTTATTTGCTCAACGATTTTGCCAGTGCCGCTTGTATTGGTGGCGCCAATGTCGATCGCAAGGTATTTTTAAAAGAAACGCCAATTATCGGCACCTCTAATCCGGTTACCGAAAAGATGACCTATGGTGGCGTGGTGCGCAATATCGCCGAAAATTTAGCCTATTTGGGAGTGGCCACCAGTTTGGTTTCAATTGTCGGTAACGATGTTGCCGGTGAGGGTTTGTTACAGCACGCCAGTGGGCGCATTGATACGACTGCGGTCAGTCGCACCGATCAATATACTACCGGCACTTATAGTGCACTTATTGAACCGGATGGCAATATGTTTATCGGTTTGGCGGCGATGGAAATTTGCAGTTTGATGACCGCCGCCTGGATTCGCGATAAACAAAAGTACCTGATGCGCAGTGAATGGTTGATTTGCGATTGCAATGTGATGCCGGATGCCTTGGAAGCGCTTTTGACATTGGCGGCAGAAAAAGCTAAAAAGTTGGCTATAATCGGCGTGTCGGCGCCCAAGATGCGCCATTTGCCAAAGGCGTTGGGGCGACCGACGTTGGGAATTTTTAATGTCGATGAAAGTCAGGCATATTTTAATACTACAGAAAGCGATCCGGCGCAGTTGGCTCAACTGTGCAAAGCCAGCGTATTTGAAACGGCGGTTATCAGCGATGTTACCGGTGCCGGCGATGCCTTTAGCAGTGGATTACTGTATGGCTTAATCAATGGTTATTCACTTGCTGAATCAGTTGAAATGGCGGCGCTCAATGCCTCGCTTAATATACAGTCGCACGACAGTGTGCGCAGCGATTTATCAGAAAAATTATTGTTAAATGAACGAATGAAAAGAGGTCTAAAATGAAACATCCACTACTGGAAGTAACGTCGGAAATTGAATTGGCACTTACCCAAAACAAACCGGTTGTCGCCTTAGAATCAACTATTATTTCACACGGTATGCCTTATCCGCAAAATGTTGAAATGGCGCGCAATGTCGAGCAAATAATTCGTCAACAAGGCGCTGTACCGGCAACGATTGCAATGATGAACGGCAAGATAAAAATTGGCTTAAGTGAAGAAGATTTGCTGGCCTTAGCGCAAGCTAAAGATGTCGTCAAGGTATCGCGCCGCGATATGGCTGACGTCATCGCCAAGCATAAGACGGGTGCGACGACTGTTGCATCGACGATGATTTGTGCGGCATTGGCCGGCATTAAGTTTTTTGTCACCGGTGGCCTGGGTGGCGTACACCGCGGTTATCAAGATACGCTCGACGCCTCAGCCGATTTAGAAGAACTTGCAACCAGTGATGTGACGGTGATTTGCGCCGGCGCCAAAGCAATTCTCGATTTACCGCGTACGATGGAATACCTTGAAACCAAAGGTGTACCGGTCGTGGGCTATCAAACCGATTATTTGCCGGCTTTTTACACCAAGGATAGCAATATTAAATTGCGCCACCGCGCCGACAGCGCAGCTGAGGTGGCCGCTTTGGTCAAAAGCAAAGATTTGCTTGGCTTAAAAGGTGGCGTTTTGGTCACTGTGCCGGTGCCGGATGATTACAG
>PDWI01008342.1_pt1 | contig 12233 bp, 11 predicted proteins | sample 1430891 | NCBI WGS metagenome assembly PDWI01 (sample SAMN01162508, study PRJNA174530) | Oral metagenome, whole genome shotgun sequencing project. | biome: Marine environment; feature: Marine mammal; material: Swab sample of the gingival sulcus; isolation source: swab sample of gingival sulcus...
GGTGGCGGTGGTTCATTTGTATTACAACCGCTCACAATTATTAATAGTATTAAAAGTGTAAGTAACAGTTTTTTCATTTTTGTTATCTCCTTTATTTTTCACTTCTTCTCTTTTTTTGGTATCATTTTTTGCAAGCTTTTTTATTCTTCTTACAATTTATTAATTTATTTTTACTTTATAAAACCTTGTGTGAGCTTAAGTTAGACAGTTGTTCAGAGACGACCATGTATATGATAGTTTTGGAGCATGTATAAATAAAAGTACAATAACAGGTTCTTCAACAGAAGGTACAATACAATTTTTTAGAACAAATACATCCAATATCCATGATAATATAATTATTTGGGAGTAATCAGTTATTCAAATTCAACGATTGTAGTATAAGAAATTAACTTTTGCAATAATCTATGTGATTTATGGGGTTCGAGTACAAATATGTATGTAAATCATGTAACACTAAGTTCACCGAATTGTTATAGAGACAATGTAAGTTTTGGGACAATATATGGTTATTGTTCACAGAATTTTTAAGTAAATAGTGGAGGCAGTCAAGATAACAATTTTTTTATGTATGATTAAGCTGCAGAATAGCATTTCTATTTAACTTTTAAAACAATAATTCTGCCTAAAATAATTTATAGTAAAACTTTATTTTATATATAAGTATAGAATTGATTATTTTCAGAATATAAAAAAAAATTATAATCAAATGGAAAATGAAAATAAAATATTGATAGTAGAAGATGAAGAAGATTCCAGATTTATCTATAAAAGACTTTTGGATAAAAATGGTTATAATGTAACAACTGCTGAAAACGGGCAGGATGCAATTGAAATTATAAAAGACTTTAAGCCCAAAATAATTCTTGCCGATTGGACAATGCCTAAGCTTAACGGTGTTGAGCTTTGTAATTATGTTAAGCAAAATGAAGAATATAAATTAATTTATTTTATTTTACTTACTGCAAGGACCTCGCTTAAAGATCGTGTGGAAGGTTTAGATACGGGTGCTGATGATTACCTTGTTAAACCGATTGATAATCAAGAGTTGGTTGCAAGAATAAGATCCGGTTTAAGAATCCACAACTTACAGAATGAGTTGAAGGATATTGAACATAATAAAGTTTTAATAGAATTAGCGTGTACATTAGGTCATCGAATAAATAATCCGCTTGGAAGTCTGAAAATGTCAATATCTTCTCTTAAAGACGAAATAAATAAAGACAAAGAAACTATAAAAGAGGATTTATTTGTGATTGACGAATCCCTTAAAAGAATACAAGAATTTGTAAAAGCACTTCAAAACCTAAACAATCCTGAAATGATGGAATATGCTTTAGATAACAAAATGCTAAGAATATAATTACTATTCACAAACAAATTTTTTACAATTTTTACTTTTTGTATTAAAATGTTTCTATCACATTTCGGTTATTGATTTTGTAAAGTAGAATCTACTTTACAAAACATATCTAAACAAATCAAAAATCATAAACTAAAAGTTGAAAAAGAAGCAATATCGGTTTTAACTGGACCGGGTTTAATTTCCGTAGAAACACTTTCTTCTATCTATGAAAAAATTATTGAAGAAAAACCGCTTTTTATTTCTTCCGTTGCTCCTATTTAGCTAAACAGTATTATTTTCGGAAAAGAAAATCAACTTGCAAAAGAATTAAACTATATTTTAAAAGTAATTTACACATTTATTATCTTCTCGAAAGAAAAACCAAATTTTTCTAAAAAGCTGCAAAAATATTCCGATTATTATACAAAACATTTTTTAATTAATACCTAAAAATTTGGTTTGTAATACTTTAAATACTAACCCTTTGGAGCTTAATTTGATAGAAAATCTTAACGGTTTAGAAACATATCATGACGGTAAGTTACTTTTACTCGCCAAAAGCGAAGGCAGGGTAGTTTACGCAAACAAAAAAGCCGAAGAAATATTCCAAGTAAAAAAGGGCGATACTTTATTTAATATAAATTCCGAACCACGATTCGATATAATATTAAAAACCTTAAAAAATAAAGGTGCAAGTAATTTTAACACGGAATTAACAATAAACTTTTCTGATAATTTGGTAGAATGTTTTCATCTTAATATTGATCAAATTATAATAGAGGATGACAAACTTTATTTAATAATTTTAGATGCTCTAAAAGAAAAAAAGAGATTAAACAACAAAGTAAATTCCTACAATCAAGCTTTAGAATCTGTAAGTGTCGGGATTCTTATTGCCGATGAAAACCAGCTTGTTCAATACACTTCCACATCATTCGAAAAAATGTTTAAATTACGTTTAGATGAAATTTATCAAACCAAGTTGAATAAAGCTTTTGTCAGATATTTGTCAAAATACGAGTTGGATGAGTTACAAAATTCGGTTTCCCAAAATAAAAATTGGGTAAAAATTATATCCGATTACAATAATGAAGGTGAAGTAACTTTTAAAGAAATCAGATTGAATATTGTAGAAAATAAATTTTCGGGTTCGTACAATTATATTTTAACTGCTTATGATATAACGAAACAAGTTCAACAAAAAAGAAAAATAAAAAAGACAGAGCAACGCCAAAAATCAATAATAAATAATATTTTGGATCCCATACTAATTCTACAGAAAATAAAAGGTGAGCTTTTTATAGAAATGGCAAACGATAATTTTTTTGTAGAAATCTTGCGTAAAAAACCTGAGCTCCTCGAAAAAAATATAAAGTTGGAAACGATAAATCCTGTTTTGCATTCCATTATTCACGAAGCAATTTTGAATTTGGAAAGCAGCAATAAATTTCATTCGCAGTTTCATTATACTTCGTCTTTAACTAATAAAAGATTCCTTGGTAAAATATCTTTTACCGATGCTTCACAATACGATAATGAAAATTATTATATTGTAAATATGACTGATATAACCGAACAATTAGAAGTTGAACGAAAACTTAGAGATGCCTATCAAAAAGAAATCAGTTTAAATAAATTGAAATCTACATTTCTGGCTAACATGTCTCACGAAATAAGAACTCCGCTAAACGCAATAGTCGGCTATTCCGATTTATTGGAAGATGATGTTAAGGAAATGAATATAGAGTCATCTACTAAAATAACAACATACCTTAAAGATGGAGTAAACAGATTATTAAAATTAGTTGATAATATTGTAGAAGTATCATTATTGGAATCAGGCAATGAAGAAATAAAATTGTATAGTATTCCGTTAAATCAAATCATAAAAGAATCATCCTACCAGTGGAGTGAAGAAGCCCGGAATAAAAAATTATGTTTTGAATTAGATCTTTTTGACCAAGAAATATATGTTCACGCAAATGAGGAAAAGTTGGAAAGAGCTTTAAAAGAATTAGTTGATAATGCAATAAAATATAATACCGAAAACGGTAAAGTTACAGTTAACACAAAAATAGAAAACAATAAAATTTTAGTACAAATCTCCGATACCGGTATAGGAATTACAGAAGAAGGATTAGAGAGAATATTTAATTTGTTTGAGCAAGCCGAAGATTCAGGCTATACCAGAAATTATGACGGTGCCGGTTTGGGATTATCTCTCGCAAATAAATTAATATCATTTATGAACGGAAAAATGGAAATTGTAAGTCAGCCTAAACAAGGAACCATTATTTCAATTACTTTCCCTAAGTTTATTTAACCTAGACTGAAAAATATTGGTGATACGAATTTTTTATATACTTCTCTATTATTGTTTCATCACTTCCATTATAAAGATATTCTAGATAATGTAACCCCACCATCAAACATAAAGACTTTCCCGGTGACCCCATCTTTTTACTATAGTGATTTTCAAGCGATTCTTCTATAACTGTCCAATTTATTTCTTCTGATAATATTACTAACGGATGTCTTTCGTTTATTATTTTTCTTAATTCTACTTTGAATAATTCTAAGGTTTCTTCTCTTTTCTTTGGTCTCATTTTTTGCAAGCTTTTTTTATTCTTTTTTATTTTTCTTACAATTTATTAATTTTTATTTTGCTTTATAAAGTCTTGTGTCATCTTAAGTTATACTCTTTTTCAGAGACAACTATTTAGAATTGGTGTAAAATAACAAACTAACAGATGGAAATAAAATTTATAAAAATTTTATTCGTAAGAGAAAAGTTAATAGGTAAAAAATAATATTCGATTTCTTATTCAATATTAATTTTCTCAACAGTTTCAATTCTTTTGCCTAAGAACCTTTCTGCGATTTCTTTAAATTTATTAGGGACATCACTAACAAAAAATTCTTGAGTACCAATATCATTTGATACATTTTTAAGTCCTATCCCTTTTAACTGATCAATAACATCAGTTGATGCAGCTGCACCGGAATCAATTAAAGTTACTTTATTGCCAACAACTTTTTGAATAATATTCTTTAGAATGGGATAGTGTGTACAACCCAAAATCAATGTATCAACTTTTTCTTTCTTTAATTCTGAAAGATATTCTTCTGCAATAAGTTTGGTCGCCTTATGGTTAAGCCAGCCTTCTTCGGCAAGCGGAACAAACAAAGGACAGGCTTGTTCAAATACTGTTATTGAATTATTCGTCTTTTTGATAGCATTGGAATAAGCTCTATTATTAATTGTTGCAGTTGTTCCGATTACACCAATGCGTTGATTCTTTGTAACATCAATAGCAGCTTTTGCACCGGGATTTATCATACCGATTATTGGAACATTAAATTCTTGTTTTAAGGTTTTAAGTGCTATAGATGATGCAGTATTACATGCAACAACAATCAGCTTTACATTTTTGCTTAACAAAAATTTTACATTCTGTTTAGAATATTCAATTACCGTTTCGTTAGATTTTGAACCGTAAGGAACTCTTGCAGTATCACCAAAATAAATTATGTTTTCACTCGGTAGGTAGCGAGATAAAGTTTTTACTACCGTTAATCCGCCAATACCCGAATCAAATAATCCGATTGGGTTTGTATTATTCATAAAGTTCATTAAATATTATACCCGGCTATTATTCCTTCGGTTAATTCGGCACGAATAAAACTGTATTCGCTTTTTTGTAGTTTTTTATTATTGTTCTTCAAAACAGAAAATTTTATTGTAGATTCTGATTTTGTGTTAGTAATATAGAACGAGTGGATTGTTAATCCTAATAGATCCATTTTCTTTACGAGGAAATAACACAATCCCGTAAAGTAATTAGAATAAATATTAATTTCTGTGTAGTGAGCATTGTCTTCAAAATCTATTTCTATTTTATCAATTCTTGCTAAACTTTTCTTTTGCTCTTTTATTTTTTTTGCTGCAAGTTTTTCTACTTCATTATCAAGATTTTTTTCTTCTGTAATAGACTCGATAATTCTCTTTTCGATAGTGGATAATCTTCTTTTGAATATGGGCCCATATTTTAAGACTTCGTTGGAAGCATTAAATTCACAAAAAACTATATTACTATTTTCGATTGTTAATTTTCCGGTTTGTAAAACAATATTGTTTAGGATTAATCCGGCAAAAATTCTAATAAGTATTTGTTCACTCCGTTTTACTGCAAGCATTATATTTACAGTTTCTTCAGTTTCTTTCAGAATTACATCAGCCTTAGTTCCTTTATAAACATTTTCTATCACGCTGCTCTTTAATTCTTCATCACTTAAATTTTGAATATTTATATTAGAATTATTATTGACTAGAATATTTTTTGTTTCGGAATATAATTTATTAAGCTGTTCTTTCTTCCAGTTGTTCCAAGACATTGAATTTACTGAAATTAAATCTGCATAACTAAGCAAGTATAGATAATCCAGTTCAATTTCCGACTTAAATAATGATGCAAAATCTTCCAATACTTCATTATTATTCAAATCTTTTTTTAGTGCAATTTTTTTCATATCAAGATGATGCTTAATTAAAAACTGTACAAACTCTATCTCATTCTGTCCATAACCCAAATCCTGCATTATTGCACTGGCTATTTCAGCTCCAATAATTTCGTGACCAGTAATACTTATGGTTTTTCCGATATCATGAAGTAAAACCGCCATATACAATAAATCTTTAGCCGGCAATAATTTGAAAATCCTTGCTTCTGCCGAATTTTGTACGTTTAATATTTCCAGATTTTGTATTGCAATAATTGAATGTTCATCGGCAGTATATTTATGATAAACTCCTTCTTGATAAAATCCGTTTAGAGCTTTAAACTCATTGAATAGAACTCCCAACACACCGAAATCATTCATAGAAAGTAAGGTTTTCCCTACATTGGCGGGTAACTTTAACAATTCTCTAAAGAAAACAGATGAGGTAGCTTCTAAGGATTTTGTTTCTTCAATAAGATGAATTCTTTGAATAATTAATGTACGCAGATTAGTTTCAAAAAAAGCACGGTTCATAGCTTTATAATAAAAAGCCCGCATAATATCGGAAATTGAAAGGATTCTATCGCCTTTAAAGTGTAAGATATTTCCTTTAATTTCAAAATCATCGTCTAAATTTATTGAAAGATAATCGGATAATTTTTGCGAAAGAGCCTGCTGATAGCGTTTCATCATTGTTTTTGAAAAACGATTTAAAATAGTAGAAGCTTCAAAATATTTATACATAATTTCTTTTCTATTATTTAAGGAATAGCCGATTTTTTCAGCAACTTTCCCTTGTAGAGAAAATGTTAAACGATCACTTTTCTCTCTTTCAACAAGATGAAGTAAATTTCTTGTGTTCAAAATAATTTCGTAGCTCTCGTAAAGTCTTTTATACGCTTCTCTATTTATTACTCCATTGCTCAAAAGCTCTTTAAAGAATACTTCCGTTTGGGTAGTTTCGTTTTGCGAAGAGATTAATCTTTTATTTTTTATCGAATACATCCACTCGGCTGAATGTATATCTCTTAATCCTCCTCCAGTAAATTTTACATTCGGTTCCAAAATTTTAGATGATTTGCCATACTTATCATATCGTGCATCAACATCATTAAAATATTCATATAATAGTTTTTCTATATCAGATGATTCTATTGTTTTGAAGAGTTCATTGTTCCATTTATTGTAAAGTTCTTTGTTGCCTACGAGAAATCTTGTTTCAAAAAACTGTGTAAAAACCCTAATGTTTGCAGTAAGATATTTTTTAATATCCGAAAGTTCATGTATCATATAAGAAATTTTAATATTCTTATCCCAGAGATTATCAGTACATTTTTTAACCTTGGTTTCCGCGTCTTTTAAATCTTCGAATATAAATAATAAATCAATATTAGAGTAAGGAGAAAGTTCTCTTCTGCTAAAGCTGCCTACAGCAGCCATAACACAACTGAAAGAAAGAGGTTTTATTGATTTCAGAATCATCTCTTCAATAAGTAGACTGTGTTTAACACAAAAATTATATGAGTTTTCAAATAAATTGAAATCATTAAATAACTTTTGTAGTTCAATCTCAAATTTTAATTTATTTTCTTCAGTCATTTTTATAAGAAATTATATGAATAAATTCCCACTCACCAAAAGTGACGAGTGGGAGTATGAAAACAAAGTTTATTATAACGAACGTTATACTTTAATGAATATTTATATCTTTTTAAATCGTGCTTGGAAAAATCTCAAATATTTAGGTTCGTAAATCATCTTTAAGCCTTTAATCGATTTTCTATTATCATAAACATTAGCAATAGATTCGGCAGTAACATCAATATGTGCTTGAGTATAAACTCTTCTTGGGAAAGTACATCTAACCAATTCGAGCTTAGGATAATTATGTTCTCCCGTTTCCTGATTTCTTCCTGCCGATACAATACCTCTTTCCATTGTTCTTACACCGGAATCCAAGTAAATTTCTGCTGCTAATGTCTGAGCAGGAAATAAATCTTGTTTAAGATGAGGCAATATGTTTTTTGCATCGAGAAATACTGCATGCCCGCCAATAGGTTTAACAAAAGGAACACCATATTTTTCCAATTGCTCTCCAAAATATCTTATTTGTCCAATTCTTGCGTGCAGATTATTATAATCCAACATTTCTTCAATACCAATAGCCATTGCTTCCATATCTCTTCCTGCAAGTCCGCCATATGTATGAAGTCCTTCGTAAATCACAACCATATTTCTGGCTTTTTCGTAAACTTCTTTATTTTTGGTTGCAATAATTCCACCGATATTTACCATAAGATCTTTTTTAGCACTTACCCACATTCCGTCAAAGTAAGAACACATTTCTAAGAAAATTTGTGGAATAGATTTCGACTTATATCCTTTTTCTCTTTCTTTAATAAAATAAGCATTTTCCGCTGCTCTTGTAGCATCAAACCAAAGTTGAATTCCGTTATCATCACATATTTTTCTTATGCTTTTAAGATTTTTAATTGAAAAAGGTTGACCACCTGCCATATTTACAGGACCCGCCATACTTACGTAAGGAATTTTTTTAGCTCCTACTTTTTTAATCAAATCCTTTAGCTTTTGAATATCGATGTTACCTTTAAAAGGATGTTCATTATATGGATCGTGTGCTTCATCAATAATTACATCAACAAAAGTAGCTCCGGCTAATTCTTGGTGTACTTTGGTTGTGGTAAAATACATGTTACCTGGGATATAATCACCTTGTTTAATCAATATTTGAGAAATCATATGTTCTGCAGCTCTACCTTGATGAGTAGGAACAAAATAAGGAAATCCGTAATATTTTTTAATATTATCCCACAAATAGTAAAAGTTTTTACTTCCTGCATAAGCTTCATCGCCAATCATCATTCCTGCCCATTGTCTATCGCTCATTGCATTAGTTCCACTATCGGTAAGCAAATCAATGTAAACATCTTCCGATTTTAATAAGAATGTATTATAACCGGCTTCTTTAGCGGCTTTTTCTCTCTCTTTACGAGTAGTTACTTTTAATGATTCAACGGCTTTGATTTTATAAGGTTCAGCCCAGCTTCTTTTTTTAACTTTTTTATTACTCATTTTATCTCCAATTATTTTTGTAATGTTATTTAAATTTTAAAGTAAAGAATATTTTGAAAACTTTATAACATTGCCATATGTTTGGGACGCAATTTTTTTCTGAATTTAACATAGCTTAAATAAGTTAAAGGCTCACTAAAAATAAAATCTTTTATTTTCCTTAAATTTTTTACAAATGAAAAGTTGATTATATATTTAAGATTTTCTTTTAACATCTCTTTTAATTTAAACTATTTATTTCTTCTTCTTTTTCGTATTCAACTTCTATTATTGATGATATACCGCCTCTGGTATTAAATTCGGCAGTAATGTTCATATATCTCGGCTTACAAACTGCTACTAAATCATCCATAATTTTATTTACAACACTTTCGTAATAAATGCCTTCATTTCTGTAAGAATTTAAATAAATTTTATACGACTTCAATTCTATACATAATTTATCGGGGATATATTCTAATATGATAGTCCCGAAATCCGGCTGCCCTGTTTTAGGGCACACAGAAGTAAATTCTGGAGCAGTATGCTCAATTGAGTAATCTCTATTTTGATATTCATTTTCAAAAACTTCTAATATTTTTTTTTGATCTTTCATAAGTAATATACCTTAATTATTTTGTGTAATTTGGAATTTCTTTGTAAGGAATTGGGTCAACAACTCCCGCACTTTGAAAACCTCTCAGCCTTAGTGCACAACTATCGCAAACACCACATGCTTCTTTTTCGTTACCGTAACAAGACCAGGTTAATTCGAGAGGAGTATTTAATTCCAATCCGAGTTTAATTATTTCAACTTTATTTAAATTTATTATCGGAGTTTCAATTTTTATGTTTGTCTTCGGCTTAGTACCCAAATTTACAGTCTGCTGAAATGAATGGAAAAATTCAGGACGGCAATCAGGATATCCGGAAGAATCTTCGTTAACCGCTCCAATAAATATTGCTTCCGCTTGTATAACTTCAGCCCAGCTTACACAAGCCGAGAGTATGTTAGCATTTCTAAACGGAACATAAGTATTTGGGATATTTTTATTTTCTAAATCCGCTTTTTCTATTTCCATAGATTTATCTGTTAAAGAGCTTCCGCCAATTTTGTGAAAGTGAGAAAAATCTATTACAAGTTTTTTGGTTATTTCATAAAATTCAGCAATTTTATGAAAAGAATCCAACTCTCTCGATTCTGTTTTTTGTCCGTAATTAATATGTAACAGTGCCACTTCATAATCTCTACAGGCAATGGCAGTTGTTACACAACTATCCAAACCTCCGCTTAGAGCAACTACCGCTAATTTTTTGTTCATTTTCACAACCTTTTACAAAAAGTTAAAAATCTATCTGATAAATATAACTTTTTATGTAATTTTCTCATGTATTATTAATAAAAAATCATTAGATTTATAAATAATTTTATTGAATACGAATAGGAGTTTTGGAATGGAATATTACGAATTACACCCTGATAATCCTCAAACAAGATTTATTAACAAAGCTGTAGAAATATTAAAGAAAGGCGGAGTTATAATTTATCCGACAGATACCATCTATGGATTAGGATGTGATATTTATAATAGAGAAGCAGTAGAAAGAATTTACACTATTAAAAACGAAAGTGGAACAAAGCTTTTTAGTTTTTTGTGTCCGGATTTAAAAGATATTTCTACATATGCCAAGGTTTCTAATTTTGCATACAAATCAATGAAGAAATTATTACCCGGTCCTTATACATTTGTGTTACCTGCAGCAAAAGAAGTTCCTAAAAAATTGTGGACTAAAAGAAAAACCGTTGGCATACGAGTTCCCGATAATCAAATAGCAAGAACATTGGCAAAGGAATTAGGCAACCCGATAACAAGTACAAGTGTAACTACTAGAAAAGGCGATTTAATTTTTAATCCCGAAGAAATTAGAAGTTTCTTTAATGTAAGTGTTGATCTTATGCTTTCTATGGGAGCATTAAGCGGTAAGCCTTCCAGCATTGTTGATTTAAGTGGAGATACTGCTGAGATTATTAGAGAAGGTTCCGGTGATGTATCCTTCTTCTATTAAGATTCATATTATTTAATGTTTAAGTTTATTGGATTTTAAAAATGAAAAAATCAATATTAGAGATTTATTCACTTGCAGTTTGTTTTGCCGGTATAATTGCAATTGTAATTTCGTTAAGTATTTCTTTGTATAATATAATTGAATTGATAGACCCTGAATTTGGAATCTCTAAATGGGAATATGAAAAACATTTATCTAACGAAAACTTTTGGACGAATGATAATAAACCTATAGCAGCAGATGTTAAGGATGAAAAACCTTCTGAAGAAGAAATAACAAAATTGCGAGAAGAGAGCTACAAAAACGTTCTTATAACTTCTCAATTAGAATCTAAAAAATCTTTAATTCGGTCAATTATCTTTTTAATGATTTCATCTGCCGTTTTCTTTTTCCATTGGAAAATCTTTAAAAAATCACACAGCAAAAATTTAGAGTAGGCTCATTGTAATTTAATTACTGAAAATTACTAAATAACCGTACTGATATGCCTTAACTTACAAGATAAAAATGTAACAACATCAATTTTTGCATATTCAATAATTTTTACAGATTCGAATGCAACAATTCAATTACCGAGCTTCGCAAAAAAATAATTAAATAATAGAAGTCCGGTTTATCTTTTCGCTTTTTGCTCTTTAGTTTAACATTGCATACATTTAGTTACAAATGTTTAATAACTAATTTTACCACTTAAAATAATGAATGATAAAATGAAAAAAATTCTACTTTTACTAACTACATTAACTTTAACAACTGCATTTCTGCAAAACTGCGATACCACAGAACCAAAGATTGAAGAAAACATACTTCTCCAAGAAATAGATGTTGCAGTAAAAGAAGTATATTTACATATTACTTTCGAAAGTGCAAAAAGAAGGACTATATCCCTATTTAGGAATAATGTAAAAGTAGAAGATATTATTTGTACAACAAAAGACACCATAGTTGTTGATACGGCACTCAGCAAATCCACAATATATAATTATCAAGTCGAAGAATACAATCAAAGTTCTACAATTGGCAAAAGTAATACTATAGAATTAACTACATTAGCACCAACAACTCATGATTTTCAGTGGGAGGAGTATACTTTTGGAAACTACCAAAGTTTTTTATATGATGTTGCAATTATTGAAGATTCAACGGGAAGAAAAGAAATATGGGCTGTAGGTGAAATTTATCTGAAAGATAAAAATGGTAATTATGATGCCGAACCTTATGGGTTAGTTAAATATATTAAAGATAAGTG
>PDWI01008343.1_pt1 | contig 12233 bp, 9 predicted proteins | sample 1430891 | NCBI WGS metagenome assembly PDWI01 (sample SAMN01162508, study PRJNA174530) | Oral metagenome, whole genome shotgun sequencing project. | biome: Marine environment; feature: Marine mammal; material: Swab sample of the gingival sulcus; isolation source: swab sample of gingival sulcus...
TCATCATCATTTTTCTTCTCTTTCTGTTTAAAATTCGTTGGATCCTTAGGCACATAAGCAATAACACGTTTGCGACTCCCGCGTGGAAAAACAAGATAACTTATGTTTTGCATGAAAATACTGTCGTTATTTTCCAAAAAGATTTGGCTTATCAGCATTTCTTTTGCCATGCTTTTCCCTTCTTTTTCATTTTCGGCAATCATCTGTTCCCAATAATAATTCCCCGAAAGTTTAATATCTTGTTCAAGTTTTTGTTCTTCAGTGAGTCCTTGTCCTCTTGTTTCAAGCGATACAGCATTAAGCAATAGCAAAAAGAATAAAATGTATATGTTAATCTGTATTTTTACAGTCATTTAATTTTAATTTTAATATTCATTTGTTGTTTCTTATTTTCAGATACTTTGTATAAGTTTTCGATATTATCCATTGGTATGTTTGAGAACAACAAGGCATTTAAGGATTTATTTGTGTCGAATAAATCCTGCGGCGATGTCGTTATTTCCAGTATATTGAGATAGTTTAATTCTTTATCGTAAAGAAAAAGTGTTGCTTTAAGTTGTTCAACAGTTGAGGCTTCTTGTCCGAAATAAAGTTCAAAATCTTTGGCATAAGTAAGAAATTCGCCTAAAGTTAAAGCATAGTTTTTGAATTCGTTTCCATATATTTTGTGGCGTATATTTATTGCTTTATTTTGCCATTTAGGGTTAAAAACCAAAAACATATTTGAAAAAGAAGCTGAAATGTATTTTTTATCGGCAAAAGCTTGGATTTTTTTGTTTTTCATTACATAAAACCTGTCAGAACTAACATGTTTTGAAAACTCCTTGCCTTTTTTCAATAGAATATTATCTTTGAAGATAATAAGTTCACTTTTTGCAGGAGGTGTATATTTCAGTTTTGCAGGCTGTACGTTGCACAATATATCCGCAAGTTCTTGGTCAAGTTCTTTTTTATCTTTTCCTCGTATTAAAGAATGGTTTGCCGGAAAAAGCATTAAGAAAACATTTTTGTTTTCCGAAAATTTCACCGTGTAATGCAAAGAGTCTCTGTTTATATTAAAGTTTGACAATCCTAAGAAAGGTATAATTTGTTTTACGTCATTGAATTTGCCTTTGCCGGGCGGAAAGTCATTTATAAAAATGCCGATTTTTTCTTCCTTATTGTATCGGTTTATTTCGCTAATGTTGTCTTGCAAAAGATATAACAAAAGTGTGCGCTCAATAAAATTACACAAATGAAACCCGAATTCGTTTTTCAGACTGTCCGTAAATAAATTAATTCCAATGTGATCTATTTCGTTATATTTATTTCGATGAACAGAAAGACCTATTTTCTTATCATTAATCGTTACGCAATTAAGCGTATCTTTCTCCTGTGTTCGTTTTTCAATTTTTGCAACACACTCTTTCGGTAACTTGTTGTATATTAAAGCTATGTTTTTAAACCCGAATTGTACTTGTGCGTAAATATTGGCACAAGAGATAAAAAAAATGCCAAATAATAAAAACCTCATGTATGCATGCTTATTTTGATTATAAAAATTTTATTATACAAATCCTGAAAAAAACTATCTTCCGATTATTATAGTTTCTTTTCGCTCGCCTTTGTCATTATAAAGCTTTCCTGTATAAAGTTCACCATTTCTCCATTTTCCTACCAAATAATCTCCTTTTTGTGCTTTGCGTTTTTTTGGGTCGTTTTTAGAAATTATTTGTTCAGATGCAAACGTATATGTCCCCTCTCCATTCAATTTATCATTAAGAACTTCGCCCACATATTTATCTCCGTTCGGAAAAGTTATAGATTTACTGCCGGAAACCGAATTCCTTTTTTTCTTCTCCCTTTTTTCAGTAGATTTATTGCCGGAAACCAAACTTTCTTCTTTCGCCTCTCTTTTTTCAGTAGATTTATTGTCGGAAACCGAACCTTCTTTTTTCACCTCTCTTTTTTCAACAGCCCGGGTTTTGGTTTCCCCGAAAAAACCGCCCATATACAAACCCGCTCCTGAAATTATTAAAACCAAAACAACACCCAATGCCACCCACAGAGCTGTCTTGCTTTTCTTCGTATTTTCTAATTCTTTTATTATTTCATCACAGTCGAAAAACCGCTCTTCCGGTTTTTCCATCAGGCATTTCTTTATTATTTTTTTAAATGCTTTATTTTTAATTTTTTTTACATCTTTCGGCTCAGTACTTTGGGTTAGCATTTCTAAAAATATCAAGCCAAGCGAGTATATATCGGCTCTTTGATCAATGTTTTTTCCGTCGGTAAGTTGTTCCGGCGAGGCATAAATCGGCGTTCCTACTTTTTTCATATCATCATCAAAACTATCGGTCAATGCCAATCCGAAATCAATAATTTTCACATTGTCTCCTTTGTGCGTTATCAGGATATTGTCCGGTTTTAAATCGCGATGATAGATTTGCTTGCTATGAACATAGCTGAATGCGTTTAACATTTGTTTAAAGTACCTCAACGCAGTACTTTCCGGATTTTGACTTTTCTGAATTTGTTTGTTTTGTATTATTTTTGACAAAGGCTGCCCGTCGATATATTCCATTGTGTAGTACACGCCATCTTTGTCTTCGCCTTTTCCGTAAATTCTGACAATATTCTCGTGATCAAGAAAATATGTATTCTCAAATTCGGTGAAAAACAATTCTTCGTATTTGGGATCGTCCCGAAATTTAGGATTTATTCTTTTGATAATAATCCATTTCCCATGCAATTTCCCTTTTTGTACCATTCCCATTGCCCCTTGTGTTGTCAAAGTCGTAACTTCTGTAAATTCAGATTGAACTTTGTCGGGAACAACATGATTTTTCGGCCTATTTTCTTCTTCAGTGGTTATAAATCCCGACGAACTTTTTTCGAGAACAACATGATTTTTCGGCGTATTTCCTTCTTCAGTGGTTATAAATCCCGACGAACTTTTGTCGGACGAATCTTTCGGGAAAGTCAAAAAACCGGACTCTGCTTCATGCCGATGCTTGTTTTTTTCTATCGCATTTTCAATCAAAATGTTGAAGTCTTTCGGTTCAATTCCTGCCAATTTTGCCTGCTCTTGCAGACGAGCATACTCCTCAGTGGTAATTTTCCCATCAGCACAAGCTGATTCTATTTGCATTTTTAAAAGCTGAATATCCATCTAAATTTATTTTTTCAATACGGTTTCGATACTTCTAAGATAATTGAAGTTTCGTGCCAAAAATAAGAGTATGAAAATAAGAAGTTTCTGTTGAAAAAAATAAAAAATGTAGCATAATAATCTTGTTTATTGACTTGATTTTTAGTATTGCGTATTTAGCATTCATTGTGGATTTATTTTTAACTTTAGATTTTTAAAACAACAAGCACGAGAACATTGCCGCTATACTTCATTCCTACACCTTAATCTAAGCATTACACCACGTCCCGAACCTGTCGCAAGCCCTGCCATAAATGTTAATAAGCATTCGTATAGCCCATTTCGGACACTTGCATAAGTGTTTACAATCATCATATACACCTTTGATAGACACTTAAATAACTATTGGCAGGCACTTAACTTAGCTGCAACAGATACTTATGCGTGCATTTGTCAATACTTGTCTAAGCAGTTATTGACATTTATCTAAGTTGTTGCCAACACTTTTGGTATTGCCTGCAAGGGCACTTACAACAGTTATTCAGTAGTTTGCTTAGTGTTTATCTCTGCTTCTGTTACTGTTGCCTTGCAATTGCATCATTAATTGTTTGTACTTCTTCGTCTGTCAGCATTATGCTTATTAAGTTGTCTATTGCCATAATTTTATGGTTTTATGCCATTTGCGCTCTTGTAGTGAATCGGATTCTACATATCTTAAATTACCAAACATATTTTCCTTATTTTTTGTGAAGAACAAGTTTACAAAAAAATCAACTTAATAATATTTTATATGACAAAATTAATATTTAATCCTCTGAAAATATCTGGAAACCAAATGATTATTTTTTTTATTTTTTAGTATTTGTCATTTTTTATGATAAAATACAACACCTATACGACATTTTTTTTGCAAGCTTATCGTAATATTTATGAAGTCGGTTTAAACTTTTCTGAAAAAAATAAAGCAAACAAAGGCAAATTTTAATTAATTATTCATTTTTTATGTTTAACTTCGTTGTGTAAACCTATGCAGAATTAAAAATCGGTATTTGTCAGAGAATTTTCGGATAAACAAACCGCTTATAAATCAGAAAAAAATGAAACGATATTTTTATGATATTCATTATCACGCTTTTGATTTAAGTCATGCCAACCTTATGGCATTTATGCTTCGCGATGATTTGATCAGCAAAAGAGCTGTAAAATCTTTCATCGGGAAATTGCCGTTTTACGCACAACTTATTTCCCCTTTGTTTATCAAGCTTTTTGCAGGAAAAGTTGCGAACAAAGCCCGCGATTTCATGTCGAGCGATTCGGGTTTCAAGGAAGTCTTGTCGGTCATGGAAAATGCCATTGAATATCACTTTCTTACCGTAGATTATCTGCTGCGTAACAAAGAACCTGTATTCGATGAAAACAATCAATTGACAATTTCCGACGAGTTTAAATACGATAAAATTGTTTTGTGCCCTTTGATGATTGACTTTGGTTACAAAAACCTGAACATGAAAAACATGTTTTACAATATGCCCGCAAAAAAACCAATTGTAAACCAAATGGTCGATTTGTACAATGCCATCTATTTTTACTACAATTTTGATTTAAGCAAACACCCGAAGAAAGATTATCGCCTAAAAGCAAGATCTTTAGAAAAATCCTCGAAAAACGAACGCATTTTTGAATTTTATCCTTTTTTGGGCATCAATACGGCAAATTACCCTTTGGAAAGCATAAAAGCACTGTTCGAGAAATATTTTAAAGGTTATGATTCCGACACGCCCGCCTTGCGAAGAAAACGATTGTATGAAAAAATCGGCAGCGAAAAGTTAGATGTTTTGAGCCTGTCGGATAATACAAAAGATTTCTCATACCTTTTTGCCGGCGTGAAATTATATCCGCCGCTCGGCTTTGACCCGCTGCCAAAAAGCAAAGAAGAACGCGAAAAAGTAAAGTTTTTGTATGAATTTTGCCTAAAAAATAATTTGCCCATCATTACACACTGCTCACAAGGAGGTTTCAAAACAGACAAAAACGGCGAGCAGTACACCAATCCTGCAAAACATTGGGCGCGCGTTTTGAAATATTATCCCGAACTGAAAATTAATTTTGCCCATTTTGGCGATCAGCCCAACAAAAAAACCGAATGGCGCGATGTGATTCTTGACCAATGCCGAACTTACGAAAACGTTTACTCCGATATTTCGTGCGTAGCAACCGAACCTAAGTTTTATAAAACCCTGAACAAATGCCTTGACAAGGACACCAAAAACAAAATCATGTTTGGAACAGATTTTCTGATAAATCTGCTTTGGGTAAAATCATACAACGATTATCTGCGACTGTTTGCAGAAGACAAATACATTGATGCGAAAACAAAAAATATGATTTGCTCCGAAAATTGCGAAAAATTCCTGTTTGGCTAAGGCTGAAATTTAGGCACAATGCTTCCTTCGCCGCTCCACTGCCTGTTGCGAAGTCGCGAAGAAAGCATTTTTTCTGACGCTCAGCTTATTATCTCGTCAAGATACTTATCTATAAGTCGCGGAATAGCATAATTGTTCAAATCCGAGAGCTTTACTTTTACGAATCGCGCGTTGATTTCGGGCTTTATTTCCTTGACGTTTATTTGATAAAAAATTGCATGTATCTTCTGGTGGCTCAATTGATGCGATATTATTTTACTGATGTTTTGTATCTCTGTTTTCTCTTTGCCGAGCCAGATTCCCCATTCTTTGGTTTGAAACAAATCTTCAGGCAAAGCGGCTTTTGGGGTTTCAATCAATGGAAATTCGTAGAGATTTTTCCAAATATCCTTTTGGGTTCTTTTGTTCAAGAAGGTAAAACCCTTTGACACGATGAAAAGATAATTGAAAAATCGTTCGCGCTGCTTTATTTTTTTCGCTTTATATGGAATTTCCCCAACCGCACGATTTTGAAAAGCAAAACACGAGAGCATGAAAGGACATTGTTCGCAAGCAGGATTCTTAGGAACACATTGCAATGCGCCAAACTCCATGATTGCCTGATTGTGCGCACTCGGATTGTGCCTGTCTAACAATTGCTCAGCTATTTCTGCAATTTTTTTTGCCGTCGTCCTCGTGTCGATAGATTCTTTTATTCCAAACAAGCGAGTAATCACACGAATGACATTTCCGTCGATGCTTGCGTGAGGCAAATCGTAGGCAAAAGAAGAAATCGCAGAAGCCGTGTAAGGTCCTATACCTTTGAGTTTTAGTATTTCCTTGTAAGTTCGTGGAAATTTGTTGTCAAGATGCGTATGGATATATTTTGCCGTAAAATGCAAATTTCTGGCGCGCGAATAATATCCAAGTCCTTGCCAAAGTTTCAGCACCTCGTCTTCGCTTGCCTGCGCAAGTGCCTGAATTGTCGGAAAAGCTTGTATGAATTTTATGTAATACGCCAGTCCTTGAGCAACTCTGGTTTGCTGCAAAATAATTTCCGAGAGCCATATTTTATACGGATCGCGTGTGTTTCGCCAAGGCAAATCTCTTTTGTTTTTTGTGTACCAACGAACTAAAATAGACGAGATGTTCAAAACTATGCTTTTAAATTCAATAGGTTTTGTATTTTATTTATGTTTTTTTCAAGTTCGGAAATGCGCGTTTCCATTGTTTCGCTTGTTTTAAAGTGTGTTGTGTAAACGCCAACAAGCTGCCAAAGCTCTACGATTTCATCTGCTGAAAGTAAAATTCTGTTTTCTTTCCCATTTTTGCTCGTAAACGTCAGTTTGGGAGTTATTGCATCAAGCCGCCTGACAAAAAGTCTCTTTTTCGTAACGACAACAAAAAACTTGTCAATTTGCGATTTATCCATATCCAAGCAGTTTGTTTTTTCCGTAAACAACAGATCGCCGTGAAACAAACCGAACTCGTTCTTGTGCATATCGCAGCCTTGATGTTCAAAAATACGATTTTTTTTCTCGCAGAGGTTTGGAAATTGAATCTTTGGCAGTCGCTCAATAAATTCTTTGCTATTTCCTTTAGTTATATATTCGTTATAATAATTCGTTGTAACTAAATGAATAAACTGATTTTGTTTTTGGGGCGATTTGTTTCCTTTTCCTCCGGCGAGTAATTTGTCTTTAAAAATGTCAAAATTATATATCTCGTTGATAGTTAGTTCTTTTGTGAGTATTCTGTCAATAGAAATGCTAAAATACTTAGCAATACTGACAATCGTGTCAATTTTCGGCTCGGCTCTTCCTTCTTCGTATGCCCCAATGCTTGCTCTTGTCAATTTGAATAGTTCTGCAAAAGCACTTTGACTCATTTTTTTTACAGTTCTTATTTTTCTGATATTCTTGCCAATATGCGACATGAGGAAAAAATTTTAAAAATTAATGCTAAAAATATTTGCAAGATGCAAAATTGTTTAGTATACTTGCATTGTAAATTTAGCAAAAACTATTATGAAATACAAAAACAAAATTTATTTCAGCAGACCACCGTAATTTTATAAGTTTTTATTAATTTCGGTTTCAACACTAAATTTGTTTTATCGGAAAAAATTAGAAAATTATGGAAAGTTATTTTGAAAAAGTTAAAAAGTTCTTATTAAATCTAAATTACGATCTTACCTACGAAGATGAAATTGATGAAGTATTCGTTATTCAAAGTGAAGAGGACGGAATAAAAAATCTGGTCATTGGATGCGCAGATCCGATACTTATAATTGAGCAGTTTCTTATAGAAATTGTAAATCCGAGCTCGAAAATTTATGAAAAACTTTTGCAGAAAAACCGAGAAATTGTACACGGAGCTTTTGTTATCGACGAAAGCGGGAAAAAACTCATTTTCAGAGATACGCTTCAACTCGAAAATCTTGATGAAAACGAACTCGAAGGCTCAATAAATTCACTGCGGGTACTTTTAAGCGAATATTTCAACCAACTTATTGAATTAGGAAAAAAATAAACAACAATAACAAAAACTAAATTATTTATTAACAAACAGGAGGATAAATCATGAATATTTTCAAAAGATTATTTAAAATAGGACAAGCAGAAGCCCATTCTGCTATCGACGGACTTGAAAATCCGATTAAAATGACCGAACAAGGAATCAGAGACATGAAAGCTGACCTTGATAAAAGTTTGCAGGCTTTGGCAGAAATCAAAGCAATGGCAATTCGCTCGAAAAACGATATGGCACGTTACAAAAGCCAAGCTGCTGATTACGAGAAAAAAGCTATCGAACTTTTAAACCGTGCAAAATCCGGACAACTCGATGCCGCCGAAGCCGACCGTTTGGCAGAAACTTCCTTGCAAAAACAACAAGATGCCTTGTCAAACTACAACCGCGCTGCTAAAGAGAACAAAAGATTCGACGAAAATGTTGCAAAAATGGAAGCCAATATCAGAAAATTACGCAACAACATCGGAAAATGGGAAAACGAACTTAAAACGCTCAAAGCACGCGCAAAAGTTAGTAAAGCAACCAAAAATGTAAACAAACAAATGGCGCAGATCGACTCTTCAAGCACAATTTCTATGCTCGAACGCATGAAAGAAAAAGTTGAAAAAGACGAAGCCCTTGCCGAATCTTATGCCGATATTGCTTACGAAGCAAAATCTGTTGATGAGGAAATTGAAAAAGCTCTCGATGTTTCAGATACTTCATCTTCCGATGCGCTGCTCGCTTTGAAGCAAAAGCTCAACAAACCCACAGAAGACAAAGATAATGCTCCTGATGAGCCTGTAAACTAAACGAGAAAAACGTAAAAAAACGTAAACCTAAAAGCCCGTCCAAAATTTTTTGGACGGGCTTTTGCTTTTCGAGCAACAAAACCAAGCTCGAAGTTTTTGGGCAGAACTTTCGTAAGGGCTTATAAATTAATCTTGTAAAGCACGCCTCCGCGCGACGAAACCCAGATAATCCTGTCGTTTTGCAGGGCAATACATTTTGCTTCGCGAATGTTAAAATCTTTGTATTTTGCTGTGTTGTAGGTTTTGCACGTGTTTCGCTTGTTGTCGTATTTTATAATGCCGTAGTTTGTTGCTATCCAGATATTTCCTTTTGTGTCAAACTCAATGGCATTGAATTTGATGAAAGAATCAGGCAGATTTTCCAATGGCTGTTGTTTCCACTTTTTCTTGTTTGATAGCCAGTAAATTACCGATTCCTGTTTTTTGTTTCTTCCGTATAGAAATAAACTTGTGTTGAAGTTTGCAAAACCGCTGACCTGCATAAATGTTTTATCGAATTTCCACTTTCCGTTTTCGTGTTCAAGATACAATCCACAAGGTGTTGCAAGCCAAAATATGCCTGATTCTGTTTTGTCTATTGCATGTATTGCATTAATGGGAGGTGTTTTTTTTATTTCAAACGCCGATAAATTCTTGTCGCAAGAAAGAAGTATGCCTTCCGATGTGCCAATAATTATCTCTTTATCAGTAGCTTTAATGGCGGTTACGAGTTGCTTTTCCGAGTTTGTATGTTCTACAAAAGAGACCTCTTCGTAATCATTTTCATTTTTATATCTCACAAGGCTGCTGCTGTAAGTGCCAAACCATTTGGTATTGTTTTCATCAATTGTTATGGTATTCACCTTGATTCTTTCGTATAATTTTTCTGTTTGGACAAGTTCGAGCGTGTTGTTTTGAATTTTCATAACTCCGAGATTTGTTCCTATCCAGAGAATACTATCGTTTTCAATTTCAATACAATTGATTGATTTTGTGTTTTCCGGCATATTTTCAATTCGCTGAAAAACGGTTTTTTGTCCGAAAAGAAGAAGCGGCAGCAAGAAAATTGAAAACAATATACATATTTTTTGCGCATTCATAGTTTTTTTAGTTTTGTGCGTTTTTTTTTTGACAGTGCCGATTGTTTTCCTTTAAATCTTAAACACATATTCGTCGCCGATAACCAAATCTTCGTTTCCGTTTCTCAAACGCATCGAGTAAGTTCCTTGTTTGAATATTTTGCTTGAAATCAGGATTTTGTGTTGTCCTTTTGAAATGCTTTTCGATGTTCCGTATATTTCAACATTTTCTGCATTGAAAATGATGAGATCCACTTTTTGAACGCCGTCTTTAAAAAGGTCTTTGTTGAGGGAAAAATCAACATGAATATTGGGTTTTTCTTTGTTGAAATATTTGAGATAATGTTTTGATATTCCACGAGATGTAAGAAAAATGGTTGCTTCTTTTTCAGGGCTTCCTTCTTTGAATATAAAATAGCAGTTCAGGTTCACTTTTTTCATTGTTTCGATAAACTGGTTTATTTGTGTGTTTTGGGCTTCAATGGTTTTATTGCTTATTTCGAGTTCTTTTTGGTATTCGTCTCTTTTTTGTTTCATTTTCTCAAGCTCTTGGATATTGCTGTTGCCTTTTTTTTCCAGCCTTGCAAGCTCTTCGTTTATTGATTCTACTGTCGAATTTAAACTTTCGTTTTTGGCTTTTTGTTCCTCGTAGTAATCTTTCATTTTTTTCAGGTTTTTTTCCAGTGCGAGGTTTTGTTTTTTCAGCGCCAAATTCGATTCTTTAAGTTCTTTTTGTCGTTTTTCAACCTCTTCCAATTTTGCTACAAGAATTTGATCGGCAACTTGTTTTGAAATTTCTAACTTGTCGTAAAAATCTTTTGTCCGCGAGGTGTCAATGATAATTTCGTCGGGTTTTTTTCTGTTTGCGTCAATTATCTGTTTTTGTTCCTTTATTTCATCAAGAATATTTTTCAGGTTTTGCTTCAAAATCCCGATGTTATCGTAGTCGCTCGACGAGGCTTCTTCGAGTTCCTCAACGGTTTTCATATACGCTTGTTCAAGTTGCGCATAATCGTTCAAAACTCTTTCTACCGGTTCATATTTTTTTTGTGCCTGCCGGTAAAAATAGAAAAGCCCGGAAGATAAAATCCCTAAAAGTGCTAAAAATATAATGTATAAGGCTTTATTGTTTGATTTTTTTTCAGACATATCCTTGTTTTTTTTTATGATTCTTTAAAAATAGTTAAGTATCAAAAACTATTCCATACAATGGGTATTTTTGTCATGCTCTCTTGTTTTATTGAAAATATTCATGTTTTTCAAGCAATAAAAAGAGCTTTTTTTAGCGTATAATGTAGAATGCTCCTTGTTTTTCGTATTTTTTTCCGTCTCGTCCTTCTGCTTTTAGCATGAAATAATAAATCCCTTCTTTCACTTCTCTGTTTTTTATTTTTCCGTTCCATGCTTTTTCCGGCGGAGGACATTTTTCGCCTACCTTGTCAGACTGATAGGAAAACAGCTTGACTCCCCAACGATTGAAAATATACAACTGAAAAGTATTTATATTCGTACATTTTGCGTAGAAACTGTTGTTCTCGGCACGATTTCCCTCCGGAAAAATAACATTCGGAACAGATAATTCCGACTTTGAGTCGTCAAATTTAACTTCTGCGCTATCGCGAACAGTGCAATTGTATGCGTCTGTGATTTCGACAAAGTAAAAACCCGGCTTCAACTCAGAGATGTTCGTGATTGTTTTCCCCTGCGTATTTTTCCACAAAACCAAGTATTCCGGCACACCGCCATTTATCGTAAAGCTGATTTGTCCGTCAGAGGCGTTTTTGCTGCTCGCATCTTTTGTGATTACATCAAGCTCAATTTTTTCATTTTCTGTTATTTCTATTGTTTCCAAAACACTACATTGACTACTGTCTGTAATTTCGCAGTCGTAGAATCCTGCTTTCAGATGCACAATTTGCAGGCTTGTGTCGCCGGTTGACCATTTTATTTTATACGGCTTTTTCCCCGATATTGACGTTATGCTAATTTCCCCCGTCGTGTCGCCATAGCAGCGAACGTCTTCTTTTGAGAATCTTGTTTCTATTTTCTCAGGTTCAATAATTACAATCGTGTCGGAAGTAAGCGTACACAAATGTTCATCGAACACGGCAATTGTATTTTCCCCTTGTTTCAGATTTTCAAACACCGATTCGGCTTGTTTTTCCGACTTATTTATTGAATAATTGTATTGTCCTGTTCCGCCCGAAGCGAAAACCTCAATCCTTCCATTGGCGTATCCATGACAAGTTATATCCGTTTTCCGCAGGCTGTCGATTTGCAACAAAGGCGGATTGTGAATGAAAATAGTGTCGGATACAAA
>PDWI01008344.1_pt1 | contig 12232 bp, 10 predicted proteins | sample 1430891 | NCBI WGS metagenome assembly PDWI01 (sample SAMN01162508, study PRJNA174530) | Oral metagenome, whole genome shotgun sequencing project. | biome: Marine environment; feature: Marine mammal; material: Swab sample of the gingival sulcus; isolation source: swab sample of gingival sulcus...
AATTAAATGTTCTATGCTGTCAAAGTAATTGTAAATCGTAGCAGAATTATAGCCAGCTAAATTGGCAACTTTATTAATCGATACGCCAGAAACGCCCTCGCTTTCAATAATACTTTCGGTCGCTTCGATAAAATATGTCATTACTCTTTTTCGCTTTAATGATAATGTGTTCATTTTAACCCCTATAATAAACCCAGAGCATTCACGCCACTGCCCAAAAACCGTGTCAACCTTTGAAATATCTGCGATCTAAAAATTTTCACCGTACACGCATCTGGTACGCCTTAAATTTTTATAACGCACCTATTTTTCAAATCTTATAACGTTTTTCACGCACTGGCATAAATAATCTGGGTGAAAATAGCAGATACCAATTCAGATTATAAATCAATATCTGCTATTTTTCAACTTTTAAGTTTAAATTGGACCATAGCCTATTTGTGTCGCAATTACTAATATTACACAACAGATGACTACCCAAATCAGTAATAATTTCCAAAACCACTTAATCCACTTGCCAAAGCCAAAGCCGCCTATTGCCACAGCCGCCATTAAATCGCCGGCAGTTGGCGTAACTAAATTGGTAATGCCGTCGCCCATTTGGAAGGCGAGTACGGCAATTTGGCGCGTTAAGCCGGTAACGTCTGCTAATGGCGTCATAATCGGCATACTGACGACAGCCTGGCCTGTGCCCGAAGGTATAAATACATTGATGATCGCCTGAAAGAAAAACATACCGATTGCAGTTAACTGAGGTGGTAAAGTCGTTACAAATGAGGAACACGAATGGACAATAACATCTAAAATATTACCATCAGTCATTACAATTGTGATACCTCTGGCAAAGCCGACACAAATGGCAGCATACAGCAAATTAGTTGCGCCCTTGACAAATTCTTTGATCATTTGATTGACGCTAAGCCCACCAGTAATTGCACAGACAATGCCAATTGCGACAAAAATCGTCGCTATTTCTGTTAAATAAAAGCCCTTTTCAATAACGCCGTATACCATACCAACGATGCCGAGCACAAAGGCCAATAATGTCAACTTATGTCGCGTCGTAAATACGACATCTGCATCAAGTAAGTTGCTATTTCGATATTTGCTGTTTAAATCACTTTCATATGATAAGGAAGCCGTTGGGTCTTTTTTGATTTTTCCAGCGTAGACATACAAGTAGCCAATTGTTACCACGAGTATCACTACAAAAGCAACTGCACGTAGGCCAATGCCGGTAAACATTGGCACTTCAGCCAACTTTTGAGCTAAGCCAACTGTAAACGGGTTGAGAATGGCACAGACATAACCCAAGGCAACGCCGCACATGCCGAGCGCCACGCCGAGTATTGAGTCGAACCCGAGCGCCAGACAAAGCGTAATTTGCAGTGGTAAAAAGGCTAGACACTCTTCAAAGTTTCCCAGTATTGCACCACCTAAACCCCAAAAAGTCAAAATAAATGGTATCACCAGTCGCTCTCTACCCTTTAATTTGTTAATTGCACCACCCAGCAGCGCGTCAAGTGCACCGGTACCCTGAATAATGCCAAAGACGCCGCCAATGATTAGTAAAAAGTTAATAATCTCGGCTGATTGATTGAGCCCTTTTGGAATTGCTTCTAATACACCCCATAATGATACCGGATTATTGGGCACTCTGTGATAAGATGTTGGGTCTGCCATTTCAACTTCTGTTACGGGGTTTAACACCCGGTCGTACTGACCGGTTGGTAAAATATAAGTGAATATGGCAGCGACGATGATTAAAAAGAATATCAATGCTATTGCGTCTGGTGCTTTAATTTTGAAACGTTTTTTTCCCTTAGATGTTTCCATAATAACCTCCTTTTTTATTTTTTAAAAAACATTCAAAACAATTAAACAAAATAACAATTGATTTATAATAGGTATTACATTATAATATGAATTATATAATATATAAATATGTTTGTAAAGAACTATTTATAATATTAAATTGATATATTCTTAAAAGATTATTTAGGAGGTGTTTTTATGAATCATCCAGTATTAGAACAGTTTGATGCAATTTGCAAAATCCCTCGCCCCAGTCACCACGAAGAAAAAATAGCTCAATATTTATACAGTTGGGCAGAACAGAGAAATCTCTTTGTAATAAAAGACGATTACAATAATATTTTTATGCGTAAAAATGCCAGCGCTGGCAACGAATCAAAATCTACAATTGCAATGCAGGCACACATGGATATGGTCTGCGAAAAGGCGATCAACTACGAACACGATTTTTTAAACGACCCGATCAAATACTATATCGACGGCAATATTGTATCGACGCACAACACCACAACACTTGGCGCCGACAATGGCATCGGCGTTGCCACGATACTTGCCATTTTAGATGACGATTCACTAGATCATCCTGAACTAGAGGCCATTTTTACAGTAGATGAAGAGGAAGACTTTACCGGCGCAATCAATTTCGATGTTGGCGCGTTAAAGGCCAACTATTTAATCAATGTAGATCACGCCGTCGAAGACGAAATTATCTGCGCATCTGCCGGCGGCATTGGTTGTAAGATGTCTAAGACATTAAAGTTTATTAAAAATGATCAGCAGTTAGATGACATTTCACTGCTTAAGGTTAATTTAGTTGGGCTAAAGGGCGGCCATTCTGGCGAAGACATCAACCGCGGTCGTGGCAACAGTATTATTTTGTTGTTTAGGTTGCTCGATGCAATTAAAGATCAGGTCGACGTATTAGATATTAAGGGCGGCTCTACCCGAACGGCTATTCCACGCGATGTCACGATGACTATAGCTGTTTCTAACGCACAGCTTGCAAAGGTAACTGAAACAATAAAGCAGTTTAGTGCAACGTTTGCCAACGAATATATTGCAGTAAAAGATAACTTGGCCATTGAAGTTGAAAAATTGCAAACGACAGCATACGAGTACATCGACAAAACAGATTTGTGCGCACTTATTAAACATGTGCTCTTGATGCCAGATGGCATATCAGAAATGAACGATGTGTTCTATGGCGTTGTAAAAAGTTCTATGAATCTAGGTATTATTTACTTTGAAGAACAAAAAATTTATCTGATATCAGAAATAAGATCTGCAAAGATGTCAAGCATGGAATTTATCAAAGGACAGGTGCAAATGCTGTGCGCATTACTCGACTTCAATTTCGAAGAGTTTTCAAGATACAACAGCTGGGAATACAGTAAAGATTCTAAGCTTAGACAATTAGCTTTAGAAGCATTTCAAGAGGTTCAGCAGCAGCCAATTACGCCGATTGTTTTACACGCTGGGTTAGAATGTGGCTTTTTCAAAGAAAGGAAACCAAATTTAGATATTATTTCAGTTGGCCCAAATTGCAGAAATTTTCACTCGCCAACCGAAGAATTTGAGCTCGATTCTATGGATAGAACCTATCGCTCAATTATTAGATTGCTAGAAAAAATTGATTTTTAGCGCTTTTTGGTAGTGATCTGGCTATTCTGAGCTCAATCATCTTGGTAAATTACATTGACATTTGTCTTTAATGCATCAATGCTAATTGTCAATTTATTCTCTGCATTTTCAAATTTTCTAGTATAATAATTGTTTTGATCAATCACTTTGCCGTCGATTTGTATGTTTTTATAAACGCCATCAACCGAAATGCTGAACTGCGCATCTTTCGGCAAGTATAAGTTTAAGTTAGATTTGAAGGCGTCTATATTGAGCACTGTATCCATTAAACCATCATACTGATAATTGACGTCAACTTCGGCGGCAGAACACTGCAATTTAGCAATATTTAAATCTTTGTCATCAACTGTTACGTTGACATTGGCCGACGAGAAATCGAGCAACCACAATTTATCGGTTGATAAATAAAGCGGCGCCACGCCCCCTATTTCGCTTTGATTAACACTAAAGGTATCGCAGCTGTATAGCGTTTGGTTGCGACTATTTTCAACCTGAAAATCAAGTGATTTTTCGGCAATTAATTCGGCCTCATCGGTTGACTTAATGCCGATTTTTTGTGAAAAACTGGATATTTCAATGCGTCCAATATTGGGCTTGGTTTCATCGAAATAACGATAATTATTTGTATTTAATTCAACCGTTTCTGTTTGATTTAAGTTGAAGCTATGTTGACGGTAGAATTCAAACGAAGAACCAAAGACACTAAAAATCAATATAATTGAGATGGCGACAAACCATGAAATCAGTTTTACAGTTCTATTTTTAAACGCAATATCAATACCAATAACAATAATAAAAAGTGGCCAAAACACAAATAGCGCATTGATTAGTTCATAACCCAACACGCCCAGTTGAAATAATAATATTATTACACCAATTAATAAGAAAATTCCGCCAGTGGCTTTACTGTTCTTTTTCACATTATCTTCCTAGTTATAGTTGCTAGCTGGCATAATAGTAACACGAACAGTAGAATGCAACAATATATCTAATTTGCTTTTAATCTAAATTTCAGATAAATTAAGCTAAATATGAGATTGTCCTTTGGGCGACAACACCTATCAAGATACCGCTAATAACGGCTGAAACCAAGAGAATTGGCAAATAGCCAAAGATAGATGGCGTCGCCAGTATGACATAGGCGACGAAAACTTGACCGACATTGTGAAAAATGGCACCGGCAATACTAATGCCAACAATAGATAAGAACTTGCCCCTAAAGCGCCACAATAGTGCCATTGCGCTGAGCGCAAATAGGCCACCGCCAAGTGAAAACATTAAAGCTGACAAACTGCCGTAAAAAAAAGCGCTTAACAGCGTGCGCATAATCAATATAATAAAACTATCGCGATAACCAAATATACTAAGGCACACCAAAGTAACGACATTGGCCAACCCCAGTCGAACACCCGGTATCGCAATGACGATCGGAATAAAGCGCTCAAAGTAATTGAGCATAATTGCCACGGCAATCATCATTGATAGCGTTGTCAGCCGCTTTACAGAACCAGATTGCATGCGTTTACCTACACATTTAGTTGATGTTCAGCAATGTCGCTATTCACTTTTTTAGCAAAATGCTGTATCATATCTTTAACGATTGCATTATCGGCCGAAGTATAGCGCTTGCCGTCAATTGAACAAATTGGCAATATATCAATTGATGTACCTGTTAAAAAAGCGGCATCGCACTGTTTCAATTCACTTTTGTGCAGAGCGATTTCGCTAAATTGACAATGATCAGGTACACACTTAACAACTTCTGCCCGCGTAATGCCACCCAACACACGCTTTAAAGGCGCAGTGTAAACGGTATTGCCTTTGACGAAAAAGACATTTGTCTTAGAGCCTTCTGTGATGTAGCCGTCTTGGTCAATTAACAAAAAGTCGTGAATGCCGCGCGTGACAAGGTCGCTGCGCAAGGTCATAAGCGCATTCGATTGTTGCTTAACATTGGGTGCCTGTCTTACAAACTCAACAGTATCAACCGCTACGCCGGTTTGATAGGTTTCTGCTGACGGATAAACCCCCTCGACATAGGCAACTTTAATCGGTTGGCCGCAGCCAATTGTAACCGTTACGCGAATATTGGCCGCTTTGACGCCATTTTGTGCAATGTAATGCATAATGTTTTGTCGTAGCGTATCTGCGTCTATCGTATTTTGATGGCCACCTAATGCAATCGATTTTAACAAGCGCGCAATGTGAGCATCAAAAAACAACAACGCATTTTGACGTAATCGAATCACTTCGTAGTAGGTAATTTCACTGTCATTAATTGTATTTTTCATAGGAGTCACCGTGCCATATCAATTATTAAAAGCTAGAATTAACTGCAACTATAACCGCATCATTAAGCCATTTAAAAGTTTAAACAACTTTATAACTTGGACAAATCGCGCCGACTTTACTGTTGAGCAAGCGATTGCGTTTAGCGATAGCAACTTAGAAAGGGCCAGCGCGCAATATAAAATAAGTTATCAATCTACAAATGTTGCTATCGATTTAAAGCTAATGCAATCGACTAGCCTAACTTCTTATTGTTTTGATGTCTTTTTAATGATTAATTACGCCGAGTTAAACAGTGCTGTTGAAACTGTGATTGCACTTTATCAAACGCGGCTTGAAGCCTTGCGTTATCAATATAATGGCGACTGGATTATCAATGATAGTGATTTGACGTTGACAAATTTAAGATAGTTATTTGTTTGTTATAAAGGTTTTATAAGTATATCTTGCATTGGTGATATGCGTTTCACTAAAAATACACTGATAGTCTTTAATATGGTCGATTGGATAATAGGTGTCGCCGACGACGTCTAAATCTATTTCTGTAAGATAGAGCTTGTCAATAATAGCGAGCGTGTTGCGATAAACCTGCCCGCCACCGGCAATAAATAACTCTTTACAACCAGCTGCCATATCAAGTGCCTGATCAAGGGTTCGCGCTACTAAGATACCATCGACCGGCGCCATATGCTTTGATAAAACAATCATTTTTCGACCATCTAGTTTTTGGGGTAAGCCCTCATATGTATAGCGCCCCATTAACACTGTATTGCCTAGCGTCAACTGGCGAAAGCGGCTCAATTCGCCTTCAACATACCATGGCATTTTGCCGTCTTTGCCGATGACGCCGCCATTGGCAACGGCCACTATATGCGAAATGATCATCGTACCAACCTAAAGCGAATCGGGCTCTTTGCCATAGTAAATGCGTTCAGCCGTCTGTTTGGTCTGTTCTATTTCGTTTTCAATTTCAGTTAATTTGGCAAAAATTACCTTATTTTCTTCAGCTGGTACATTGTAGTAGAGAAATAGATCTTCAAATTTTTCCATTATTGAATGCAATTTTCGGTTAATCTCAATAAATGAATTGATATTGTCACTCTTAACGGCATTTTTAAATTGTTCTAAATCGATGCGAATCATCTCAACAATTGTCTCTTCGCGGTCGTACTCCTTAAATGGCAATGGATACGGTTGAATGCGCTCTAAAAAATAACGTCCTTTTTTATTGACATTATAGGCATATGAAACCTTAACGCCCGATACATCAAATTTAACATAACACATCTTACTGTTGATAACTGTAACATTTCCACCCATTTGCCTTAATTTAATCGCTTGCAATTTTAGTTCAGCTTCGAGTAATTTTTTCATGGTATGCTCCTATAAATAGACAATGAACATATAGACGCTTGCAACTGTTATAGATAATATCATAATCGGAAAACCAATTTTCATAAAGTCCCAAAAGGTCAACTTATAACCGTATTTTTCAAGCAAACCGCCGACAATTACATTGGCCGAGGCACCAATCATGGTGCCATTGCCACCTAAACAGGCACCAAGGGCCAGCGCCCACCACAACGGTGTAACTTCCATGCCCGAAATTTTGCCCATGTTCTGAATCAACGGTATCATCGTTGCGACAAAAGGTATATTATCGAGAAATGCCGACGCAATTGCCGAACCCCACAAAATAACCAACACAGTTAACATCATATTGCCACCGGTAAAATTAATTAATTTGCTGGCCAACATTTCAATGACGCCAACTTCTTCAAGCGCACCAACCAAAATAAACAACGATGCGAAAAAGAAAATGGTCGGCCATTCGACTTCAGCCAATATTTCTTCAGGATCCATTTTACTGATTAATAATAATAACCCGGCACCAAATAACGCTACAGTAGCAGATTCATACCCCAAGGCCTGATGTAACAAAAAGCCGAACATTGTTAAGCCCAAAACGAATAGTGATTTAATCATTACTGGCTTGTTCTTTATGGCAACATTTTCGTTCATCGCCATAATTTGCTGGCGTGTTTCTGCTGTGCTGGTTAAGCGATGCTTAAAAATATATTTTAAAACCAACATGCTTACAGCGACAATAATAACGACAACAGGAGATAAATTAAACAAAAAATCATTAAATCCCAAACCGGTAGCGCTGCCGATCATAATATTTGGGGGATCGCCAATAAGTGTTGCGGTACCGCCAATATTGGCAATTAATACTTCGGGTATTAAAAATGGAATCGGGTTTAGTTTAAGCGCTTCAGCAATAACAATCGTCACCGGAACAACTAATAAAATTGTCGTCACGTTATCAAGTAGCGCCGAAGATACACCTGTTAAAATCGAAAACAGTACGACAATACGCCAAGGATCTCCCTTAGCAAATTTGGCAGTGCGAATTGCCATATATTCAAATATACCCGTTTTGCGCATAATATTGACAATAATCATCATGCCAATCAATAAAAAAATGGTGTTTAAGTCAATATAATGAAAGGCCGATTCTTGCCTTTCAACATAAAGTACCATCATCAAAACAGCGCCAAACATAGCGACCGCTGTTCTGTTGAATTTTTCAGTGACAATTAAAAGGTATGTCAATACAAATACGGCGACGCCTACAATTAAGTGATTATCCATTATACTTCCCCTACTTTTATCTACGCTATAATCAAAAACAATTACTACATCTTTCTATGCCGCCTATTAGACTACTCCTATTTACTGTGTTTGTCAAATACAAATAAACTAAACCTAGATTATTTCAAAGTAACAACCGTAACACCAGCACCACCTTCGCCAAAGGCACCGGGACGTTTTTTCTTAACGTGATTATGACGCTGCAAAAAGTCGTTCAGACCTTTTTTTAGTACACCTGTGCCAATACCGTGTATAACGGTCACTTCATTGTGGCGTGACATCACAGCGGCATCAAGGTATTTATCTAAATTGTAAATCGCCTCTTCCAATGTTTGTCCACGCAAATCGACCTCGCGCTTAACGACAATGGCATTAATATCTTTGGCTTTATTTTTGGCATAGTTCTTATTTTTATTAGCCGATTGATTTTCAGTAATGCGCAGATCATTGATATTAGCTGTCATCTTCATAATGCCAACTTGCAATTGCACTTCACCCTTGTCATCTGGTAAAGCCGTCACAGCACCTTTTTGACCTAGTGTCGCGATCATCACTTCTTGCCCCAGTTTTAACTTTTTTGGTACATCACCAACCACTTGTCTTTCGATACTGGGTTGCAGCGCCTTATCTTTTGCCTTGAGGTCTTTGCGAATTTGTTCAAAGCGCTTATTGTCAAAATCGATATTTTGACGCATCTCTTTGAGTTCGCGCAGCAAGTAATCAGCTTCGCTGCGCGTCTTTTTAATCATTTGACGCGCCTCTTCTTTGGCTTCTTTTAGCAAACGATTGCGCTGTATTTCAATTTTTTCTTGCTTTTCTCGCGCTTTATTAAACAGCTTCTCAGCTTCTAATTTTAAGCGAATCGCTTCATCGCGCGCCGCCTCAGATTGGCGTCTATTTTCTTCAATTACGCTGAGCACTTCTTCAAATTCAATATTGTCTTTGTCGATTAAACGATTCGCGCTCTCGATAATCATATCGCTTAAACCCAGCTTTTTACTTATTTCAAAGGCATTCGATTTGCCCGGTACTCCAATTAGCAAGCGATAGGTTGGCGATAGCGTAACAACGTCGAATTCAACCGAAGCATTGGCAAAACCAGATGTCGCCAAAGCAAAGTGTTTTAGTTCAGAATAGTGCGTTGTGGCAACGCTGAGCGCCCCCTTTGACTTGACGTCATTTAAAATTGCCATAGCCAGCGCCGCGCCCTCCGTAGGATCGGTACCAGCCCCCAGTTCATCAAACAATACTAGTGTTCTATCGTCGACGTTATCGATGATATCTACAATGTTTTTCATATGAGAACTGAACGTCGACAAACTCTGTTCGATAGACTGTTCATCGCCAATATCGGCATAAACACCACTAAATACGGGAAAACTCGAACCGTAATCAGCAGGTATATGTAAGCCGCTTTGCGTCATGAGCGAAAATAGACCAACCGTTTTTAACGTGACCGTTTTACCACCCGTGTTCGGGCCAGTGATTAATAGACTGGTAAAATCATCACCAATATAAAAACTAATTGGCACAACTTCTTTAGTGGCAATTAACGGGTGTTTACCGTTTTTGATGACAATTTTCAAATCGTCATTAATGACAGCAGCAATGCCACGTTGTGCAATGCTCAGCTTGCCTTTGGCAAAGATAAAATCTAAAGTCGTCAAGGCGTTAATCGTCATGCGAATCGTTTCGACTTCTTGGGCGATCATTTGGCTAATTTGCTGTAAAATACGCTCAATTTCACGCCGTTCGGCAATTGCCAATTCGCGCAAGTCGTTATTTAAATTGACAATGGCAATCGGTTCGATATATGAAGTTGCCCCACTGCCGCTTTGGTCGTGTACAATGCCCTTTATATGCGCTTTGTGCTCTGATTTTACCGGTATGACAAAGCGATCTTGCCTAATCGTTACAATATTGTCTTGCAAATAGCGCTGCATATTGCTGCTCGATATCATATTGTCAAGCCTGTTTCTGATTTGCGCCTCTTTGTTTTCAATACTTCGTCTAATTTTACGCAGTTCAGACGATGCAGCATCGGCTATTTCGCTCTCTGAAATAATACAGCGTTCAATTTCATTTTCAATTGTCGAAAAGTTTCCAATAGTAAGTGCATAGCCCACCAAAATCGGCACTTTTTGGTAATTGCTATCGATGTCTGTGACATATTTTTTTAAATGGCGCGCCGTGCGCAGCGAATCGCTAACCTGCAATAATTGGCCAGCATTTAATGCGCTGCCAATTTCAGCCATTTTTAGGGCGTAGTCGACATCGCCAATCGCCCCAACATGAACGTCTTTTTTGACCAATGCATTAAACGCTTCAGTTGTCTCTGCCAGTGCTTGTTCAACCTGTTTTTTGTCTTTAAATGGTTGTAAATCATCACAGGCGGCTTTCGCCTTTTGCGACACGCAATAATCGCGTAACATTTGCTTAATTTTATCATATTCTAGTATTCGCAAGGTTTTTTCGTTCATAAGTAGTCCTTTTTCAAAACATCTTCAATCACTTGCCTCGTCGTCGCAGCATCTTCATCAGTAAACGACAGCAACAAATTTATATCATTTCTATTATACCACGCCCAATCGTTAACAACAGGCTTTTCAGTATAATATGTCAAAATATAATCATGACAGTAAACTACCATGTCGGCAATCTGATCGCCCTTAACGACAAATGTCTTTGAACAACTAAAACAAACCTGCCCGGCCTCTTTTTTTGGACAAGTCGCCGAGTACATTAAAGGCAACCTACCATAGGCAAAAATTCTAAATGGTCGTTTCTCTAATAGTTTAACCGCTTCTGTTTGTTTTATCTCGGGCGACAGTGTAATGTCGTCAACACTGATCTGACGCAGACAATCGTAAGCAGCGGTATTATATATTTGGCTGTGTTCGTCTAAGATATTGTGCTTTTTACTGTCGACTTGCCCCAACCCAGCCACCATTTGACGACCGGTCGCTAAATTGCGATAATGACTAAAGGGGCGCCAACAATGATTGACGTTTTGCCAATTGGGATTGGTGATCTTATCACCATATAGAACAACATCGTAGTGACGTAGTACCTCGTATTGTTCAGCTGTTTTTATTTTACAGACAATTTTGGGTAGTTTTTGCTGCCCGTTAAATGTCGGTAGCGACGCTTCGACTTTAACTGGTATATTTTTCTGCAAACGCTTTTTATTGAGTGCGTCAATACAGCTGCGGCGCAATGCATTGAGTTCTTTAATAGAAATATAGCAAGGTTCTGCAATAAATATCGCACAACGATTCAGTTGATAGGGCGTATCACCTAATTTCGCTAACTGCTTTTTAATTGTCGCGTTGTCGATTGGCCTGTTTTGGGCAACTTCAGCACGACTAATGCACTGTACAGCGACACCTGACTGACAACAGGTCACAACGATATTGATTTCAAGGTCAGCGTTAACGCTAAATGCCATATCTATTTTTAGCGTTTTTTTCGATTGGGCAAGTGCACGCACTTCTGATAAGCGCGCCGACCGCGTGCGATAAACTTTTGTGCCGGCAGCAACTGCCGAGCGATAGTTAATATTGACGACCTCACCCGCTTTACCATAGTCTATTTTAGTGCGATTTTTATAGATGTTAAATACTTCAGTGCCTTTGGCATTGTCAATATTGCCAAATTTTACGGCATCGCCAACGTACAGATCACTGGCCAGTTTTATTTTCAAATGAAACTGGCCCGATTTGCCGACGACGGCGCCAATATAGTCACCTAAATTTGTCGCTTGCACAGTATTAAGGCGCTTTTTATCGCGCCACAAATAACCGGTTGAATAGCTTCTGTTAAAGGCCGACTG
>PDWI01008345.1_pt1 | contig 12231 bp, 10 predicted proteins | sample 1430891 | NCBI WGS metagenome assembly PDWI01 (sample SAMN01162508, study PRJNA174530) | Oral metagenome, whole genome shotgun sequencing project. | biome: Marine environment; feature: Marine mammal; material: Swab sample of the gingival sulcus; isolation source: swab sample of gingival sulcus...
TTCTACAGGATTAGAGTCTGTTGGCTTTGCTGAGTCTAAAAGCTATGCAAAGGATATTGCTTATTTAGACTTTGTAGGAGTTATGCCATCTGTCCGTTATATCCGTCTCGTTATTGATGAAGCAAAAACTAATAAGTGGCTACGACTTTATGAAATCTCTGTTAATGAACAAGCAAGGACTAAGATGTTTGCCCCCAAAATAGAGAGTAAGTCGGATAGATCCATACTTACACTATATGATGGCAAGCCTTATACGGCAATAACTGCTCTTGAAGAACATGAAATTATATACCATATTTATAATAAGGAGCAAGCTAAAGTCTTAAAGATTTATTGGGAGGGGAGAGATAATTATGGTCATGATTTGACACTTCTATATCGTAAATATGGAACAGATCAAGATAAATATTTGCCTCTTGTGAGTCTTAAAACTTCTTATTCACTAGTGAATATCCCACAAGATGTTCAAGATGTAAAGATAAAATGGGAGGGGAAGCAGTCTCCTTTAATTTATGAAATAGTAGAAAAACTTAAGTAGTATTAGGTCAGCTCTTGGATAGGCTCTTTTTTCTTCGAGAACCTATTTAGAGAAAATAACTTATCTTTGTAGCTTAGTATAAAAAGAGATATCATTTTATGAGTTATAAGTTTAAAGAACATAAGCAACTCTGCTTGTCAAAGATAAATAAAGAAATTCTTGATCTATGGGAGAAAGAGGATCTCTTTAAGGAAAGTCTTAAATTAAAAGAAGGTGCGGAAACATTTGTTTTTTATGAAGGTCCACCTTCTGCAAACGGAATGCCTGGGATACATCACGTAATGGCTCGCTCAATTAAGGATATATTTTGTCGTTATAAAACGATGAAAGGCTTCCTTGTTAACAGAAAAGCTGGTTGGGATACCCATGGTTTGCCTGTAGAGTTGGGCGTGGAGAAATCACTTGGTATTACCAAAGAAGATATTGGTAGCAAGATTAGTGTAGAAGATTACAATAAGGCTTGTCGCCAAGATGTAATGAAATATACAAGCGAGTGGGAGAGCCTTACGAATAAAATGGGATACTGGGTTGATATGGATGCTCCATATATAACTTATGACAATAAGTATATTGAGACTCTTTGGTATCTACTTAAGCAAATATATAATAAGGGTTTATTATATAAAGGTTACACAATCCAACCTTATTCCCCTGCAGCTGGTACTGGTTTGAGTACACATGAATTAAATCAGCCAGGTTGTTATCGAGATGTCAAGGATACAACTTGTGTTGCTCAGTTTAAGATTAAAGAACCTAAAGCTGAAATGCAAGGACATGGTCAAGCATATTTTATTGCTTGGACGACAACTCCTTGGACATTGCCTTCTAATACAGCTCTCTGTGTTGGACCAAAAATAGATTATGTTGCAGTACGTACGTTTAATCCTTATAGTGGAGAGCCTATTACCTTAGTAATGGCTGAAGCTTTGTTGTCAAGTCATTTCTCCCAAGACTTGCAAGGACAGGAGCATTTAGATGCTTATGAAAAAGGACAGAAAGGCTTACCTTATCTTGTTGTTGGGCATTATAAGGGTGCAGATCTTGCAGGAATGAAATATGAGCAACTGATTCCTTGGGTTAAGCCTCAGGGAAATGCTTTTGAAGTAATCCTTGGAGATTTTGTTACGACAACTGATGGTACGGGGGTTGTACACATTGCTCCAACATTTGGTGCTGATGATAATAAGGTTGCTAAGCAAGCAGGGATTGTAGGTCTTGTTGTACGTGATAAACATGGAACTGAACGTCCTCTTGTTGATTTGCAAGGAAGGATTTTTCCGCTTGAAGAACTTGATCCCGATTTTGTTAAAGAATCAGTCAATCTTGAGCTGTATAAGGAATTTTCTGGAGCTTATGTTAAGAATGCTTATGACTCAACAAAGACAGAACAGGACGAAACTCTTGACCTACGTATTGCTCTCGGTCTAAAGCTTGAAGGGAAAGTCTTCAAAATAGAGAAGCATGAACATAGTTATCCTCATTGCTGGCGTACAGATAAACCTGTGCTGTATTATCCTTTAGATAGTTGGTTCATTCGTACAACTGATTGTAGAGATTTGATGATTGATTTGAATAATACAATCAATTGGAAGCCAGAAAGTACAGGGACTGGTCGCTTCGGTAAATGGTTGGAGAACCTACAAGACTGGAACTTGTCACGTAGTCGTTACTGGGGTACACCTTTGCCTATTTGGAGAACTGAAGATGGATTAGAAGAACTTTGTGTTGGCTCTCTAGAAGAACTTTACAACGAAATAGAAAAATCTGTAGAGAAAGGTTTCATGTCTTCGAATCCAATGGGAGAGTTCGAACCAAATAATTTCTCAAAAGAGAACTATGAAAAGCTAGACTTACACCGTCCGTATGTAGATAATATAGTCTTGGTTTCATCTAAAGGTCAGCCAATGAAGAGAGAAAAAGATCTCATTGATGTTTGGTTTGATTCAGGAGCAATGCCTTATGCTCAAGTACACTATCCTTTTGAAAATAAGGATGAAATTGAAAAAGGACGAGCATTCCCTGCTGACTTTATTGCCGAGGGAGTCGATCAGACAAGGGGGTGGTTTTTTACACTTCATGCTATTGCTAGCATGATTTCAGGAACGAATAGTTATAAAGCTGTCATCTCTAATGGTTTGGTCTTAGATAAGAAGGGCAATAAGATGAGTAAGCGTCTAAATAATGGAGTTGATCCTTTTCAAGCTATTGAGAAGTATGGATCAGATGCTTTGCGTTGGTATATGATTGGCAATTCTGCACCTTGGGATAACTTGAAGTTTGATATTTCTGGGGTTGAGGAAGTGAGTCGTAAGTTTTTTGGAACGCTTTACAATACTTATCAATTCTTTGCTCAATATGCTAACCTTGATGGATTCAATCCAGAGGCAGAAGCCATTGCTTTTGATCAAAGACCTGAGATTGACCGATGGGTACTATCATCTCTTAATACCTTAATTAAGGAGGTTGATTTCCATCTAAATGATTATGATCCAACGAAGGCTATCCGATTGATTAACTTGTTTGTAAATGATGGTTTGAGCAATTGGTATGTTCGTTTGTGCCGTCGTCGTTTTTGGTCAGGAGAAATGACTGAAGATAAACTCTCAGCTTATCAAACTCTTTACAAGTGTCTTGTAACTGTGTCGAAACTAATTGCTCCATTTGCACCATTCTATGCAGACCAATTATTCAGAGATTTGACTAATGATAAGCAAGGCTCTGTTCATTTACAAGACTTCCCTCAATATAATGAAGTAGAAGTTGCAAGTGATTTAGAGGCAAGTATGTCTATGGCTCAGACGATCTCTTCTTTGGTTTTATCTCTTAGGCGTAAGGTGAGTATCAAAGTGCGTCAGCCTTTGCAGAGTTTGATTATCCCAATTGTTAACCAAGAACAGCAGAAGGTTATAGAACCAGTTGTTCCATTAATCCTAAGCGAAGTAAACGTTAAAGAGTTTAAGTTTGTTGATGATTCTAATGGAATTCTCGTAAAACGTATAAAGCCTGATTTCAAACGTTTGGGACCACGCTATGGAAAGATTATGAAGTCTATAGCACAAGTTTTGGGAGGATTGGAACAATCGCAGATTAACGAATTGGAAAAACTTGGACAACTGAAACTAAATGTTGAGAATCAAGAAGTCGTAATCGAACGTGCTGATGTTGAGATTTTATCAGAAGATATACCTGGATGGTTGGTTGCAAATGAAGGTTTGATTACTGTCGCCCTAGAAACTGATCTAACGGAAGACCTGATTTGTGAGGGATTGAGCCGAGAATTAATCAATAGGATTCAGAACCTACGTAAGCAACAAGGCTTTGAATTGAGTGATAAGATTGAGCTAATTGTAGAGCAGAAGCAAGAAATTGCTCGGACACTTGAGGTTTATTCTGACTACATTTGCTCTGAAGTTCAGGCTAAGACTATCCAAGTCCTTGAAGAGCTTAATCCGGCGGAAGAGTTAGATTTGGACACCTTTACGGTGAAAGTTCAAGTAAATAAGATTTAATTTGAGTATGGCTATTCTAGGCTTTGTCCTAGGATAGCCTTTTTTGTAATTAATATTCCTAAAACAATGGAAAACGAGAAGCTATCTTATACAGATGAAGAACTACAAGAGTTCAAGGAATTAATAGAAAAAAAGCTGGCAAAGGCTAGAGAAAACTATAACATGGCACGAGAAGCTGCGACATCTTATGGGAATGATATAAATGATACATCTCCAACTTTTGCGATGTTGCAGGATAGTGCTGGAAATCTCTCTCGAACAGAAAATGGACTTAACGCAGAGCGTCTATTAAAGTTCATTAAGGGTTTAGAAGCTGCACTCGTTCGTATCGAAACAAAACGCTATGGAATCTGTAAGGTTACAGGTAAGTTAATTCCAAAAGAACGCTTACGTGCAGTACCTCATACGACAATGTGTATTGAAGCTAAGCTTAGTGAAAAGAAATAGTTTCTTCTATCGCTATCAAGGTTTAGTAGTCCTTGTTTTTATTTTAGTCTTACTCTTTATGGATCAAAGCTCAAAGATTTGGGTGAAGATCCATATGATTGAGGGAGATGTCTATGAGATTTTCTCATGGTTTAAGATTCGTTTCTTAGAAAATGAGGGAATGGCTTATGGTATTACACTATTCAGTAAACTACTGCTTACGCTCTTTAGAATTGTTGCGATGTCAGGAGCTTCTTATGTCCTTTATAAGCTTATTCGTACTCGAACTTATGGCTTAGGCTTTTTGATGGCTCTGTCCTTAGTGGTTGCTGGAGGAATTGGTAATATTATAGACTGTGTCTTTTATGGTGAAGTCTTCTCTTCAAGTCAAGGTCAGCTTGCCGATTTTGTATCTTGGGGCATGGGATATGGGGAGCTTTTCTACGGAAAAGTAGTGGACATGCTTCACTTTCCCCTTATTGATACTGTTTATCCAGAATGGTTTCCCATCTATGGGGGCGAACGCTTCGTCTTTTTCAGTCCAGTCTTCAATATCGCTGATAGTTATATCAGTGTTGGAGTTGCTCTTCTGTTGCTGTTTTATCCTCGGACTTTCTCTAAAATGCTTGAGAATATAGGTTCGAAGAAGGATACTGAAGCTTCAAATTCAGAAGTTGTAAACTAAAGAGCTAAAAGCCTGTGCTTCATGTTTAGATATTCTTTTCGCTACCTTTCTAGAGCTCTCGTCTTGCTAGGGGGATTTGTTCTCCTTTTTTGGGCTACCTCTTGTCGTGATCGCTCGTGGAAGAAGCTTGATCCTGAATTGATTCGTGAGATTCTCCCAGAGTTAAGCCTACTGAAAGCTTATCTACAGAAGCATAACATTCCTGACAGTACTCGCTCTGTTTCCTATTACGCATTCTTTAATAAGTATGGTGTTACTCCTAGAGATTGGGATAGCACTATGTACTGGTATGCCAAAAATGATATAGCACTCTATCATAACTTCTATAGCCATTTAGATGATTCTATCAGGCGTTTACAGTTACGTTTGCAGAAGCAGGTAACAGCTTTGGATAAGGCGGAGAAAAGATATTCTCAATGGGAATATGGTCGTTTGGAGGGTGTAAATCTTCTTAGTGATTCGGTTTATCCTAAATTACTTCAAGCTCCAAGTCTTATTGCTGAAAGCTTTGGCTATGATCCGAAGATTCATTTCGATACAACCATACGTTTGAGCATGGATTTAGCGTTGAGTGGTTTGAGTCCTCTGCAAGAAGATAGTCTAATGATGTCTTTTGCTCTGTATCGACAAGGTAAGATTGATACAATAGCTCATAAGATTATCCGAGAAGATGGCTTTCATCAGTTGATTTTATCGGCTAAAACAGATAGGATTGACTCAATATCTGGTACACTTGTTGGTTATGTTACGAAGTCTAATTTGCTTAAACTTATTCAGATTGATAGTCTAAGTCTTATTCGCTTAGCCAAAGAGAATAAGGATATACCCTAAGTTGTTGTGGCATGTTGGAGACAATTGATTTGACCAAGAGCTACGCGGCTCATTTTGTTCAGTTAGGCTCTGCTTATGTTAAGTATGCTATGCTTTCCTTTGATGGGGAGCATGGCATTTTTCTTAGAGATTTTGAGCGGGAATATCCACGTACAATTTTTCTTTCGGGAACTATCCTTATTTACGAAGCAGGGCAGGAAATCCCCACCACTATCGCTCCAAAGCATTTGATTAGTCTTGAAGAGATGCAAGCTTTACTCAACGAAACTGGTAAATGCTGGGCAATACAAGTTCCAACGCTGTAAACTATGAAGAAAAAAACTCCCATTGGTGTCTTTGATTCTGGCTATGGAGGTCTTACGATTCTCTCAGAGATTCGTAAGCTTCTGCCTGACTATGATTATATTTATCTAGGAGATAATGCACGAGCTCCGTATGGAAGTCGTTCATTCGAGCTGATACAGGAATTTACTTTAGAGGCGGTTCGCTATCTTTTTAGTCAAGATTGTCCCCTTGTGATTCTTGCGTGTAATACGGCATCAGCTAAGGCTCTAAGGCAGATTCAGCAGAAGTATTTGCCCTTTAGCTCTGATCCCTCGCGTCGTGTCCTTGGTGTTATTCGTCCTACTGCCGAAGTGATTGGTCAGATGAGCCAAACGAAGGAGGTTGGTATCCTTGCGACTTCGGGGACTGTATCCTCTCACGCTTATAAGATTGAGGTAGCAAAGCTCTATCCAGAGCTAAAGATTTACGAAGAGTCTTGTCCGATGTGGGTACCACTTGTAGAGAGTGGTGAGGGTCAAGGCGAAGGAGCTGATTATTTTATCCAAAAAGATTTACAACGCTTACTTACAGATCGTGAATCGATTGATACATTAGTTTTAGCCTGTACTCATTATCCAATTTTGCGTCCTAAGATTGAGCAATATATAAGTAGGGATATTAAGCTTGTGAGTCAAGGAGAGTATGTTGCTCAGGCTCTGAAAGATTATTTGGAGCGTCATGATGAGATGGCTTCACGGTTGAGCCGTGGTGCTTCCTGCCATTATTTAACGACAGAAAGCTCTGAAAAGTTCGAAGAGTTCGCTTCGGTCTTTACAAATGAATGCGTCAAAGCTGAGCATATTAAGATTGATCATCTCTAAATTTAGTTTGCTTTTGCCTGTTTTTGGGCTGAAAAGAGTAAAGTTTAAGTTTACTTGTAACTAGCTGTTTAATAGTATTGTAGAAGTTTTTTGGAAGAAATTTAAATTTCTTCCAAAACTTTTTTTATTTCGTTGGGAAGATTTTTCTGAATCGTAGGGAGCATTTCAAAATTTCTTCTCTACGATTTTTTTAGTTTTTTTGATGAATTCGAAAGGCTTATTTTGAAGTTTTATTTAGCTATTTTAATCAATAATTTTAAGAAATATCTAGATGGTGAATTATTAAGACGTAGAATTTTAGTATATTTGGGCTTATTGTAGAATTTTTTAGCGTATGAATATTGCTGTTGTAGGGGTTAGCGGAGCTGTAGGTCAGGAATTTATGAAGATCTTATCTGCTAGTAGCCTGAAGATTAAAGGACTTAAACTGTTTGCATCTAGTCGTTCAGCTGGACAGATAATCACGTTCAAGGGTAAGGATTATCAGATTCAAGAATTGAAACATGGAGATGATTTCAAGGATATTGACATTGCTTTCGTTTCGGCTGGAGCTTCGGTTTCGAAGGAGTTTGCCTCAACGATTACAAAGCATGGGGCAATCATGATTGACAACTCAAGTGCTTTCCGCATGGATGATGACGTGCCTTTGGTTGTTCCTGAGGTTAATGGTGCAGATGCCATGGATTGTCCTCGTCGGATTATTGCGAATCCTAATTGTACAACTATCCAAATGTTGGTTGCTCTTAAGCCCATTCATCAGCTATCTCCTATCAAGCGTGTACGTGTGGCAACCTATCAAGCCGCCAGTGGTGCAGGTGCGAAGGGAATGTATGAACTTGATCAACAGATGAAAGCTCTAGCAAATGGACAGGAAGCTGAGGTGAAAACATTTGCCTATCAGCTCGCGTACAATCTGATTCCTCAGATAGATGTTTTCATGGATAACGACTACACGAAGGAAGAGATGAAAATGTATCATGAAACGAAGAAGATTATGCATCATGATATTGCGGTCAGTGCTACCTGTGTAAGAGTACCTGTTAGTAGAGCTCATAGTGAAGCTATTTGGGTGGAAACGGAAGAGCCTTTGGAACTTGAAGATGTGCGTGAAAAAATGCGTGCGACACTTGGCTTGGTTCTACAAGATGATCCTCAAGAAGCAATCTATCCAATGCCTCTCTATATCGCAGAAAAAGATCCTGTTTACGTTGGGCGTTTGCGTAGAGATATATCAGATGAAAAAGGTTTGAGCTTCTGGTGTGTTGGAGATCAGGTTAAAAAAGGAGCAGCTCTCAATGCGGTTCAAATTGCTGAATACCTAGTACGTGAGAAGTTTTTCAAGAAATAAAAAGCTTTATACTTAATTATTGATAAAAAGATGGAACTACTTCGTAGTATTAAGGAATTAGATGTCTTTGTTGCTGAGATTCGTCAGCAAAAATTAAGTCTTGGTTTCGTCCCTACCATGGGTGCTTTGCATGAAGGACACCTAAGCCTTGTGGCTGAGGCGACTAAGACTTGTGATTGTTGTATCGTAAGTATTTTTGTAAATCCAACTCAGTTTAATGATCCTAAAGACTTAGAAACCTATCCTCGTACTTTAGAGGCAGATATGCTCTTGCTCGAGAAAGCTGGTGTTTCAGCTATTTTTGCTCCGTCTGTTGAGGAGATTTATCCTGATGATAGGCAGGAAACATTTGAAGTTGGGGAGGTGAGCCGTGTGATGGAAGGTAAGTTCCGACCAGGTCATTTCGAGGGTGTAATGCAGGTTGTCCATCGTCTCTTTAACCTTGTCCGTCCTGATAAGGCATTTTTTGGGGAAAAGGATTTCCAGCAAATTGCAGTGATCCGTGCAATGCAAAGATGTACAGGTTCAGATATTGAGCTTGTAGCATGTCCGATTATCCGAGAGGAGAGTGGACTTGCCCTAAGTAGCCGAAATACTCGTCTGTCTAAAGAAGATCAGCTAGTCGCAGCAAATATCTACCGCATCATGAGGGAGGCAAAAGCTCTTCGCATGAAGATGTCGGTTGAAGAGCTTCGCTCTAGGGTCGTTGAACAGATAAATGCTTTTGATATTCTGGAGGTTGAGTATTTTGAAATCGTTGATTCTGATACACTTTTAGCTATTAGTGAATGGAAGGCTAAGCAGAATATTAGAGCTTGTATTACTGTATATTGTCGATCTGTCCGTCTGATTGATAATTTGGATTATAGCCTTGATGTTGAATAGGCTTAATTATACAAGGTTAAGGAGAAGCTTTTGGCTTGTTCTCCTTAGCCTTCTTTTTTCTTCTTGCCACGTAAAAAAGCAAGACTTAGTATACGAATTTCCAAAGATTGAGAAGCATTTTTCAAATGTTTCACTTCAATCTATTATGCCTACAGATACGGCTTTTAGAGAGATTAGAGGGGTTTGGTTAACCTTAGCTTATGCTCTTGATTGGCCGAGGGTAAAGGCTGATAACTATCAAGGAATTAGAAGGCAACAACGAGAGCTTGATCGAATTTTGGATCAGCTTAAGACTGATAATTACAATACGGTATTTTTTCAGGTTCGTCTTTCGGGAACTTCTTGCTACTTGGGTAGTCAAGAACCGTTTGCTCATTTCTTTACCTCAAGTGGAGCAAAACCGAAATATGATCCCTTGGACTATGCCGTTAAGGCATGCCATAAGCGTGGTTTAATGATTCATGCGTGGTTTGTAACTTATCCAATAAAGATTCGTAAGCTTAGGAGTAGTCCTTTGTGGCGTAAGCATCGTTCTTGGTTTGTTCACTACAAAAGAAACTATTTCTTGAATCCAGGGCTTCCTGCTGTACGTAAATATATTACAGACTTATCTGTTGATTTAGCCAAACGTTATGATATAGATGGTTTGCACTATGATTACTTCCGTTATCCTGAATGGATTGAGTATTTTAATGATGACAGAGCTTATAAACGTTATGCTCCTAGAACTATGTCTAAGAATGAGTGGCGGAGAGATAATCTCTGCCGACAACTCAAAGAGATTAGACAAGCAGTTCATCGTGTTAAGCCTCAGCTTTTGATGAGCGTTGCTCCGCTTGGAAAACTTAGACAGCTCCCCAATCTAGGTTTTAAGCATGGTTGGACTGCCTTTGAGACAGTCTGTCAAGATGTGGAGCGTTGGGCAAAAGAGAGTTTAGTGGACTTCGTCGTGCCAATGATGTATTATAAGGATAGACTTTATACTCCCTTTCTCCACGATTGGCAGGAGCGAGTAGGGAAGTATATCCCTGTAGTAGTCGGTTTAGCACCTTATCGTGCAAGTGATGAAGGCTGGACTTACAAGACGATCAGTCAGCAAATCAAAGAGGCTAGGGATGCTCATGCTTCGGGTATGGTATTTTTTCGTTATGACTTTGTAAGTCCTCGATATGATGCCATGTATCATGAATTGAAATCTTTGTTCATGGAGAAAGCTCTTGTCCCAAAGACATTTCAAGTCCAATACAAGCTTATAAAGAATGGATGGGAGCATTAATCTCTATCTACATATCCCTTTCTGTGCTAAGAGGTGTACTTATTGTGATTTCTATACACAGACGAATCAGAAGTTAAAGGAGGTCTTCCTAGATGCTCTCTGTTGTGAACTTCAACTTCGTCGTCAGGAACTAGGAACTCAGAGGGTACAGAATATTTATCTTGGGGGAGGAACGCCCTCTTTACTTACTAGTTCAGACTTAGAGCGTATATTCAAAGTTATCAGTCTGAACTATGAAGTTGATCCATCTGCTGAGATAACTATAGAGTGTAATCCTGATGATTTGAGCGAAGATTACGTTCGAGCCTTTAATGACTTGCCGATTAATCGAGTAAGTATGGGGGTTCAGAGCTTCAAAGATGAGGATTTGAAGTTCCTCAATCGTCGGCACTCTGTGAAAAATGTTTACGATGCAGTCGAGCGATTGAAGGCAAATAATTATCATAATATAAGCTTAGATCTTATTTATGGCTTGCCTAATCAGAGCCTAAATGCTTGGAGCTACAATATTGATGAAGTCTTAGCATTAGACATTCCTCATCTTTCTGCCTATCACTTGATCTATGAAGAAGGGACAGTGCTCATGAAGCAAAAACTTCGAGGCGAGGTACAAGAGCTTTCGGAGGATGAGAGCCTAGCACATTTTCGTCTGCTAATCACTAAGCTAAAGCAACATGGATATGAGCATTATGAGATCTCAAACTTTGCAAAAGATCAGGCTTATGCTCGTCTAAATACAGGCTACTGGTTTGGAGTGCGATACTTAGGTTTTGGACCTTCTGCCCATAGTTATGATGGAGCTAAAAGACGCTATAATAATGCTTCAATAAAGAAGTATTCTGAGATTCTTGAGGGGCAGAGGTATTTCGAAGAAGAAGTGCTTAGTCCTCAGGAAAAAGAAGATGAATACATCATGACTCGTCTAAGAACTATGTGGGGAATCAATTTGCAAGAGTTTGAAGAACTTTTTGGCTTGGGGCGTTCAAAATCTTTACTTGCTTCGGCTAAGAAGCATATTTCCTTGGGACAGCTTTCCTATGAAGAAGGACGACTATGCTTGACTGATGAAGGGATTTTTCTCTCTGATAGTATCATCGTAGACCTTTTTGCTTAGTATCAAAATTCTTTCCCTTTAGTTCCCTAAGTCCTTTCGCTTAGCTTTATAATATCTATTTACATAGTTTCTATGGTTCTTTATCTAGAGACTGTTGCCCTGAAGGAACTATTCTTCCTTTTTTTGTAGTAGTTTCTTATTTCTTAGGGAACTATTTGCTTCTTTATTGTAGCTATTTTTTCTTCTTTAGGAACTAGTTGCTTCCTTGATGGCGATAATTTATTCTTTTTTTTGTAAGCTTTGATATATTTTTCTGTGAATTGTTTGGAATTAAAAGAAAAAGTATTACCTTTGCAAACGAATTCAAGAAGAGACTTCACGACTAAAAGTCTAAGTTCCCTCAGATGGGCTGAAAGGTCTAAATGATAAAGAAACTAACTTCTTTGAATTTTGGAGAGATGGCAGAGTGGTCGAATGCGGCGGTCTTGAAAACCGTTGTACTGAGAGGTACCGGGGGTTCGAATCCCTCTCTCT
>PDWI01011215.1_pt1 | contig 12231 bp, 8 predicted proteins | sample 1430891 | NCBI WGS metagenome assembly PDWI01 (sample SAMN01162508, study PRJNA174530) | Oral metagenome, whole genome shotgun sequencing project. | biome: Marine environment; feature: Marine mammal; material: Swab sample of the gingival sulcus; isolation source: swab sample of gingival sulcus...
TATGAACCTTAATTTTAGCACTGCCGGAGATAACGGCAAAGAATCAATTTTTGCAGTTCAGTTTTCAAATAGTATAAACAATGCCAATACAGGACTTTGTTTATGCTACCCTTATGGTCCATCAGCTCCGGGAGGTTGCTGTGGATTTTATCAGCCGTCAAGTGAATTGGCTAACTCTTTTAAAGTTGATGCAAACGGTCTACCGTTTCTTGATAATTCATACAGAAACGAACCTTATGTATCCGTTAAAAATCCATCTACAGCAGACGGAGCTCCGCCATCTATTAATAATGACATACCCGTTGACCCTCGTTTAGACTTTGCTGTTGGTCGTTTTGGCATTCCTTATAAAGATTGGGGATTACCTCAAACATGGGTTAGAGATGTAGGTAACGGAGGTTTCTTTATGCCTAAAAAACACGTTTATACAAAAAAAGAAAAAGAAGAAGGTCTTGCAGGAAGAGCATTAAGTTACGGTTGGGCTCCCGGTTCCGCAATAAATCTGCAATATCTTAGCTTCCGTGATGCTGTTCTTTTATATGCCGAATGCTTGGCAAACGATGGTGAATTAAGTGCAGCTATGGAAATGGTAAATATGATTAGAGCACGAGCTGCAAAGCCTGTAAACATAGTAAAATTTGAAAATGGGGATCCGGCTGCTCAATATTTAATAAACGAATATCCTTCAACTCATGAAACGTTTTCCGATAAAGAGATGTGTATAAAAGCTATCAGAATGGAACGTAAATTAGAATTAGCAATGGAAGCTCAACGCTGGTTCGATTTAACCAGATGGGGAGGAGAATATATGGCGCAACAAATAAAAGAATTTATTGATTTTGAGAAAAATTACTTATTTTCTAAATATAGTGCTGCAAGGAATTTAGATGCAAGTAAAACAATGTTTCCTATTCCTGAAAGACAAATTCAGACTATGGGTAAAGATGAAAAAGGAGAGTATTATTTAGTACAACCCGACCCTTGGAAATAATATTTTTAAACTATGAATTCATTTAAACTTTTTTACAGTTTGAATATTCATTTCCAATAAGTTTTTTACTATTAACCTTTAGGCTTTAGTAAAAAAGCATAATTTTTAATAAAAATAAAACATTATAAACCTCAGGGATTTTAAACCCCTGAGGTTTATAAAAACAAACTATTTTCAATATAAAAACAATATGATAAAACACATATATCTTTTCTTAATTATTTTTTCATTTTTCAGTTGCAACAATAATAATCGATTAAAACATTTTACATATAAATATCGTATGGAAAATTCAGGAAATTATGAAGTTACTTTCCAACTGAAATCGGACTCTACATATATTGTAAATATATTTAATTTATACTTTAATAGATTTAAAGTTAAAGAGAAACCACAAATTAAAAAAGGAAAACTCAATAAAAATGAATTTAAACACTTTAAATATTTATTACGAAAAGCAAAAATATTCGAAATGAAAAATGATTACGGGTTTAATGATTCAAATAAAGAAGGAGATATTTTTTATATGATTGAATTAAATATTAAAGGAAAATCTAAATTTGTTACTATAAACTCTAATTCTAATGAAAAATTCTCAAAACATTTTAACGAATTAATTAAATACACTAATAAATACATAAATTTATAAAAAAACAGCCCTGTTTTTAATCTATCAAGGCTGTTTTTTTATTATCTTAATCGTTACTTGTTTCGTAATCTAAAGGTATGCCACAATTACAAATTAAATTTCTATCACCGTGAGCATCATCAATACGAGCTACTTTAATCCAGAATTTATTTTCTTTAACCCAATCAAGAGGGAAAGCTGCTTTTTCTCTACCATACGAATGTTCCCATTTGTCATTAACAATAACATAATCGGGGTGAGGCGCATTAACAAGAACGTTATCTTCTTTATCGGCATTTCCGTTTTCTATTTCTTTTATTTCATTATAAATAGATTCCAGAGCCTCAACAAATTTATCTAATTCACTAAGCGATTCACTTTCTGTAGGTTCAATCATTAGAGTACCATGTACGGGAAACGAAAGTGTAGGAGCATGAAAGCCATAATCCATAAGGCGTTTAGCTATGTCAAGTTCTGTGATTCCCGTAGTGGATTTAAATTTTCTACATTCAAGAATCATCTCGTGACCAACTCTACCTGTTTCGCCACTATATACTATTCCATAATTATCTTTAAGTTTTGCAGCTAAATAATTAGCATTTAAAATAGCTATTTCGGTAGATTTTTTTAATCCTTCGGCACCAAGCATTTTTATATAACCATAAGTAATAGGCATTACAGAAGCACTTCCCCAAGGAGCAGAAGAAACAGTATTTGTTCCGTGATGTCCGTTATTAATAATAGGATGCGAAGGTAAAAACCTAACCAGATGAGGAGCCACTCCGATAGGACCTACACCGGGACCTCCACCTCCATGAGGAATTGCAAATGTTTTGTGTAGGTTCAGGTGGCAAACGTCGGCACCTATATGTCCCGGACTGGTAAAACCTACCTGAGCATTCATATTAGCACCATCCATATAAACCTGACCTCCATTCTTATGTATAATATCACATATTTCTTTTACTCCGCTTTCAAACACTCCGTGAGTAGAAGGGTAAGTAATCATAATACAAGATAAAGTATCAGCATGTTTTTCGGCTTTTACTCTTAAATCTTCGATATCAATATTACCCTTGTCGTCGCATTTTACAGTAACCGTAGTTAATCCTGCCATTACTGCACTTGCCGGGTTTGTTCCGTGAGCCGAAGAAGGAATAATAGCTGTTTTACGATGTCCTTCTCCTCGGCTTTTATGGTATTCTTGAATAACAAGTAAACCTGAATATTCTCCCGAAGCACCTGAATTAGCTTGAAGGCTAATGTCTGCAAAACCTGTTATTTCTGCTAAGTCTCTTCTCAATTCAGCAAATAATAAATGATATCCGGCAGCTTGGTCGGCAGGAACAAATGGGTGTATACCACCAAATTCTATCCAACTTAAAGGTAACATTTCGGTAGCTGCATTTAATTTCATTGTACAAGAACCTAATGAAATCATTGAGTGAGTTAAAGAAATATCCTGACGTTCCAACTTTTTTATGTATCTAACCATTTCAGTCTCAGAACGATACTTATTAAATACCTCTTGCTGCATGTAGCTGTCAGTTCTTAAAACAGATTTATCTATATTCACAGCATGCTCAAAATCTTCTATTCTAGGAATAGGTAGGCACGATGCTTTTGCAAACACTTCTAATATCCAATTAATATCTTCAATGTTGGTTGTTTCATCAATACTAAGACCAATATCTTCGTTATCAAAATATCTGAAGTTCATTTTTAATTCAAGAGCATACTCTTTTATTAACTCTACCGATGCATTATTCCCGGGACGTAATCTGATAGTGTCGAAATAATTTTTATTAAGTTGTTTGTAACCTAATTTCTCCAATTCGTTTGCCAATAAAGTTGCAATACTATGAATTCTAACAGCTATATTTTTTATTCCTTCCGCTCCATGATAAACAGCGTAAAAACCTGCCATGGTAGCTAATAAAGCTTGTGCTGTGCATATATTAGATGTTGCACGCTCGCGTTTTATGTGTTGTTCGCGAGTTTGTAGAGCCATACGTAAAGCTCTTTTTCCAAAGGCATCCTTCGAAACTCCTATTATTCTTCCGGGTATGCTGCGCTTAGCCTTTTCATTAACTGCAAAATAAGCAGCATAAGGACCACCATAGCCCATAGGAACCCCAAAACGTTGCGAAGAGCCAAAAACTACATCTGCTCCCCATTGTCCCGGAGGTGTTAATATGGTAAGACTTAATAAGTCGGCAGCTACAGCCACTTGACAATCTTTTTCATGTACCTTTTTTACAAAATCAGTGTGATTAATAATCTCGCCATCGGCATTTGGATATTGTAAAATAACAGCAAAGTGCTTTTCTGTTAACTTACATTCCTCTAATTTACCTATTTCAATTTGGATTCCAAGAGGATTAGCTCGGGTTTGTAATACGGCTTTTGTTTGTGGCCAAATGCTTTCATCTACAAATAAAATATTTTTACCCTCTTTTTTTTGTTTTTTATTCAGCTGATTATACATCATTATCATGGCTTCGGCAGCTGCTGTTCCTTCATCAAGCAACGAGGCATTTGCTATTTCCATACCGGTCAACTCGGTAATTAAAGTCTGATAATTAAGTAAAGCCTCAAGCCTTCCTTGCGATATTTCTGCTTGATAAGGTGTGTAAGATGTGTACCAAACAGGATTTTCCAAAACATTACGTAGTATTACCGAAGGTGTAATAGTGTCGTAATATCCCATTCCTATATAAGTGTTGTAAACCTTGTTTTTATGAGCAATATTTAATATTTTTCTATAATATTCACGTTCTGTTAATCCTTTTTCTAATCGTAAAGGTGTTTCTAATCTTATATCTTTAGGAATTGTTTGGTCTATAAGTTCATCTATAGAATCTACTCCTATAACTTTTAGCATTTCCTGTACCTCTTCTTCACGAGGTCCAATATGCCGCTTTGCAAAATTATTATATACCATGATTTATATTTTATTTTTTTTTGATGTAATTTTTATAAGGGTGTAAATTTATAATTTAAATTATATTTAAGAAAAAATTTATAAAAATATTTTGGTTTTTATTGAAAAGAGTTTATTTATTATATTAATAAATTTAGTTTTTCATAAAAAAACCGAATTACTCATTTAAAAATTTATATGAATAATTCGGTTTTAAATTATATCAGGATATTTTATCCTAAAATTTTATAGTCATTATTTCTTTTTAGGAATATGAACAGCTTCACCCAATACATCGGCACAAGCTTCGAACAGCGCCTCGGAATAAGTTGGATGACCATAAATAGTTTTCACTACTTCGTCAACAGTTATTTCAAGTTCCATAAGCGATGCAGCCTGATTGATTATTTCGGCAGCAGCAGGACCTACGATATGTACACCTAATATTTCGCCATACTTTTGGTCGGCAATAACTTTCACAAAACCTTTGTTTTCACCCGAAGCTAAAGCACGACCGTTAGCGGCAAAATTAAATTTACCAACTCTGATATCGTATTTAGATTGAGCTTGTTCTTCGGTAAGACCAACCATAGCAACTTCAGGAGTTGTATAAATAGCCGAAGGCGAAGATTCTATTCTGACACTACGTTTATTACCTAAAACAGCATTGTCGGCAGCTACTTCACCCATACGGAAAGCAACATGAGCAAGCATCTTAATACCATTGATATCACCGGGAGCATAAATTCCTTTTACGCTTGTTTCCATATATTTATCAACTTTTATTTTGCCACGTTCCATTTCGAATTCTATTTCGCCCATACCTTCAGTGTCAGGAACTCTACCAACAGAAAGCAGAGCTTTTTCGGCTTTAATAGACCTTCCGTCGTTTAGTCTTAAATCAAGTCCGCTCGAAGTATCAACAATTTCAGTAATTTGAGCAGAGGTAATAATTTCCATGTTTTCTTTTTCAAGAGTAGAACGTAAGAACTCAGAAGCTTCTTTATCTATTCCGGGAACAATTCTATCCATCATTTCCACTACGGTAACTTTAGAGCCAAGAGCATGGAAAGCTTGTCCTAACTCTATCCCTACAACACCACCACCAATAACAACTAAACTCTTAGGCACTTTTTCGTAATCAAGAATATCGTCGCTGGTCATAACCTTAGGGTTATCCATGCCCGGAATATTAAATTTAGATACTTTAGAACCACCGGCAAATATAATTTTATCAGCTTTAATTATTTGTGTATCATTAACAACAACATTTTTGTTTTTGTTAATTTTAGCTACACCTTTAAACATATCAACATTATTACTTTTTAGTAAAGCTGCAACTCCACCGGTTAATTGCTTAACAACACCGTTTTTATATTTTACCACCTTAGGCATATCAATAGAAAAAGCATCGTTTTCAAGCACTATACCTCTGGATGCTGAATTTTTGATAGCTTCAATAATCTCAGCATTTTTCATATATGCTTTAGTTGGAATACATCCTCGGTTAAGGCAAGTACCACCATAACTTTTTTTCTCGATAATAGCTACTTTTGCACCCAACTGAGCAGCTCTAATGGCAGCTACATATCCTGCAGGACCACCACCGATAACAGCTACATGGTAAGTATCCTCGAGTCGTATTAATGAACTTGAATCATCATCGTCAGCAGGAACAACAATTTCTTCCTCTTCTTCGGGAACAATATCTTCTCCTTTTTCACCTATATAAGCCAATACTTCGGTAATAGCAACCGTTTCTCCTTCTTGACGAACTATTTTTAGTAAATAACCTGAATATTCAGCTTCTATTTCCATAGTAGTTTTATCGGTCATTATTTCTAAAATAATTTCACCTTCTTCTACTTTATCTCCTTCTTTTTTAAGCCATTTTATGATTTCCCCTTCGGTCATGTCAATGCCGGCTTTAGGCATAATTATTTCAAAAGCCATTTTATTTATTTTTTTATATTAATAATGAAATAGGATTTTCTAATGTATTTTTTAAATCTTGCATAAATTTAGCTCCGGTAACTCCGTCTATAATCCTATGGTCGCTGGCAAGACTTAGAGTCATTGTAGGTACTGCCGTAACATTACCGTCTATTAATTCTAATTTGTCTTTAATAGATGCAACACTTAGAATAGCAGCATTAGGTTGGTTAATTATAGATGTGAAATTATCCACTCCATACATACCTAAATTGCTAATTGTAAATGTACTTCCTGTTTGTTCATCAGGAGTGATTTTTTTGTTAATAGTACGCTCAGCAACATCTTTAAGAGCTACTGTAAGTTCACTTAACGACATTTTATGAGCATTTTTAACAACAGGGACCATTAATCCGTCATCTACACTAACGGCCATTGCCAAGTTTACATAGTTATGGAAAATAATATTATTTTCATCTTCGGATAACCTTGCGTTAATAAACTTGTGACGCATTAATGTTTGAATTACAGCCATGGAAATTAAGTCTGTAATTGTTAATTTCCTACCTGTTTTAGCTTTTATCGGCTCTAATAAATTAGCTCTAAGGGCTTTTATTTGAGTCATATTAATATCCCAACTTTGGATAAATGTAGGAATAGAAGAATAACTTTCGAGCATTCGTTTACCGATAACTTTACGCATCATCGACATAGGAATGCTTTCGGTATCACCCACCACAGGTGTTTCTGTTTGTTTAGTTATTTTAACTTCGTTGGCCGGCTTTGTTACAGGTTTTTCTGTTTTAACAGCAGCCTCAGGCACTTCTATGTTAGAACGATTAAAATAATCATTTACTTTAGGATCATTGATTAATGATAAAACATCGTCTTTTAATACTTTTTCGTTATGTCCCGATCCTTTTACTCCGGTTAAGTCAATACCGTGTTCTTCAGCAATTTTAACAGCTAAAGGAGAAATGTGTATTTTTTTATTATAATTAAAGTTAGCAACATCTTCTTGATGAATTCTTCCTTTATATCCAGTTCCGATAACATTAAACAGATTTACACCCAAGCGTTTAGCTAAAGTGCGAGCTGCAGGTGTTGTTCTTAATTTTTCTGTTTTCATATTATTTATTTATCGTTTATTTATAAGTTTTAAAATATATTTTTTAATGCGTTCAACACTTGGAATCATAGCGTTTTCAAGGTTCTGATTATAAGGAATAGGTACATCTTCACCTGCTAAACGAAGTATTCGTCCGTCTAAATAATCAAAAGCATCACTTTCTGCAATCATTGCAGCTATTTCACCAATAAAACCACCTGTTTTATGAGCGTCGTTAACAAGTAATACTTTTCCTGTTTTACGTACAGAGCTAATAATTAATTCTTTATCTAGCGGCACTAAAGTAATAGGGTCAACAACTTCAACACTATGACCATGCTCTTTTTCTACCTCTTCGGCAGCTTGAAGAACACGCTCCAACATACGACCGTAAGTAACAACGGTTACATCTTTACCTTTTCGTTTTATTTCTCCTTGTCCGATAGGAATAATATATTCAGGGTCAAGAGAAACTTCTCCTTTTCGGTTAAATAAAGCTTTGTATTCCAAGAATATAACAGGATTGTTATCGCGAATAGCAGCTTTTAAAATACCTTTAACATCTCCCGGAGTTCCCGGCGCCACAACTTTAAGTCCCGGAATATGAGTAAACCAAGCCTCTAAGGATTGACTGTGCTGAGCAGCAGCACCAACACCCCCACCGGCAGCACATCTAAAAGTTACAGGCACCTCTGCTTTACCTCCGAACATATAACGGGTTTTTGCGGCCTGATTAACAATGTTATCCATCATATATACTGCAAAATCCATGAAGGTAACATCTACAATAGGTCTTAATCCGGTTAAAGCAGCACCAACGGCACATCCTGAAATTGCACTTTCAGAAATTGGTGTATCACGAACTCTTTCTTTTCCAAACTCTTCGAGCATACCAACCGAAGTACCAAAGTCACCACCAAAAATACCAACATCCTCTCCCATAAGAAATACATTTTCATCTTTACGCATTTCTTCAGACATTGCCAATATTATGGCATCTCTAACCGACATTATTTTTGTATCTTTATTCATTTTATACTTTTATTTTTTCATTATTTTATTAATGAACTTATTTTTAAAATTTTAAATAAATTCAAACTCTTAAACTTTTTAATTATCAGTTTAAGAAATATTTTTAATTATTATCCCCATATATGGATAAATCAAATTATTTTGCAAATAACTAAGATGCGAAAATATCTTCAAAAGCAGAATCTAATTTAGGTTCAGGACTACTTTTTGCAAATTTTACACTTTCCTCAACAACTTTTTTTGATTCTTCATCCAAAGTATTTAATTCTTCTTCGGTAGCAATATTATTTTCTAAAAGATAATTTTTGAATTTAACAATAGGGTCTTTTTTCTTCCAACTGTTTACCTCTTCTTTAGTTCTATATTTACCCGGGTCGGAAGTAGAATGACCAAACCAACGGTATGTTATCATTTCAATAAGAGCGGGTCCTTTTCCACTACGCACATGATCAACAGCTTCTTTCATTTTTTCATATACCGCTAATAAATCATTGCCGTCTTCAACAAAATATCCGGGTATTCCATACGAACAAGCTCGTTTATAATTATAATCTATGTTAATAACACTTTTTATAGGAGTACTTATACCATATTGATTGTTAATAGACACAAAAACAACAGGTAAATTCCAGATAGAAGCTAAGTTTAATGTTTCATGAAAACTACCTTCATTAACAGCTCCATCACCAAAGAAACAAGCTACTATTTTACCTGTTTTTTTAACTTTTTGAGTTAAAGCTGCTCCAATAGCAATTCCCATTCCACCTCCAACGATTCCATTAGCACCTAAATTTCCATTATCAACATCGGCAATATGCATTGAACCGCCTTTACCTTTACATGTTCCGGTAGCTTTACCCATAATTTCAGCCATCATTCCGTTTAGGTCTATTTCTTTTGCAATACTCTGACCATGTCCTCGGTGATTCGAAGTGATAAGATCATCTTCGTTTAAAGCTGCAATGGCTCCAACATTAGAAGCTTCCTCGCCTACCGAAAAATGTGTCATTCCCGGTATCTGTCCTTTAAGTACTAATTTACTGACTTTTACGTCAAAGTTACGTATATCAAGCATTAATTTATGCATGTGAAGTAACTTTTCTTTTGAGATTTTTTTCATTATTAATATAATATTTTTAATTATTTCCTTAATTAGTAATATAGAAAGATTTCAAATAATCATTTCTGAAGCTATAACAAAATACATTTAAAAATGTTTTTTATCTTTAGTCTAATTTTATTTTACCTTTGTATTTAAAAATAATAACACAAATTTTGACTTAGAATTAAAGTTTAAAAAACCTATTATTTATGAGATTGCGGATCAAGCCTGCAATAACTATTGCACCTGATATTTTATTTTTATTTGAAAAGGGTTTTGTTTGTAGGAATAAGACTCGCTTTTATTTAATTAAGAGACAACTTTCGATGTAGTAAATGAAGACGAAAGACAGAAGACGGAAGACAGAAGACGGGAGACGGAAGTCCTAATATTGACGATTGACGAATGTAGATTTTCGATTTTCGATTGACGAATTTAAAAGCATTATCACCTATCACCCATTACCTAACACCTATCACCTATCACACATCACCTATCACTCATCACCCATCATTTATCACCCATCATTTATCACTCATCATTTATAAAATATGCTAAAAGCGTATAAATCAACAAAAAACAAATAACTAAAATTATCAAACAATATTATAATTATAAAGACTTTCGGATGATAGTGAGATAAAAAATAAAAAAAGGTTAATTATTTGTTTAATTAAAACAATAACTCTATATTTGCGGCAGATAAACTTTTCAAACATGTTTATCAACTGAAAATAAAGGTTTTAGTATCTAAAAACAGAAACTTACGCTAAAACTTTCGATAAATTTAAATAATCCAATATATATTTTATAATTAATATTATGTATGACATTCTTGAATTAAACAAAAAACTCTTAGTGGAGTTAAGAGAAATAGCTAAAGAACTAAACATCAGACGTGTTGATGCTTATAAAAAACAAGATTTGATTTATAAAATTCTTGATGAGCAAGCTATTGTAGAATCAGAGAAAAAAAGTCCTGAAAAAAAATCCCAATCTAAAACAACAAAAAATAACAATTCTAAAAGAACAAAGTCTTCAACTAAATCAGAAAAGAAAAACAAAACTTCATCATCGGAAGAAAAAAAAGATGATGTTTTAATTAATAAATCAATAAAATCTCATCCTGATGTAATACTTCCTAAAGAAAACGTATTTACGAAAGATGATAAAAGATCATAGAGAACCGAGAAAAAGAACCAGAGTAAATACTGACGAAAAAAATGATTCCAAAGATTTAAGAAAGAATGAAAATCGTCAACGCACCGACAATAAATACCGCCAAGATAATAAACAACAACGTAACGAAAACTTTAATAAAAAACCGGAGAAAACATTTAACTTTGACGGTATAATAACATCTTCGGGGGTTTTGGATATTATGCAAGACGGTTACGGATTTTTACGTTCGTCGGATTATAATTATTTGAATTCTCCTGATGATATTTATGTTTCACAATCACAAATAAAATTATTTGGTCTTAAAACCGGAGATACAGTAAAAGGAAGTATTCGTCCACCTAAAGAAGGTGAAAAATATTTTCCTTTAATAAAAGTTACAGAAATAAATGGTCGTTCTCCTCAAATAGTTAGAGACAGAGTTCCTTTTGACCATTTAACTCCTATTTTCCCTGATGAGAAATTTAATATTACAGGCGGACATAAGAGTAATTTATCTACACGTGTACTTGACATGTTTACTCCTATTGGTAAAGGTCAGCGCGGATTAATTGTGGCTCAACCTAAAACAGGTAAAACAGTATTACTTAAAGAAGTAGCTAATGCAATAGCAAATAATCATCCTGAAGTATATATGATTATTTTACTTATAGATGAACGCCCCGAAGAAGTTACCGATATGGCAAGAAGTGTTAATGCAGAAGTAATTTCTTCTACTTTTGATGAACCTGCCGAGCGACATGTAAAAGTGGCTAACATAGTTTTGGAAAAAGCAAAAAGAATGGTAGAATGCGGACATGATGTGGTTGTTTTATTAGATTCAATAACCAGACTTGCACGTGCTTACAATACTGTTTCTCCGGCTTCGGGTAAAGTATTATCGGGAGGTGTAGATGCAAATGCTTTACATAAGCCTAAAAGATTTTTTGGTGCTGCTCGTAATATCGAAGATGGTGGTTCTTTAACAATATTAGCTACCGCTTTAACCGAAACCGGTTCAAAAATGGATGAAGTTATTTTTGAAGAATTTAAAGGTACAGGTAACATGGAACTTCAGCTTGACAGACGCTTATCCAACAAAAGAATTTATCCTGCTGTTGATGTTACTCTTTCGAGCACTCGTCGTGAAGATTTACTTCTTGAAAAAGATACCCTTAATAAAATTTGGATTCTTCGTAATTATTTATCGGATATGAACCCTATAGAAGCAATGCAGTTCTTACGTGACAGAATGTTAAAAACAGCAAGCAATGAAGAATTTTTGATTTCAATGAATGACTAATTTTAGCTTGATTATTATATAAAATTAAATAAAGAGAGTAGCATCTTTTTATTT
>PDWI01015246.1_pt1 | contig 12231 bp, 10 predicted proteins | sample 1430891 | NCBI WGS metagenome assembly PDWI01 (sample SAMN01162508, study PRJNA174530) | Oral metagenome, whole genome shotgun sequencing project. | biome: Marine environment; feature: Marine mammal; material: Swab sample of the gingival sulcus; isolation source: swab sample of gingival sulcus...
CTTATTTTAAAGGTGAAACTCGACAATCATTCTCTATGGAGATTTGCAAACAATTATTTGATTTAAGTAAGCTTTTTGAAAGAATTGAAAATATTGAAATTGTAGCTCAAAGTTTTGAGGTTTTTGCAAATCAAGAGATTCAATATCGCAAAACTAAAACATCTGACTTAACACGGGATAAAGTATTACAAGATACGATAGATACCTGCGTAATTATTGCTAAAAGAGGAAGAGGTTCAAATGATGAAAAACAAAAGTTTAGAGAAATTCAAAAAGGAATACTTGCATTTGGTACCGGATTTTTAATGAATGGAAATTTTAGAATTGATGATGCTATTCTTGCGTCTGCTAGAGTTGCTTATTTGTGTGCCAAAATTCTACAAAAAGATTTATCATCTATAGCGTATTATCAAGGAGAAGATATTCAAAAATGGAATATTGAAAACCAAGATTGGAATTTCTTGAATAAACTAAAGAGACAACCTGATAAATCTAGTTTTTATTATTGGTACAAAGCCATTGAAATAATGAATTTAATTAAGTAAATAAGAAGCCTGCATACAATACCATAGAACTAAAAGCTATCTGCGCGTCGCTAATTTCATGCCATTTGCACTTATAAATTGTAAAAACGAAGTAGAAGTTGGTATTCCTTTAATAGAAACCTTTGAATAACCCAAAATATGAGGCAAGTTCAAGGCTAGAGAAAATTTTAACCCACAGCAACCTCATGGTTGTGAGGACTTAAAATTTTTGATAACGAAGAAGTTGCCCATAGTTTGGGTTCTTTTAATACTTCTTCAAAGGTTTTTCTTGATATAGATTAACCTTGAGCAATTGGTATTGCAAAAGATTTTGTTGGATTCTTCTAAAATATCCTTTGCGGTAACTTCTCTATACAGTTCATCTTGCCTATTAATCAACTCGACATCCCCCAAAAGTTCATACTGACCGAGATTAATAGCTTTATTCATGATGCTAATTTCAGAAAAAGCATTTTGATTTTCGATTTTGTTAATTTGCTTTTGCAACTCACGTTCTCCGACAAGGTTTGTACGCATATTTTGCAATTCTGCTTCTACTTCACCAATTGCATGTGACACATCTACATTATCCGGCATTTTGCCCTCTATAATAAGAAGTCCCGTATCAAAATAGCCGTTGACATACGCCTGAATTTCGCTAAATACTTCTTTTTCCTTCAATAAATTTTGGTACAACCTCGAAGAGCGACCTCTTCCCAAAACATCAGAAAGAAGATCGTGGCAATAATAAGAATCGTCTTTTCTGCCTCCGATATGATAAGCCAAATACAAGGCATTTGAAGGCACATCTGCTTCGACTATTTTTTCAGAAATAGTAGTTCTCTTAGTTTCGTTTTCTATTTTATACGGATTTGTATTATCTGATTTTATCGAACCGAACCACTTTTCTGCCATTTTTATCGTTTTTGAGACATCTACATTGCCACTAATACTCAATATAGCGTTTGAGGGGTCGTAATATTGGGTGTAAAAATCAAGTATATCTTTTTTTGTAAAATTTTCGATATGTTTGATATCCTTACCTATCGTGGGGAATCTATAAGGGTGTTTTCTGTAGCTAAGTCCCATCAATAGATGCCAAATATCACCGTAGGGCACATTTAAAGTCGTCTCTTTAAATTCTTCTATGACAACTCTTTTTTCGTTTTCTATAGCAGAATCACTGAGTTTTAGATTGTTCATCCTATCCGATTCCAACCAAAATGCGGTTTCAATATTTTGTGCCGGCAAAGTGATATAAAAATCGGTAATATCAGTGGATGTAAACGCATTGTTTTCACCACCTGCTTTTTGAGTGTAGTAGTCAAAATCCGGAATATTGTGTGTACCCGAAAACATAAGGTGCTCAAAGAAGTGAGCTAATCCGGTTTTGTTACTTTTTTCATTTTTTGACCCCACGTTGTACAACATATTAAAAGCAACAAGATTGGTGTTTTTGTCCCTATTAATCAACACTTTCATTCCATTATTTAGGATATGTCTTTGATAAGCTATCATTATTTACAATATTTTTTTTAACTAAAATACTTGAAGTTACAAAAATTAATCGTATCTTGGCGAAGTTGCAAAGATAGTTATGTGCTTGCTAAAAGATAATTTATAAAGTTCAAATATTTTAAAATCACAAATAAGGTTCTTATTTATCCGTGCTGTTTTTTGCAACCCCGTTTTTATTGGATTTTATACTTTTTGAATGTACTTAAAATATATACCAAAAGCATAGGTTTAAACAAAATATTGTAGTATTTGTTACGTATTTTGTAGTATAATGGAAACTATAGATAAAGCCAAATAATAATTACAAAAACATGAATAGATTAAAGGAAAAGTTTAAAGAAAATCTTACTTCACTAGGGAAGGAAATAAAGGATATCATTAAGAATAATGGAGACACAATTGTAGATCAAGTTTCTATAAAGCAACTTTATGGAGGCATGAGAGGTCTAAAGTCGATGGTGTACGAAACATCGCAATTGGATCCTATCCATGGTATAAGATTTAGAGGATATTCAATTCCCGAGCTTAGAGAAAAACTTCCCACTGCCGTTGGAGGTGAAGAACCCCTACCCGAAGGAATGTTTTGGTTGTTATTGACCGGCGAACTTCCATCTAAGGAAGAAGTGGATTGGCTTTCTGCTCAGTTTAGAGAAAGAGCGAATCTCCCACAGTACACCAAAGATGTGATTAAAGCCATGCCAAAGGACACTCATCCTATGGAATTGTTTAGCATGGGAATTCTCTCTCTAGGCAACGATGGCATATTCAGAAAACGCTACAATGAAGGATTGTCTAAGTATGATTACTGGGATCCAACCTATGAGGATGCTATGAATTTAATAGCGACTTTACCTCATTTGGCGGCTTTTATCTTTAACCATAAGTACAACGACGGCAAACAAATACCACCTAGAGATGACTTGGATTGGGCTGCCAATTTCGCACACATGCTCGGAAATGATTCGAAAGAATTTTTGGAGCTCATGCGTATATATATGACTATTCATACAGACCACGAAGGGGGAAATGCATCTGCACATACCACTCATCTTGTCAATTCGACATTGAGTGATGTGTATTATTCTCTATCAGCCGGAATTAATGCCTTGGCGGGTCCTTTGCACGGATTGGCAAATCAAGAGGTAATAAAATGGATTTTTGAAATGATTGAAAAATTGGGAACTGAAGATCCAACTGACGAACAAATATTGAAATATATAGAAGACACTTTAGATTCAGGACGAGTAGTACCAGGCTACGGACACGCCGTATTGAGAAGACCTGATCCGAGATTTACCGCTCAAAAGGGATTTGCGGAAAGAAATATCAAGGATTCAAATTTAGTGGAAATCGTATGGAAATTGTTTGAGCACGTACCGCCAACTTTGAAAAAATATGGCAAAGCTAAAAACCCTTGGCCTAATGTGGATGCTCATTCCGGAGCGTTATTAGTGCATTACGGATTCAGACAATATGAGTATTATACGGTATTGTTCGGCGTTTCCAGGGCTATTGGAGTGTTGGCTGACAGCATTTGGGCAAGAGGTCTTGGTTTGGCACTAGAGAGACCAAAGTCTGTTACCACTGAATGGATAAAAAAATATCTAGGGCAATATTGATAGATTATTGCTTTATATTGAAGTTATTACTGTCTCCCTATGGAAAAAAATCTAGAACTGATAGAAAAACTTGAAAATGAGTTGACTTTAAAGCAGCTTCAAATAAGGAGTTTACAGACAATTACTCAAGCTATCAACCAAAATATCTCTTCGGAACAACTATTTGAAATGTATAAATCATTTTTGAGTTGGGAGATGAGGGTCAAAAAAATGGCTTTGTATATCAAGAGTGAAGACAATTGGGATTGTGTTACAAAAATAAATGAAGAAGATGAACTAAAACTAGATTCTATCGAATATCATTTTGGAAAGTACAACAGATTACATACCATAAACAAAAATGACCCTGTGCAAATGCAGTATTTTGATGTACTTATTCCGGTATATCACAAACAAAATGCTCTCGCTTTTGCTCTTTTGGGTGGAATTGAAGAAAAAGAAGACCTCTTTAATAAAATTCAATTTATAACTTCTATTACCAATATCATAGCTGTCGCCATAGAAAATAAGCGACTTTTTAAAAAACAAATAAGACAGGAGATTTTAAATCGTGATTTACAGCTAGCCAAAGAGGTACAACAGATGCTGATTCCCGATAGCTTTCCTGTAAATAAAAAATACCAAATGGGGAGCATATACATGCCTCATTTGAACGTTGGTGGTGATTATATTGACTTTTTTGAATATAGTAAAGATAAATTCGCATTTTGTATAGCGGATATTACCGGAAAAGGTGTCGCCGCGGCTATGCTAATGGCAAACTTCCAAGCGATTATCCAAAACCTGATATATCAGTATAGAGATTTGGAAACATTCATATTTGCATTGAATGAAATAGTCTATAAAAGAATTACAAAAAGCGATAAGTATATCACTTTCTTTATTGCAGAAGTAAATTTAAAAAATAAAAAACTAAAATATATCAATGCAGGACACTATCCACCGATATTGTGTACGAATAATGAAATAAAAAGATTGGATAAGGGCTGTACGGTAATAGGGGCTTTCGACAAAATGCCCGATATAAAAGAAACGGAAATTGATATAGACGATGAGGCTATTATTTTGACATTTACAGACGGGTTGACCGAATTAAAAAATATAAACGACGAATTTTTAGAAGACGCTCAAATAGAAAAATTTGTATTAGACAACAAAGAATTGGACATCAAAGATTTCAATTCAAAACTATTGAGTGAAATTGATGAATTTAAGGCTTCCGAAAACTATTCTGATGATATTGCTATATTAACTTGCAAAATTTTAGAATAAACTAATGGGAATAAAATACTGATTACAATTTCTGAAGATTGATAAACTTGTAGTAAAGTCCCTTTCTATCCATAAGTTCTTGGGGACTGCCCATTTCTACGATTTCTCCTTTGTCCAAAACCACAACTTTATCTACTTCACTTATGGTAGACAAGCGATGAGCTATGATAATCGAAGTCTTGTTTTCCATCACTTGGTCAAGGGCGATTTTTACCTTTTTCTCAGACTCTGAATCCAATGCTGATGTGGCTTCATCAAGTACCAATATCGGAGCATTTTTGTATATAGCACGGGCAATAGCTATTCTTTGTTTTTGACCGCCGCTAAGCTTGGTGCCTTGATCTCCTATTATTGTGGATTGTGCGTCTTTCAAGCTTGGTACAAACTCTATAACCGATGATATTTCTATTGATTTTTTCAGTCTTTCTTCGCTGTAATTCTTATCTGCAAATACTATATTTTTGATGATATTGTCGTGAAAAAGCAAACTGTCTTGAGAGACTATTCCTATTATATTTCTTAGGCTGTTGATATTGATGTCTCTAATGTCAACGCCATCTACCAAAATTTGTCCCTTATCTATATCATAAAATCTCGACAACAAATCGGCTAGAGTGGTTTTGCCTGCTCCGGATGTTCCTATAAAGGCTACTTTTTGACCTTTCTCTATTTTCAATGATATGTTTTTGAGAACATATTCATTAGAATCAGGATATTTAAACCAAACATCTTTGAATTCGATTGTACTGTCAAAAGACTCCTTAAGTACAGCATTTTCACTGTTTTTTATATCATTTTCTATGCTTATTATTTCATCGATACGCTCCAGTGCCGCTGCCCCTTTCTGAAATGCATAATAGGCGGAAGAAAAGGATTTTGAAGGCTCTATTATTAAGAAAAATGCGTAGATAAACGATATAAATTCGGCATAATTAAGCTCTCCCTCATATATCAACATTCCGGAGTACCACATAAGAGAGGATACTATCAAGATACCGAGCACTTCTGATAATGGTGAACCTATTTCTCTTCTCCAATGCAATTTTGTAAGAACATTTTTGTAAGCATTGTTGGTATCACTAAAGTTTTTTTCGGACATGTTCATCGCATTGAAACTCTTGATTACCTTTAGGCTTCCAATGGTTTCCTCCAAAATAGACAGCAATGTACCAAGATAATCCTGTGCAGAGGACGATTGAGTCTTCATTTTTTTTGAAACTCCTCCTATCAGTAGTACTGTGAGTGGCAAAAGTATAAACACAAACAAGGTCAATTTGGGACTCATAAACAACATCATCCCCAATGCACCCAATATCATAAAAGGTGCTTTTATCAAAGCATTTATGCCATTCATTATGCTATTTTCCACCTCTTGCATATCCATGCTCATTCTTGACAGTAAATCTCCTCTTTTTCTATTTTTAAAAAAGGCTAATGGTAAACTTACCAAATGGCTGTATAGTTGTTTTCGTAAGTCTCGTATATATCCCGTTCTGAGCGGCGTTATAAAAAATGTCGCCAAATAACTAAATATATTTTTCAGTAAAAAGGAAATAAAAAATGCCATGATGACATAGAACAAAGCAGTCTCAAAGTCTTTGCCTTCTATCAATCTTGCCAATTGATAATTAAATCGGTCTACTAAGTCAGGATTTTCCGGCAAAACAGGCTTGCTGAAAGAAGAATATTTTTGTGGTTCAAACAACAGTTTGAAAAATGGCATAAATAAAGGAACACTTACAATTGTAAAAGCCGACATTAAAATATTGGAGATAATACTCGCTATCAGCCAAAATTTATATGGCTTTACACCTTTGAGAATACTCCAAAACCACTTCATAAAAAAAACTTTATTTTCAAGTCCTCATAATCAAAATAATACGAGACTCAACCATCTTATTTTTCTTCCAATTCAAAATCGTCCATAAAACCTGTGTCGAACTTACCTGAAATAAATCTTTTGTCGTTCATCAATTGAATATGAAAAGGTATTGTAGTTTTTATGCCTTCAATAATATATTCGCTAAGTGCCCTTCTCATTTTTGATATCGCCTCTTCTCTTGTCCTTGCTGTAGTTATTAGCTTTGATATCATTGAATCATAATAAGGAGGAACGACATATCCGGCATAAATATGAGAATCAACTCTGACACCGTGACCGCTTGGACAGTGATAAGAAGTTATCTTACCCGGATGTGGTGCAAAATTCTTAAAAGGATTTTCGGCATTTATCCTACACTCTATTGAATGCATCTTCGGGAAGTGATTTTTTCCCGTAATAGGAATACCTGCCGCTATTTTTATTTGTTCTTTTATGAGGTCGTACTCTATTACTTCTTCGGTAATGGTATGTTCTACCTGAATTCTTGTATTCATTTCCATAAAATAGAAATTTTTGTTTTTATCTACAAGAAATTCAACAGTACCTAACCCCTCATAATTTATAGCTTTTCCTGCATTTACAGCAGCTTCTCCCATCTTGTCTCTTAATGCCTTTGTTAAAAATGGTGACGGGCTTTCTTCTACAAGTTTTTGATGTCGCCTCTGTATTGAACATTCACGTTCAGATAGGTGCGCAATATTTCCAAACTGATCTCCTACTATTTGAAATTCAATATGTCTTGGGTTCTCTATAAACTTCTCGACATATAAGCCATCATTGGAAAACGATGCTTTTGCTTCTTTTTTTGCAGAATCCCAATTTTCTTCAAATTCCTCAGGCTTTCTTACAATTCTCATTCCCTTTCCACCACCTCCGGCAGTAGCTTTTAAGATGACAGGGTAACCTATTTCTTCGGCTATTTCAAGACCTTTTTTTATATCTTTCAACAATCCTTTTGATCCGGGCACAACAGGAACACCAACCTTTATCATAGTGTCTTTGGCTGTTATCTTATCCCCCATCTTACGAATCATTTCAGGAGTAGGACCTATAAATTTTATGTTGTGTTGTTGGCACACCTCCGCAAAATCAGCACTCTCTGCCATAAAACCATATCCGGGATGTATGGCATCCGCATTGGTAAGCTCTACCGCTGACATAATTCTAGCCGGATCCAGTGCAAGCTATCCTTATCAGCAGTTGAATATACAGCAACTGTTTTCACTCCTATTTCTTTGCAGGTTCGTATCACCCTTAGCGCAATCTCTCCTCTATTTGCAATGAGAATCTTCTTAAACATCTACCTTTGTTTTAATTTGTTAGATATAAACTTAAATTCACTCTAAAACGAGCGATGCCTAACCTTTAGGATCTACTATGAATAGAACCTGATCATATTCAATAGGTGACGCATCTTCGACGAGTATGTCAATTATCTTTCCGTTTACTTCAGCCTCTATCTCATTGAACAATTTCATAGCCTCTACTATACAAACGATGCTTTTCTCATTGACAACATCTCCAACCTTAACATAAGGATCTTTGTCCGGCGCGGGTGCTCTATAAAAAGTACCGACTATTGGAGATTTTATCTCCAAATAACCATTATCTTGATTATTTGAATCATCTGTATTTTGTGTACTGTTAGCATCAGCAATAGGTGCACTTGTTTTGGGTTCACCAACAACATGAGGGACAGACTGAGGCATAGTTATAGGTATTGAGGGCTGCCCAATAACCGTTTTCTGTACCGGCACCATAGACGCCTTGTGATATTCTTTAGTTCTAATAGTCAACTTGAAATCTCCATCTTCCAATTTCAATTCCGATATATTAGAATCATTTATAAGCTTTACTAAACTTTGAATTTCTTTCTTATCCATAAACTTTTTATTGAGGTTAATTACTCTTTAACTCTTTCCAAATATTCACCTGTTTCAGTGAGTATTTTTACTTTATCACCAATGTTGATAAACAATGGCACCCTTATTTCAGCACCCGTTTCTACTGTAGCTGATTTAAGAGCATTTGTAGCGGTATTTCCCTTTTGTCCGGGTTCTGTATACGTTATCTCCAATACCGTATGCTGTTGCATCTCTGCCAATATAGGTTGTTCGTTTTCTGCGTGGAATAAAATATCAATGTTGTCACCCTCTTTCAAAAACTGAGGACTCGACAACATATTTTCATTCAACCAAGTCTGCTCATAAGTTTCATTATTCATAAAATGATAACCTGAATCATCTTTGTATAAAAACTGATGCGCTCTGCGCTCAACTCTTACAGCATCTATTTTATGACCGGCAGAAAAAGTCACATCTATCACCTTTCCTGTAGAAATACTCTTTAATTTAGTCCTAACGAACGCAGCCCCTTTACCGGGCTTAACGTGTTGAAATTTAGAAACTACATAAATATCATTGTTATAATCTATGCATAATCCATTTCTAATATCTGAAGTTGTAGCCATCTATATATCTTTTACTTAAATTGCAAAAGTAAACAACTATTGTATATCATTATAATTTATACAAAGGAAAATACACAATAAAAAAACATATTTTTATTTTCAACAATATAATAGAAACCTTTGAATAAGTATTAAAAAGAAACCAAACTATGGATAACTTCTTCGTTATCAAAGATTTTAAGTCCTCACAACCACAAGGTTGCTGTGGGTTAAAATTTTTTCTTGCCTCGAATTTATCTCATATTTTGGGTTATTCAAAGGTTTCTAATATACCCCGTTAAAAAAACAAAAACAGACAGTCTTATCCCTTTGTCAAACTCGTTTTTGGGAGAGTGGTGATAGCATACAACGATTATTTTTTATTCGTCAGAATCGAAATTTCCATCAAAATTATCCTCACTGTAATCTTCTTCCGGTTCTTCTAAATCACTCAAATAGTCCAAACCGGAATACTCCTCCTCGTACTTCTCTCTTATATCCATCTTCAAGAAACCTTCATCATCAAAATCGTCATCCTGTTCGATGATAGCTTTTGCCTTTTGAAATGTCATCCTAATAAGATAAATCTTCTCATCTGTTTCAAATCTCAATGTTTTTATTCTTTCACCTTTGGGAGTAGTATATTCCACCAAATGATTGTGATAACCGTTTGGATAAACCAATTTGACTTGTTCTTTGAGTTCATTACTCAATTTTTCATAATCTTGAATTACTCTTAGTTTATTTTTTTCCATATTTTATAAAAACATTTTGATGAAAAAACTAATAATAAAATCTTATCTAGGTTCCAAAAATACCGTTGGGGCTTTTGATAAATCTACGCGGCAAATTTATCTATGTTTTTAAATTTAGAATTATTTTTTCAAAAATATTTTTACCGAAGACTTATCTTTTTTGCAGCCCACCGATTATAATCACTGCTAGTAAATTAATTTACAAGAAAATATGATTTATGTGTATTGATTTTATTTATTGTTAGAAACCTTTGAATAACCTAAAATTGTTCATAGCTTGTATTCCCTTAATACTTATTCAAAGCTTTCTCTAAAATTGTGTCGGTGAATAGTCGGGAGTAATAACCTCTACGTTTATATGCCCCCAAGTATTTAGAACTTTGTTGAGTATTTTTTTTCTGACGACCCAAATCATATCAAGATCTTCAGTCGCTATTGCCTTTTCTATTATACCGTACCAAACTTTTTTATTTAATTCCAAAGGTCCTATTTCATCAATCACCAGTAGATTTGAATTATGTATAGCTTTGTTTAAAGCTTGTTCACCAAAATTTATTCCTTTCTTTTTAAAGTAAAATCTACTGAAATTGATATCGCCTACTTCTTTAGTTTTATTGCAAAATAACTCTCGCTCTCCGGTAGATATATCCTCTATCTCAAAACCCAATCGTTCTCCATTTTTATCTATTCCATGAGCTATAATCCCTCCAATTATTATTTCATTCTGTTTTTTCAAAGACTTCAAATACTCTATTAAATATGTAGTCTTACCGCTTTGAGTTCCTCCCGTAATTACCGTAATTTTTTTATTCTTCTTCAAGTGTTCTTTAAAAGTCTGTAACAACCTATCGGATAATACAATTGCCTTTTTCAAGACTTTAACCGGACTTGTAAAAGTGTCTTTGGAAGCAACTATGTTATTCATCAGAAACGGCACAGCATTAGTAGCCAGACCAATCGTACTGTACAAACCGGAAAATCCTTTGCGAAACATCAAAGCTTTGACTACCGGATTTTTTAATTCTACACTGATAGACGTGAAAACGGTAACTACCAAAATAGCTCTTGTCATCATCTTCAAGCCTATAATCAAGCCTTCTAACCTATCACTCCAAAACAGAGTTGAGAACAATATAATTATAAGCAATTGAATCCAAAAGATAGGCTTCGATAGTCGCCTCAAAGAATTCCCGTAACGATAAATCGAAAAAATCAGAAATGGAACTATAACAATTAAAGAATTATAAAAACTATATCGCTCCAACAACACTAATCCGAGCAATAAAACAGCGAGCATTATAAATATTAAACTCCTATTGAAACGAAACTTATTAGTTTCGAAAACTTTTACATTTTCTATATTTTTCAATTCGATAGTATTTCCAAAATTATCTTTCTCATCAGCTAATTCTCTTTGAACTTTTACTCCGATTATTGCAACAGCTATACCGAGCATCAGATAAACAAGCAGAATAATTATAAGCAATTGATCAGGGGGCAATTCTAATTTTGTAGATTTTAGAAATACGAAGTACATGTTTTCCAATATCTTTACAATGTCAAATCCATAAATTATCAATATGCTGATGACCTTGTGAATAACGGCACTCAACATCGAGAGAACTCCCGCAAGTATGAAAGAAAAGTAATTTCGTCCGAATATATTTATCACTAATTGAAAAATTATCGCCTCTGTCATTATTCCGATAAGCGGTCCCATGATTATCGACGTGGGAAGCATTGAGCGCATCAATGCACAGATTAAGCCCGCCTTTATAAACAAGTATTTGTCATTCCACTTTGATGAAAAACTTATCAATAACACCAGTGAAAAAAAAGTGAGAAATGTACCTGCGAAAGGCAGACGCATATTGTGGAGAAACGTACCGAATATAACTTCGAATGATGCCCAAATACTGCCTATTACCGCAGCTTTTAGCCAAGAATCATTACTCGTATAATTTTCACTCATTCCTATTTGTTTTATCAAATTGAAACCTTTGAATAAGTATTAAAAGATTTTCTAAGTTTTTGGCAAATTAATTCGAAATGTAGTGCCTTCATTAACTTTAGATTTTAACACAAATATTTTTCCCTTGTGATAATCGTGAATTATCCTTTTAGCGAGAGAAAGTCCAAGCCCCCAACCTCTTTTTTTTGTGGAATATCCGGGCGTAAAAACCGTTTTCAATTTTCCTTGAGGTATGCCTTT
>PDWI01008346.1_pt1 | contig 12230 bp, 11 predicted proteins | sample 1430891 | NCBI WGS metagenome assembly PDWI01 (sample SAMN01162508, study PRJNA174530) | Oral metagenome, whole genome shotgun sequencing project. | biome: Marine environment; feature: Marine mammal; material: Swab sample of the gingival sulcus; isolation source: swab sample of gingival sulcus...
GGCCTTGACGGGGATGGGGATGAAGAAGAGGTAGAGCTCGGCGTTGGGGAACATCATTCCGAAGCCGAGGAGTATGCCGTAGACTGCGCCGGATGCACCGACCATGGGGACGTTCAGGTGGCTCTCGATGATGCGGTGCATGACCTCTCCGGCCTCGTTGATGACCTGCGGGGTGGGGGAGTCGAGGGCGGGGTTCATGGCCAGGCGGGTGTAGTAGGCTTCGCTGGCGTTGTCCCGCACGAAGGCCAGGAAGTCGGCCGTGCTGAAGTTCTGCATGATCTCGCTGTAGGCGGCCTGCATGCGCCAGACATCGATTTCGTTAACCAGGGTGTTGAGGGCGGCTGCGCCCAGGCCACAGAAGACGTAGAAGAAGAGGAAGCGCTTGCCGCCCCACTGCTGCTCGAGGACTGAGCCGAACATGAAGAGGGCGAACATATTGAAGAAGAGGTGCGTCATGCCGGCATGCATGAACATGGAGGTGATGTACTGGTAGGGGCTGTAGTGTTGGCTGTCCGGGGGGAAGAGGCCGAGTAGGTTGTAGAGGTCGATGTGGAAGGAGGAGGACATCAGCCACGTGAGCAGGAGCATCAGGCAGTTGATGATGAGGAGGTTCATGGTGACGGGGGCTCGGTCCATCATGCCCCTAAATCCGGTGTTTCCAAACATATTTCTCTGTGGCTATCCTTTCTGGAACATTCTTTGTATCTGCTGCATGCTCAGCACCTGTAGGGTTGGTCTGCCCTTGGGGTCGAGGGCTGGCTCGCGGGTGGCGAAGAGATCCTCGGCGAGCTGGGCCATTTGCTCGGGTGCTAGGTGGTTGCTCCGGGTGTAGGCCGAGGCCTCGGCAAGCGCAGTGAGCTGCTGGCGGCTGGCGGTTTCGCTCAGGCTCTCCTCCTGCTGGTGGAACTGGTCGTGTAGCTCCCTTATAAACGTTGCATGGTCGGTGATGTTCACGCCCTGGGGTATGGCATGCAGCTGGAGCGTGTCCGGTGCTTGGAGGGTGAAGAGCGCGCCTATACCCCTGGCTTCCTGTATGAATTTGTCTATGCCGATAAGCTCCTCTGGGGTGAGTTGCACCGTGGCGGGGAATAGCAGCTGGAGGGAGGTCACGGCGTTGGGCGGGTTCTTCTCGAGGCGCTCGTAGATGACGCGTGCGTGGGCGCGATGCTGGTCTATGATGGCGAGGCCCTGGGGGTGGGGCGTGGCGAAGTAGCCGTTGCCGAGGGGCAGGGTGGGGCGGTGGTTGTCGCCCGGGCGGGTGGAGAGGCCGAGTCCCAGGCCGCCGTATAGCATGCTGCTCTCGCCGGGTTGCGCCTGCTGGGGCTGGTGGTGGCTGGGGGTGCTGCTGATGGTGCGGGAGGGGATGATAACCCGTTCGGTCGCCTGGGTGGCCTCGCCGGTGGTGGCCTGCCCGCTAACCTCAAAGTCGGCCGTGGGGGCGCTGGGCGGGTAGAAGGTCAGGTCGCGGATGGGATCCTCGTGGAAGTATAGCTCTGGTACGCCGCCGAACTGCCCGAGGGCTTCGCGCACCCCGGAGGAGAGGATCTGCCAGATGATGCGCTCATGCTCAAACTTTATCTCCGTCTTGGTAGGGTGTATGTTCACGTCGATGCTCTCCGGTGGTACCGTCAGAAAGATGAAGTAGACGGGGAGCATCTCGGGGGCGATGATCTTGTCGTAGGCCGAGAGGACGGCTCGGTGGAAGTAGGGGTGCTTCATGTAGCGGGTGTTGGCGAAGAAGAACTGCTCGCCCCCCCGTCGCCGGGCCTTGTCGGGACGGCAGATATAGCCCTCTATGGAGACCGATTCGGTCTGTATCTCCAGGGGGATGAGTGCCTCTTCGGTCTTCTTGCCGAACATCTGGACGATACGCTTGTAGCGGTTCTGCTGGGGGAGATCGTAGATGACCTCCTCGTTGTGGAACAGGCGCATGGCGATGGAGGGGTTGGCCAGGGCGACGCGCTGGAACTCAGCCACGACGTGCTTCATCTCGACGGAGGTGCTCTTGAGGAAGCGGCGGCGGGCCGGGACGTTGAAGAAAAGGTTGCGCACGAGGAAGTTCGCACCCTTGGGGGTGGCGATGCTACTCTGCTCGGTGATTTCAGAGCCCTTCATGACGAGCTTGGTGCCGACCTGGTTACCCTCCTGGGCGGTGGATAGGCTCACTTCTGCAACGGCAGCGATGGAGGCCAGGGCCTCGCCGCGGAAGCCCATGGTAACGATGCCCTCGAGGTCGGGGGCATCGTGTATCTTGGAGGTGGCGTGTCGCTCGAAGCACAGGCGCGCATCCATGGGTGACATGCCGCAACCATCGTCTATGACTTGTATCTGCTCCTTGCCCCCGTCGCGTACCAGGAGGGTAATGAGCTTTGCCCCCGCATCAACGCTATTCTCGAGTAGCTCCTTGACCACGGAGGCTGGTCGCTGGACGACCTCTCCGGCGGCTATCTGGTTGGCTATGCTATCTGGCAGGAGGTTGATAATGTCGGCCATGCTTGTCGCTTGAGGTAGTTGTTAGCTTTGCTCTGGGGGATTGGGTTTACAGTCGGGCGTAGAGGTATAGAGCTAGGGCCAGGACGGCCAGGATGAGGAGGGTTCGCGTAATTTGGCTACGCTGGGTGGTGGGGCGTCGGTTTGCTCTGGCCTGGCTACGGTACTCCAGCGCTAATCTGGCTTCTCGCACGGTGGCGGCCTCCTCCTCTGGGGGCAGGCCGTGCTGATGGCGTGCGCGTTGCTCCATGGCGGCGATGCGGGCCTTCCGCTCGTCGTAGTAGCGGGGCCTGTACTCGAACTGCCGGGGGCGTTGCGTACGGAATACCCTAAAACCCATGTCTAAATAGTATCTTATTGTTCGTGGCAAAGGTAGGCTTTTTTCCGCTTCTACGGTTAGGATACCCGGCGTATCCCCCTGCGATTTCGGTACTATCGAGGTGGAGAAATCCTCTATTTCGCTTTCCCATTGCCCTGAGTGGTGGGCGTTTGTGCGTTTGGAATGGCAACAAATAGCGTGGGATTGGGTACGAATTTCTGCCTAGAGCTTTTGCCTTCGCGGTGAAAGGCTATATTTGCGCTTTCAACTAACGAATACGAGGAGGGATGTCGGTAGAGACCAAGACCCGGGCGGTCACAGTGCGTACCCTGCAACGGATGAAGGAGCAGGGGGAGCGGATTTCGATGCTTACGGCCTACGATTTCTCCATGGCGTCGCTAATAGATGGCGCCGGGGTGGATGTTATTCTGGTGGGCGATTCGGCGGCCAACGTGATGGCGGGCTATGGTTCGACCCTGCCGATAACGCTCGATCAGATGATATACCATGCGCAGTCGGTGGTGCGTGCCGTGGAGCGTGCGCTGGTGGTGGTCGACCTGCCCTTCGGCTCGTACCAGGGCGATTCGCAGTCGGCGCTCAAGTCGGCTATCCGTATTATGAAGGAGTCCGGTGCGGATGCGGTGAAGATGGAGGGGGGGCGCGAGGTGATCGAGTCCGTGGAGCGCATCCTGTCTGCCGGAATACCGGTGATGGGCCATCTGGGCTTAACCCCACAGTCCATCAATAAGTTCGGTACCTATGCCGTTCGCGCGACTGAGGAGGACGAGGCGGACAGGCTGGTGGCCGATGCGCAGCTCCTGGAGTCGGCTGGTTGCTTCTCCATTGTCCTGGAGAAGATACCCGCCTGCCTTGGTAAGGAGGTGTCTCGTAAGTTGGAGATCCCCATCATAGGCATAGGTGCTGGCGGCAAGGTGGATGGACAGGTGCTGGTAACGCACGACATGCTCGGCATAACGCAGGAATTCAACCCTCGTTTCCTGCGCCGCTACCACCAGATGGGCGACGAGATGCGCAAGGCCTTCGGGGAGTACATTGCCGATGTGAAGTCGGGTGATTTCCCCAATGAGAGCGAGCAGTACTAGGCGTGGCATTGCGTCTATATTTACCCAGCTAAACCACTAGATGATGGAAGGCAATATAGGCAGGCGGAGGTCTGCAGGGCAGGATACGTCCATTCGCAAGCGTGTACTCTATGAGGACAACCACTACATTGCGGTGCAGAAGCTCGTTGGGGAGCTGGTGCAGGGCGATGTAACGGGCGATGTGGCCCTGGTGGACGAGGTGCGGGAGTTCATACGCGTGCGGGATAAGAAGCCCGGTGATGCCTTCCTGCAGGTGGTGCACCGCGTGGACAGGCCGGTGGGGGGCGTGGTCCTCTTCGCCAAGACCTCCAAGGGGCTGGCGCGGGCCAACGAGCTGTTCCGCGAGCAGAAGATAGAGCGCACCTACTGGGCCATCAGCGAGGAGCAACCCGAGGAGCTTTCGGCAACGCTGACCCACTACCTAGTTCGCAAGCCCAAGCAGAATAAGTCCTTCGCCTACACGAGGAAGCGGCCAGAGTCAAAGCTCTCCACCCTGAGCTATGAGCAGGTGGGGCGGAGCAAGAACTACGCCCTCCTGGAGGTACGTCTACACTCCGGGCGACACCACCAGATACGGGCCCAGCTTTCGGCCATAGGCTGCACGCTGCGGGGCGACCTCAAGTACGGGGCGAAGCGCTCGATACCCGGGGGCGGGATAGGGCTCTTTGCCCGTTCGCTGGAGTTTGACCACCCCATAAGGGATGAGCATGTGCGGATAGTGGCCGAGCCACCCGTAGACCCGCTGTGGGATTTGTTCCCGAGGTAGGGTAGGCTAGTTTAGCCTACATAGCGTAGTCCTTAGCGCAGTGTCTTTGATAGGCTAAAACTCTTCGCTCACCCACTCCACATCCCCCCGCGTCTCCTCCCGCGTATCGATCGAAACCCCAACGGCCACTACCTTCTTCCCCTTCCCCAGGTGGGGCGCTGCGTACTTCTGCCCCTTTATCTGCGCCATCGCATCAGCAGCCGTCTCCTTCATCGGCCCCACCTTCAGCTCGAAGATGTAGGTAGTCTCGGGCAGGTAGAGCACTGCATCCGCCCGCCCCTTGATGGAGTGCACCTCTGTCTGCACCATGATGCCCAGCGCGCAGAACCACGCGTAGAGGGCCGTTTGCATCAGCTCTTCGTATAGCTCCGGCTTCTTCTGCTGGCTCATCCGGCTATAGGATACCCCCGCTATCAGCGTCTCGAACTGCTCCATTGCCCCTGCAACATTCCCCTCCAGCAGCTCGCTCATGAAGGGTACGGGCAGGAGCGTCGCGCCCTTAGAGCCGTAGAGCGGCAGCACCACCTCCCAGAAGGCCGAGCGCACCTCGCGGTTTGGGATGGCCAGCTTTAGCAACCCCGTCTGCAAGCTGAAATCAAGGATGGTTAGGTAGCCCGACTGGTAGAGCAGCGGGACCGGATTCTCCCCGCTCGGGTCAAGCCGACTCAGGTCGTTGACCATGCACCCCACGGGGTCTATAAGCCGCGAGAAGTCGTAGCTATAGGTCGGGAACACGGTTGCCAGCAGTTTGCTCGTACCCGTATTGGCCCAGAAGTTCATCAGCATACGCTTCTCGAGCGCAAAGATGATGCTCTGCGGGTTGTATACGTGCACGTCGGCCGGGGTGAAGCGGTAGCCATCGTAGTACTCGCGCAGCGCCCCCACGGCCTCCTCGTTCGTAAGCCCGAGCTTCGCCCCGAACCGCTCTATCTCCTCGCTATAGACCTCCACCAGCTCCTCCTCCGTAAACCCGAATAGCGCGGCGTACTTCTCCTCGAGCGAGTTGTCGAAGAGCTGGTTGATGCCGCTGAAGAGGCTCAGCTCGCTGAACTGCGTAATGCCCGTGATGACCACCAGCCGGAGCTGATCTGTACACTCCTTGATGGCCTTGTAGAAGCCCCGCAGCTCGTCCTTGTAGTGCTGATGCAATGCTCGCTTGTCGGCGGCCATGGTATCCGTCAGCGGGTTGTCGTACTCGTCCACCAAAATCACAGGCTTGGCCCCCCCGGCATCGTGGGCCGCATGAATTATCGCCTTCAGGCGCACCCCGATGGCCCCCTCATGCCCCAGACCGTAGGTCTTCTCGTAGGGGATGAGCTGGAAGTCGACCACCTCATACACGTCTGTCTCCCGCGTGAAGCTCGAGGCCGAGAAGCCGAACAAAAACACGGGGTGCTTCTCCCACTCCGTCTCCCCTGCCGCCCGCCGCTTCTCCTCCACCTTCAGCCCTGCGAACAGATCACCCCGCCCCTCGAAGTAGCTCTTCACCGTGCTGATCATCAGGCTCTTGCCGAACCTGCGCGGGCGGGCGAAGAACTGCACCAGCGGCCCGTGGGCTATCTCCCAGATCAAGTCCGTCTTGTCAACATACTTATAGCCTCCCTCGCGTATCTGCTCAAAGCTCTGAATCGCAAAGGGTAGCTTCCCGAAATGCTCCTTGCCCCTGTCCTGCTTGCGTACCATAGTCTAGTCCTCCTATATCTATACTGCAAAGGTACGAAAAAGCCACGTATGGCGCATTGCGACACAACGATTCACCCCCATAAGCACCCCATCCTTCAACTTTTCCCCCTATTCCTTTATCTTCTGCAAAAAAAAACCAACTTTGCGCTGTGGCACGGTTGCGACGCATAATACTACATACCTATGAACAGGAAAGTTTTGCAATGGGGGCTATTGCTCTCGATCTCCCTGGGCCTGGTGGCGCTGCTGCCCGGCTGCGACAAGGACAGCGACGATTCCGACGGGGATACCTCGGTGGTCAATAAGAACCAGAATGACAAGCCCAACAATCCCAGCGGTGGCGGTAACACCGGCGGCGAAGGCGGATCGGAAGGCGGCGAAGGCGGCGGCGGCTCCACGACCACTGACCAGCCCCCGCAGACGGCCGAAGCCCTGAAAATCCAGTGGGTGAAGATCCCCGCCACCGAGGAGTTCCTGATGGGTAGCCCGGACAGCGAACCGGATGCGGGCTATAGCGAGAAGCCGCAGCACCGGGTGAAGCTCTCTGGCTTCTGGATGAGCGCGACGGAGGTGACGAACGCGCAGTACGACAAGTTCCTGGTCTCCCTGTCCGATGGCGATCCGCACAAGGAGAGCGGCTCGAACTACCCTGGCCTGGATGCCAAGTTCAAGGGTGCGAACCAGCCCGTGGTATGCGTATCCTACGATGATGCCCTGGCCTTCTGCCAGTGGCTCGGTGCGGACTTGAAGGTAAGTCTTCCTACTGAGGCGCAGTGGGAGTACGCCTGCCGCGCGGGGAGCACGACGAAGTATAGCTTTGGGGATGCGCTCCGGAAGGACCAGGCGAACATCTGGGAGAGCATCTGGCAGGAGAACGGCGCGGATGTAACGAAGCAAACGCGGGCCGTGGCCCAGTACGAGAAGAACGCCTTCGGCCTCTACGACATGCACGGCAACGTGTGGGAGTGGTGCTCTGACTGGTACGGCGGGGACTACTACCAGAAGTGCAAGGGTGAAGGTTCTGAGGATAATCTGACTGAGAACCCGACGGGTGCTGCTTCGGGCTCGCTCCGCGTGATCCGTGGCGGCAGCTGGTACGGCGATGTTGCGGACTGCCACAGTGCGTATCGGAGCAGGCTCAACCCGGTGGCCCGCCTCGACGACCTGGGCTTCCGCGTCGTCGCGCCCGTCGCCCCCTAGCAATCTCGCTACTAGCCAGCTTTCCCCCCGCCCCAAGGTACGATGCCCAAAGGGCGGGGATTGCTGTGTGGGATTACCGCCGCAGCTTTTCCACCTGTTGGGGGCTTAGGCCAGTGCAGTTGGCTACGGTGTTAGTATCCAGGCCACTGGAAAGCATGGCGCAGGCTATTTGGAGCTTTTCCTCCATCTTGCCCTTCTCCACGCCCTTCTCCATCCCCTCCTCAAACCCCTCGTCGAAGCCGTCATCATGCGCCGTGTCCAGGGTGTTCTTCCAGTCGTTGTAGGCCTTGAGGCTGTCCTGGTAGGCCGTGTGCTCCTTCTGGTTGAACTCGGCGATCTCCGCCTGCCGGAAGAACTTCTCGAAGATGTCCTCGCTCAGGGTACCGGGGCGGTCGGCCAGCTTGTATAGATGCTTGATGGCGTAGAGCCACTTCTCAAACCCGGTCTCCAGCTCCTCGAGCGGCTTGTTGAACTTGGGCATGAGCAGGTAGACGAAGGTGAGCTTGTCGTAGAATATCTTCTGGAAGTGAATCTCCATCAGCTTCACGTCGTAGCGGTAGGTGTCCTCATCGCCGAAGTCGTCGTCGAAGACGAAGTCGAGTATGGCGATGGTGTACACGTGGCGCATGCGGAAGTCCCAGTCGTTGGGCCTCCCCTCCTGCTGGATCGGGAAGGAGGAGTAGAAGACGGTCCTATCCTTGAAGAACTTCTGCTTGGCGCGTTGGAGCTCCACGATGAACTTCTCGCCCTTTTCGTTCTCGCAGTAGAGGTCGAAGATGGCCTTGCGGTCGAACTGCGTGCTGCCCAGGTGCTCGGTCTTGAGGTAGGTCAGGTCCTTGATCTCCTGCTCCCCCCTGAGGAGCTCGTTGAGGAAGCTGATGAGCAGGTCCTTGTTCTCCTCCTGGCCGAAGAGGCGCTTGAAGCCGAAGTCCGTGAAGGGGTTGATGTAGGTTGACATGGCGCTTGGGTTTAGCGTATATACAGTGCAAAGGTACGAAAAAATCCCTACCTTCGCCCTGCTGGTGCTATTGCCAGTAATTAAAACAACAGTATCATGAAGTACAAAGCGATTTGGCGGATGGCCCTTCTGGCCTCGCTGTCCCTGGGCCTGGTGGCCTTGCTGCCCGGCTGCGACAAGGACAGCGACGATTCCGACGGGGATACCCCGGCGGTGCACAAGGGGCAGAATGACAACCCTAGCAATCCCAGCGGCGGTGGCAACACCGGCGGTAACTCCGGTGGCGGTAACTCCGGTGGCGGTAACACCGGTGGTGGCAACACTGGAGGCGGTGGTAACTCTGGTGGCGAAGGTGGCGGCTCCACGACCACGGACCAGCCCCCCCAGACGGCCGAAGCCCTGAAGATCCAGTGGGTGAAAATCGAGGCCACCGACCAGTTCCTGATGGGCAGCCCTGACGGCCAGGGGGACAATGATGAGCATCCCCAGCACCGGGTGAAGCTCTCTGGCTTCTGGATGAGCGCGACGGAGGTGACGAACGCGCAGTACGACCAGTTCCTGGCCTCCCTGTCCGATGGCGATCCGCACAAGGAGAGCGGCTCGAACTACCCCGGCCTGGAGGCCAAGTTCAAGGGTGCTGACCAGCCGGTGGTATGCGTATCCTACGATGATGCCCTGGCCTTCTGCCAGTGGGTAGGGCATGGCGTATCCCTCCCGACCGAGGCGCAGTGGGAGTACGCCTGCCGCGCGGGCACTACTACGAAGTACAGCTTCGGGGACGCCCTGACGGCCGATCAGGCGAACATCGATGGTAGCACCTGGCAGGAGAATGGTGCCGATGTATCCGGGCAAACCCGGGCCGTGGCGCAGTACGCCAAGAACGCCTTCGGCCTCTACGACATGCACGGCAACGTGTGGGAGTGGTGCTCCGACTGGTACGGCGAGGACTACTACCAGAAGTGCAAGGGTGAAGGTACAGCGGATGAGACTGTAACCGATCCGACAGGTGCTGCTACGGGCTCGGGCCGCGTGTTCCGTGGCGGCAGCTGGAACGACGATGCCAGGAACTGCCGCAGTGCGAATCGGGCCAGGCTCACCCCAGGGCGCCGCTACGTCAACTTGGGCTTCCGCGTCGTCGCGCCCGTCGCCCCCTAGTCAACAGTTCCCCAGCGGGCCTTCTAGGCTCATGGGATTCGGGGAGTGGGCCGTTGCCCGGCGCGGCTTCGTAGGCGGGCCTCAAGCCCGCCGTGAAGACGTGCAAGGGCATAAGGTGCCACTCCCCGTCAAAAAATTTTTGGGTGAGAATAATATGCCATGAAACGATTGAAGACCTTTCTGCTCGCCATGGGCGATGTCGATTCGGACGCCGAGTACAACCGCTTCGCAGAGCAGAACACCATCCTGGAGCGTAGGGAGTCGATCGTGCAGGTGGGCGCCAGTTGATGCTCGCCATTGCGGTCTACTACGTCCCGTCCGCCCCGAGCGAAAAGAGTTTCCGTAGGGGGGCGAAGGAAAAGCCCATAGATCGCCTCAACGAGGAGCAGAAGCGCATCTACCACCGCCTGGCGGCCTGCAGAAAGACCGTAGCCGATGCGGTGGGCACGCCCATCTACAACGTCATGCTCAATGAGGAGATGGCCAGGCTGGCCGAGGCGGGCAGCTTCGACGAGAAGAGCATGCAGCGCATAAGCGACATGCCCCCCGCACGCATGAAGAAGTACGGGCAGCGACTGCTGACCCTCTACCACGAGAACCAGAAGGACAGCAAGGATGAAGCGGGAGGGAAATCTGATCCCACGGATAGCGGCGCTGCAGAACCTACGCTCGGCCTACAGGAAGGCTAGGCGGCGCAAGAGCACCCGGCCGGATGTCCTGGACTTCGAGCGCATGCTCGAGACGCGGCTCTGGGAGCTGCGCGGCCAGCTCCTCAAGGGGCGCGTTGACGTGGGGCACTACCGCATCTTCACCATCCACGACCCCAAGGAGCGCCTGATCTGCTGCGCCCCCTTCGGCGAGCGGGTCCTCCACCATGCCCTCATGAACATCTGCCACCCGAGCTTCGAGCGCTACCAGCTCTTCGATAGCTACGCCTCCCGCCCTGGCAAGGGCCAGTACGCAGCCCTCGACCGCGCCGAGTGCTACTGCCGCCGCCACCGCTACTTCCTCAAGCTCGACGTGCGGCGCTACTTCTATAGCATTAGCCACCCCATCCTGGCAGAGCAGCTGCGTCGCCGCTTCAAGGACCAGCGCCTGCTGACCATCTTCGAAGACATTATCGCTAGCTACCACGATACCCCCGGCCGGGGTCTACCCATCGGCAACCTCACCAGCCAGTACTTCGCCAACCACTACCTGGCGGCCGCCGACCGCTACGCCATTGAGCAGCTCTGCGTGCCTGGCTACGTCCGCTACATGGACGACATGCTCATCTGGGGCGACGACATGCGCCAAATCCTCCGCTGGGAGCAGCGTATGCGCACCTTCATCGCTAGCGAGCTATCCCTCGAGCTGAAGCCACCCATCATCAACCGCACCTCGGCCGGGGTACCCCTCCTCGGCTACGTCATACACCCCCACCACCTCGCCCTCACCCGCAACTCCCGTAAGCGCTTCGCCGCCAAGATGCGGCGCTACGCACAGAACCTCCAGGAGGGCTGCTGGGACGAGCGGGAGTTCGTTCGACACGCTGAGCCCCTGCTGGCCTTCGCCATGCATGCAGACACCCTGGGGCTCAGACGAAAAATACTGGCCTGCACTTCGAGGAGGGTAGCTAGACGGGCTCGAACCGCGTGATCCGTGGCAGCTGGAACAACGATGCCAGGAACTGCCGCAGTGCGAATCGGAACAGGAACAACCCAGGGAACCGCAACGACAACTTGGGCTTCCGCGTCGTCGCGCCCGTCGCACCCTAGCCTAAGGAGGCCCCGCAGACACCTAGAGATGGGTCGAGATGATGCCTACGGTGTAGGGGAACTGTAGACAGGCTACCTGTCCTTCCGCCGCTTCTCGGCTCCGGCCGGGCAGCGTGCGGAGAAATCGGTCAGCCAGCCCCCCGCCACCTAGTAGGCAAGAGGATGCCGAACGGGGGCGGGGGATTTCCTCTTGCATTTCCCCCACTTTCCCTATCTTTGTCCTATAGCTAACCGTCAAGCCATGATGTTGAAACAATACTTTCCTCTTCTACTCCTTACCATCCCCCTTGGCCTGGTAGCCTGCGGGGGAGGTGCCAGTACCCAATCCGGCAGTACCTCTGAAACCGATAGCACCCCTACCGGGGTGAGCGATTCTGCACCCAGTGCCGAGCAAGCCCCGCAGACCGCCAAAGCCCTGAATATCCAGTGGGTGAAGGTCGAGGGCGGCGAGTTCCTGATGGGTAGCCCGGATAGCGATAGCCTAGCGGAGGATAGGGAGAAGCCGCAGCACCGTGTGAAGCTCTCGAGCTTCTGGATGAGCGCAACGGAGGTAACGAATGCACAGTACGACCAGTTCCTGGCCTCCCTGCCCGATGATAGCCCGCATAAAGGGAGCGGCTCGGAGTACAAAGACATGGCAGAAAGATTCAAAAGACCTAGGCACCCCGTAGTCTGCGTTTCCTATGAGGATGCTATGGCTTTCTGCGAGTGGCTGGGTAATGGCGTGACCCTCCCAACAGAGGCGCAGTGGGAGTACGCCTGCCACGCAGGTAGCAGCGAAGCCTATGGCTTGGGGGAG
>PDWI01008761.1_pt1 | contig 12230 bp, 24 predicted proteins | sample 1430891 | NCBI WGS metagenome assembly PDWI01 (sample SAMN01162508, study PRJNA174530) | Oral metagenome, whole genome shotgun sequencing project. | biome: Marine environment; feature: Marine mammal; material: Swab sample of the gingival sulcus; isolation source: swab sample of gingival sulcus...
CAAAACAACAACTCCTTCGGCGGCAACTGGTTCGACCAGGCACTGAAAAAAGGCAGGTAGGGCAAAGCTGAAAATGAAAGAAGACATACCAGACCAGAAGCTGAGCCCGGATGAGGAAAGTTTGGACAAATCTCTCGGTTGTGGGGAGTGGAAAGGCGTGATGACCCCGGCCATGAAAGAGGAGCTGGAACAGGCTGCCGAAAATGCTCTTGCCGAGCGCGGCGGGGCACGTCCCGGTGCTGGCCGTCCGCCCAAGGACTACATCAAGACCAACCTGCTGCTTTCCCCCGCAGCTAGAAAAAAGCTCGAAAAGCTCAAAAAGGAAACCGGCTCGCTTTCGGAGGCCGCCAACGTGCTCATCTTGCGTTAGCTGCCTTTGTGCCGGGAGCCTTACGAATTGTCTTGCCCCAAGCCTTTGCCCTCAAATACAGTCCGCCCGACGGCTTATGACGAACCAAACATTCAGCAACCCTTTCCCAATCACCTTTCACGGCAAAAATTGTCGCAGGTTTGACATTTTGTGTAAGTCGTTGAAATAGAATACCTGCCCTCGTAGTTCAACGGATAGAACAAGGGTTTCCTAAACCGTTTTTTTGGCTGATAAACGTGCAATAGTGTGACAAATCAACGGTTTTATGGGGGGGGGGTAGGGGTGTTCATGTGGGCAAATGGGAGCCTGTTTGACATGCTCCAGTGGTCAATCCCGTGGTCAATATCTAACAGGTTCTTGTTAGATTGCCTTGGTTTCCGGGGTCGGGGTAGCCTCTGGATATGAGCGAACCGCCACCACTTCCCGGCTCTACGCCACCCCCGTTGCCCGGCTCGAAACCCCGGGCTAAAAAAGCAGCTCGGAAGGAGAGGCCGCCGACGCAGAAGCAGCTTGACTACATTGCCGCGCTCGGTGGCGACCCGGAGGTGGCGAAGAGCTTGGCGCATGCGAGCGACATGATCGACGCGCTCAAGGAGGAGTCGGAGAGCAGGGCGACTAACAGGCAGATGGCGCGGATGATTTTTATCGGGCTGCAAAATGACCCGAGAAGTTTCAGCCGGAGAGATGCCAGTGATGTGTTAGATGAATACATATCGGACTACAACACCAAAACATGGAACCAATACAAGGCTTGGCGCGAGTCCCAAGGCATGCGTGACGTGCCGGAGGTTCGTTTTGACTACGAGGCCGCCCGGGCGGAGATCGAGCAGTGGAGGGATGAGAACGAGAAGAGCGCAGGAGGCTGCCTGAAAGCGGTCTTCGCCGCCTTGAAGCTGCTTGGCTTCATCATCCTTGCGCTCTTCACTGTTGGCTTCGTCATTGCCTTGTTTGCCGAATGATTCCCGGCGTGTTGCCGATTCTGTTAAAGGTTGTTAGAAGTCGAAGTAGGCAATATTACCGTCCCACTTGACGGGGATGTCGGCTAGCCTGCTTTTCCCTTCAGTTCCTCGGCCAGCTTGGTGACATCGGCGGAGGCAATCCCGCTGAGTGTTTTCTCCGCCCATTTGCGGGGAATTTCACCGCAGGCCGCAGCGGCGGCGCAGATGGTGTCGAACTCTTCATGCGTGAACTCCAGAACCAGATTCTGGGGAACGACAGCGGCGGCATTGGCCTTGGCCTCGTCGATACGCATCAGATCACTGATGATGAGAACGGCCTTGGCCGGGATTGGGCGGGACGAGTTTTTTCCAAGCCAGTTACCGACAGCAGCCGACTTAACTCCACACTTTTCAGCCAGCCAGTCCCGGCTGTGATTTTCACGCTCAAGCCATTGTAAAACGGTGTCTTTGGTCACTTCCATGGCTTTCAAAAAACACGATAGGTGAAAAAAAGCAAGAAAAAATCACATTTTGTGTTGACGTGTTCACAATACGTGATAAAAAGAACACATGAACGCGATGAGTGTTGATTACAACAAACTGCCGAGTGCCGCCCTTATCAAGATTTTCGAGCTGGCCGACCTGCTGAACAGCACGCCGAAGGAGGCCGCCAAAATGTGGTTGATGTATGAGGCCGACAAGCAAGCGAACGCGAAGACGGCTGCCTAACAGATCCCTTTCCCTGACAACCAACACAAGCAAAATGAAAGCAACCCTAAACATAGAAGTCAGCAAGGTGGCCGTCACCCTGCCCGTTGTGAACGGCACAACGGACATCCCGGCTGACTTTCCCCTCCGAATCGGAAGCATGTGGCAGGCGGTGATCGACATCGACACCGGCAAGATTGACGGCTGGCCGGAGGGTGCCGGGAAGAGGTGCCTCTACCTCAAGGTTGACGATTACGGCATCTACACGCTGTTGTCACCGGACGGCATAACGGAGGCAAGAATGATTGGCCCGGTTCCGCACGGACTCATTCCCGGCGCGAGCGGCACCTTTGTTGACCTCGTTATCGAGGCAGACGGCACCATCACCAACTGGCCGGAGGTGAAGGACGTGACCGAGTTTTTCCCCGGATAGCAGACCGCACAAACCAAAACCTAACAACTAATAAAATGACACGCCTAGAAATACTCAAGGGTTCCCTTGAAAAGAAGAAAGCAGCCTTCAAAGACAGGCTGGAGCATCACTACAAAGATGTATCACGCGCCAACGGCCAGCCGTTGAATGACAAGCGTAACGGACACGTCACGCTCAACAGATGGGACCGGCAGTGCGACTCACTCAGGAATCTTGATGAGGAGATCAAGAAGACCGAGCGTGCGATCGAGAGGGAGGAGGAGCGGCTGGAGCGGAAGAGGCTCAACGCCGAATCCATACCCGACCTGTTGAGGCCGCTGGTCGAGGACGGCACGCTTACCCAATGGCAGCGTCACCCTAACCGATTCTTTGTCAAAGGCGTCGATCACGCCCGGATCATCTGGGACGGGAAGAAGGGCGTCCTCCTTCACAAGTATACCGGGCGAATCAAAGACCGGGAGCAATTCGAGACCTTCAGGAAGGTCTACAACTCGCTTAACGCGAAGCTCAGAGAAGCCACAGCCTAACAACGCCTAACAAAAAACACACCATGAAAGCAAAGATACTCAACTACGCCGCGAAGCTCGGCAAGAAAATGGCCGACGGACTGACAGCGGAGCCGGGGGCACCGGAACGCCACCGCGCCAATGGCGTGGAGGATGCCTACCAGTTGCTGCAAGAGGAGTTCCCGGAGCTGTTCGACGGCAGCGAAGAGCCGGAGGATGAGTCACCGGAGGAGGTGGCCAAGAGTGCCAGGGAGCGACGGAAGAAGCATCGGGAGAATCGTCTCAAGACGCTTCAGCGTCGGAAACAAGCATCTCAAGGCGGCTCCTGACAGTCTCTTTGTCCGCCCCGGAGGCGAGCAGGGCGAACCCTTCAATCATCACATCAACAAGCAGCGTCACGTCATCAACAACAACGCCGTCAAGCACGCCCTCAACGTCGCCCAGCCGGGTTTCGATGCCCTCCAGTTTCTCAAGAATCATATCAATCTTATCCATACCGCCGCGAACCATGCCAGCAACTGACCAGATAATCAAGCCTCTAGATCAGGCACCCGGCCAGCCGGACAGCGCGATCACGCTCACCATCCCGATCACGCCGGAGATTGCCGAGGCGATTGGCCGGGCAGTGGCCGAACAGCAGAGGAGCCAACAGGCAACCGCCGCCCGGCCTCTGACCGTGAAGCAATTCGCCGCCGCGACAGCACTGCACCCGCGCACGGTCTACCGGATGATCGACTCCGGCACCATCCGGCGCGTGCCGGGCATACACAAGCGGCTCATCCCGGCGGGGGAGCTGAAAAAATTCCAGTAACACTGAACCCAAAAAAATGACCATGAGAGAGGAATCGCCAGACAGGATAACAGCCCGGCCACCGGGTGTCGAGATCGAGAGTAGCTGCGTCAGGGCGTGGAGTGACGAGACTCTGCGGAACTACCTGGCGTCAAAGCTGGGGGTCACGTCGAGAACCACGGCGGAACGCGAGAAGCGCAAGGCGGCGGTTGACGAGTGGCTGCGTAGAAGGGAGCTGAGGAGATGAAAGGGAGCGATTCAAATGAGGTGTGGACTTGGGATTTTCTGGCGGCTGTTTTCCTGTTAGGCGCCGGAAAGCATACCGGGTTTATTCCGGGCTGGCTGGCGAGTGGGCTGCTGACATTGCTGGCCGTCGTTTCGGTCGCGGCTCTTGTCATTAAAATGACCTCCGGCTTGCCGGATAATGACAGCGAGGAAGGGGACGGGAAATGAGAACCGGCACCGAGCCATACAAGCGCGGCCTGCGCTCCGGCCTTGAGGACTGGAGGGTGGTCGGCCCACCTCACGCCACCCGCCCGTGCCCGGAGCAAGGATTGGGCAATGCAAGCGACTGGTTCCTTGGTCGCTGCCACGGATTTCAGGAGGCGCAGAGTCTCCTTCCAAACAAAAACCTGCACCTAACAACACCTAACAAACCAGAGAAAACATGAACTCATCACGAATTGCCGACGCGATTTTGATTCCAAAAAACTACATCGCCTTCCCTAGCATCTCCTTTGTGGTTGGTGCCCTCTCGAAGGATGAGACACGCGAAGTGTTGCACCACATGGAAGTCACCAAGGAGGGGCTTATCACGCGCTATGCGGCAACCGATGGTCGCCGCCTGCATGTGGCAGAGCTTGACCCCGGATTGTTTGAGGACGATATCGACATCCTTGACCCCGGGCTCTATCTCCTGATTGCCAAGTCTACAAAATTCATCGTCTTGCAAAAAACCGACGAGGTGATGAAATTTCCAGACTGGAAAATAATCCTGGGCGATTACGAAATCGGCGACAATCTCGCGGAGGTATGCGACGTTTCGGACAGCGGCAAGATCGGCGAAGTGATGATTCGCACCGAGCGTTTGCTTGATACCGGATTCCTCGCGCAGGCCATGGGCTACGGGTTGTCACGAAGACCCCAAGAGCCTGTCTGCGTCAATTTTCAAGCCAGAGAGAATAACGGGCCAGTCATTTTGGCACACGACCACGGCACAGCCTTGGTGATGCCGATGATGAGGAAGGAGCCTGACCCCACGCTTGAGGACGAGGCGGAGACTTACGAAACAGCCCCCATCGAGGGGGTGAAGGAAACCCCGAATGACGACCTCGACCCCGGAAATATCGACTTCTAACAAACCGACCTAACAAAAAAACTAGAGAGGAAAACACACCATGAGCACAGAACTAGCAATCATGCTTGATAAGCGGGGCATCGACGAGGAGCTTTGGACAGCTATCAAGTCGTGCGTCTATCCCGGTTCCAGTGACGAGTCGGCCGTCATGGCCTACGACTACTGCAAAGCGAGGAAGTTGGATATTCTCAAGAGGCCTTGCTACATCGTCCCAATGAACGTCAAAGACGCGAAGACGGGGAGATACGGGTGGAGGGATGTCATCATGCCGGGCATTTCCGAACATCGAATCACGGCTAACAGAACGGGCGAATACGCAGGGCAGGATCCGCCAGTATTCGGCGAAATGGTCGAGGTGAACATCGGGGGCGAAAAGCACACCGTGCCGGAATGGAGCACGGTCACGGTCTACCGTATGATTAACGGTGAGCGGGTGTCGTGTTCGCATACCGAATACTTTGAGGAGGCGTGCGGAACGACGAAGGATGGCAAGCTTAACGCGATGTGGAAGCGTCGCAAGCGCGGCCAGCTCGCGAAGTGTGCCGAGGCCGGGGCGTTGAGGAAAGCATTTCCAGAGGAGCTTGGCGGCATAATAACCGCTGATGAGAGCCAAACGGAAATGAGGAACGTGACACCCGAGATGAAGCGTATCAGCAGCCAAACCAAGCCTGAGCCGTTAAGCACCCTGCCCAATCCGGCGGACGCCTCGCCACCGCAGGAACCGAAGCCGGAGCCGTCACCCGAGCCAGCCAATCAACCCGCTCCAGCCAAGCCCAAGCCATCCAAACCTAACAGCGTCACGCGCAAGGTGCAGGTGAAGGAGGTGAAGAGCGTCCAGGGCACGGGTAAAAACGGCAAGCCCTACACTCTAACAAAAGCCATGCTGGACATCGGGCAAACGCAGGTGGAGGCGACCACGTTTTCAACCCGCGTGGGTGCGGATGTCGATTTCTTGCAAGGCCAGCGTGCCGTTGTCGAGCTGGAATACAACCCGGAAACGAAGGCAACCAAGTTGCTCTCCGCCGTTGCCGAGGACTTCGCTAACAACGAACAGGAAGGAGGCATTGCGTAATGGACAAGATGCAACTGCCGGCTCTAACCGTGCAAGCCAAGGCGGAGCTTGTTTCCAACAACTTCCCCGAGTTCGAGCAAGCCGTCCGCAAAGGTCTGGACGGACTCAGATACGAGCTGCTGAATGAGGACGACGTAGCGCAGGCCAAGCGCGACATGTCCGCGTTGAAAGAGACCGAGGACATGATAAGAGCCGTTGACCAAGCCATTGCCAACGGCAGTGCCGACATTAAGGCTGTTAGAGAAAAGCTGGCCACACTGGCCGGGGAAGTCCGGGACTTCCGAACAGCCCGGAACAGGGAGGTCAAGGAATGGGACTCGAAGATCAGGGAGAAGATCATAGAGGACGCGCTTGACCTGATCGACCACCCGGAGCTTGGGATGTTCCGTCCGCAGATTGAGGAGGCGATGAAGGGCAAGCGCAAGGTCTCGACCCTGCGCGAGGCCGCCAACAATAAGGCCGGGGAGATCAACGCGGCAATCCAGCAAACGCGCGAGGTGCTGGAGCAGTTCGAGGGCGAGCACGGGACGCTCCTCATCCCTGACCGTGATGACCTGCTCCTCAAGCCTGCCGAGACGGTGGCCAGCGAGCTGCGGCACCGGCTGGAGAAGAAGCGCGATGAGGACGAGAAAGCACGCCTCAAGGCTGAGGCCGAGGCTGCGCGGAAGGAAGCACAAGCGGCGATGGAGGCCAAGGTAGCCAAGTCACCGGAACCGACTCCAGACCCCGCCCCCTTGCCGGAGCCTCGCAAGGTGGGCGCAATCCCGGTGGGTGGCGGCAAGCCTGAACCCGCCCCAACCCCAGCACCGGAACCAGAGCCAGCCCCGGAGGGCGAGACCGCCGAGCAGGAGATGGCGCGGTTCCTGCAAACCGTCCCCGCGATCTTCAGGCAATTCCGGGATGCCCGCTTAGCACTCAAACACCCTGCCAACTTTGCGGCGGCGGAGAAATTCGCGAAGACCGTCAATGACGCATGGCATGAGATGGGGCGGGCTCTAGCCGCCGCCAACAAAAACTAAGGGAACCCAACAACATACTACAAACCATGATAAACATCTTTGAAATCTCACCGAAGGACTACCACGAGAAGCTTACTTGTGACCGCTCCAACATCCTCTCCCCGGATTCCTGGCTGTCCAAGTCTGTGATCTGGGAGCTGGCCAACGCCTCTCTTTTCAAGTGGCGATACCACCCGAAACAATTCAAGCCAACAGCCTCGATGCAATGGGGCAGTCTTGTCGATGCCCTGACAACCACGCCGGAGCTTCTGGACGAGCTGGTGGCCGTGTCGCCCTATGCCGACTACAAAACCAAAGCCGCCCGTGAGTGGCGGGACGAGAGCCTGGCCAAGGGCATGATAGTCGTGAAGCAAGCCGAGTTCGACGAGGCGCGGAAGGCTGCGGACATGTTGCTGGAGAGCAACAGGAGGAGCGCGGAGATCTTCGCCCTGTCGAGCACACAGCGCGTGATCGGTGCCAAGATCGGCGGCGTGCAGGTCAAGGGGCTGATCGACCTTGCCCCCGGCACCGGCAGTTATCTGGCCGACTTGAAAACGACGAACAATTTCAGCCTCGAAGGCTTCGCCAAGACGGTCGCCACCTACGGATACCACATGCAGGCCGGGCTTTACCTTGAACTCTGGAACGCGATGCACCCGCATGACCAGCGCGACGGCTTCCTCATCATCTGGCAGTGCTCCGAGCCACCCTACGAGGTGGCCGTTACGGAGCTGGCCAGACACGACATCGAGGCCGGATACGGCTACGCCGTCCACCTGATCGACCAGCTTGTCAGGGCCACCAAGGCCAACCACTGGCCGATGCTTTACGAGCACACCACCCCGGAGCTAACCCGCCCGGCATGGGCGGCGATTCAGGAGGAGGAGAAAATCGAATCCGCCCCGGAGGTGATCGAGCCGGAAAAGGAAATGCTGTGCTGAACCTAACGGAAACCAAAACCTAACAAAACGGTATGAACAGACATCACAAAAAAGCAATCGCCGCAATGGTTCGCAGGAGCCGCGACGCCCAGCAAATCGAGGAGGTGATTAACAAATACGGACTCAACGACCTACCAGAAGCCACCGTTCAAAGCATTCTAGAACACATGCGCGGACTCGCCGACTGGCACCGGGAGCAGGCGGGGGGAAAATCCAAATCTTAAAATCCAAAAACCAAGCATGACATGGCAACAGAAACCAACAAAATCCCGGACGTAATCGGCACCGGCAACTTGTCTGTCCACCCAAGACCGGAGGTGAACGGCGATATTTTTCATCGAAACGGCATAACAATACGCGAGTTTGTCGCGGCGCAGCTCATGCAAGGCATGTTGGCCAACAGTGGGCGCACTGGACGCGAGTTGACCCGGACGGACAAGATGGCGAATGACGCTGCCCGGATGGCTGATGAGCTGCTGGATGCGTGCGAGCTTAGACGCCGGGGGCGTGTCACCTGAGACAGCAGACAACAGACAACAGGAAAATGGAACTGCCCTCACTAGACCACCTCGCCACCGCCCGGCAACTGGAGACGTATGCCCAGGCACTGGAATCCCTGCGTAGCTGTGATCTCGCGGAGTGGTATGACCTCCGGGAAATCCGCAACACCCTGCTGGGGCTGGCGGGCTGGCACCGGGAGCAAGTAGCTATGATGACAAGCACCAAGGACAGGGAGGAGAGCACTACCTAATGAGCAAGATCGGAGATCGTCAGAATGCCATTCTGGCAGAGTTCAGTGGACGCGAGTCATTCACGAAGCCTGAAGCTGTCGACCTCTTGGCCTCTGGTTACTACTGCAACGCCTCCAAATATGTGGGCGAGATTCTGTCCAGAATGACGAAACGACGCCTCATTTATCGAGTGAAGCGCGGAGTCTATCGGGTCGGAAGAGGTCTGAATCCTCCATCGCCTCAACCTGATAGAAACGAGAGCAGGTGCAAGTGGTGTGCTGGCAGGGGGTGTCTGGCGTGTAACTAAAACCTAACAAAACAAAACATGAGAAACATATCATTTGCTCTAACAATCAAGCAGTTCAACGACGGCACAAAGGACGTGACCCGGCGGCTGGGGTGGGAGTTCCTCAAGCCCGGAGACCACCTCATGGGCTGCGAAAAGTGCCAGGGCATCAAGAAAGGCGGACTGGTTCGCCTCGGTGCCATTGAGGTGGTGCATGTGTCGCGGCAACCTCTCCGACTGATGATCGACCATCCCAAATGGGGCGACGAGGAAGCTGTTAGAGAGGGCTTCCCGGAAATGACCGGAGCTAAGTTTGTCGAGCTTTTCTGCGACCACATGAAATGCAAGCCGGACACCGTCGTGACCCGGATTGAGTTCCGGCGCGTAGACTAACAACTAACAAAAAATCTAACCAAACCAATGACACACGCCAAAGAAATAGTTGACGCCTTTGTCCACGGCACGCCGAAGCCGCAGCCGCGCCCGCGCGCGTTTGTGCGGCCTAACGGACGCGCCGGGGTGTATGACGCGGGGACGGCGGAGGGCTGGAAAAGCCAGATTGCCAAAGAGCTGGAGAGCTGTGCCGGGCTTGGCCTGACGAGCGCGGTTGACCTCCGGGTGGCGTTCTATTTTCCACGCCCCAAGAGCCACTACGGCACTGGAAAGAATGCCGGGGTTCTCAAGAAATCCGCGCCGGAACAGCACACGACCAAGCCGGACGTTGACAACCTCGTCAAAGCGGTCAAGGACACGCTGGGCGAGAAGTCGGGAATCGGGCTGTGGAAGGACGACAAGCAAGTTGTTAGTGTGCTGGCCAAAAAGTTTTACGCCGACCCTGGCCAGCCTGCCGGGATGCGTATTGTGATCGTGGCCGAATCCTAACAACTAACAAATCGGAAAACTAACAATGGCAGATTTACCCTACATGAAATTTTTCCCGACGGACTGGCTGGCCGATTGCTCCGTGCTCTCGCTGGCCGCCCGTGGGGCATGGCAGACCCTGCTTTGCAAGATGTGGCACCCCGCCCACCGGGGCTGCCTGACACTCCCACTCCCCGCGATGGCACGTTTGCTAGGGGCAACGCCCGATGAGACTGAGGCGGTATTGGATGAGCTGTCAGGCCTCGGCGTGGCCGATGTGACGCGAGACGGAGACAATTACACAGTCACCTCGCGCCGCGTTAGCCGGGATTGGGGAGCCGCTGAGGAGCTGCGTAAAAAGCTATCCGATGCAGGTAGGAAGGGGGGCAAAACCAAAAAGGCTTCCCCTAACAAGAAGCCACCCTTAAAGCCTGGCTTAAGCCACCCTTCAAGCGAGGCTAAAGCCCCCCCTAAAGCTCAACCCAAGCCGCCACCCGACGAGGGCTTGGGGTCAGGCTTAAGCAAGCCAGAATCCAGAATCCAGAAGCCAGATAGTACTTCTGCTGCTACTGCTACCGCGCGAGCGCGGGAGCCGATGCCGCCGACCCGTGAGGAGGTGGCGGAGCTCGCCGGGCACACTCCCTACCCGTTGACCCCGGAGTGTGCCGAGGCTTACTGGCTCGAACGCGAGGCGGTGGGCTGGTGCAAGCGGGGTCAACCGATTACAAACTGGCGAACTGACCTTCAGCGGTTCGCCTCACACTGGAACCAAAATGAACGAAGCAAGCGAAATCATGAAACAAGTCGCGCCGGAAAGCGTGCTGGACAGGCTGATCGCCGAGGCACCGGAGGAGACGCAGGAGCCGGAGACGGAATCGACGTGCCAGAACTCTGAGGCCATGCGGAAAAGGCTGCTAAAAGCAGGATTCCCGCGCCGCCATGTCATCACCATTGACGCGATGCACGGGGCTGGGCTGGACAAGGCGCTGGAGCTGGAGCCGAGGGTAACGGCTGGCGACTGCATGCTCATTCTCTGCGGTGACCGTGGGCCGGGCAAAACGCAGATCGCCACCTATTGGGCAAGCCAAGTGAAGCACCCGCGCTACTACCGCGCCCATGACCTGATGACAGCGGCTCGGGGCGCGTTCTCCGACCACAAGGCCGAGGTCGAGGAGTCGAAGCAGACGCTACGCGATGCGCGGCGGTGCGGCTTTCTCGTTATCGACGAGTTCAGCGAGCTTGCCGGGACGGACTACGAAAAGCGAACCCTAACAAATCTGCTAGACCACCGATACGGGGACATGAAAACCACGGTCATCATCACCAACGCGCCCAAGGAGCATGCACCCGCCGAGGTTGGCCGCTCCGTGTGGAGCCGATTTGAGGAGACCGGGGGCATCGTCCTCTGCAACTGGCCGAGCTACCGGAAACAAAGATGAACACCCACCATGGACGCGCGCGAAGCATGCAAGCAAATGGAGCTGGCCGCCTACGAGCTGGCGGAGGCGGAACGCCACGAGCGTGCCGCCAGGGCACTGCGCCTGGAGGCTGTGCGCCGCACTGCGTCCGTCCACGTTTTTTTCAAAGAAGCACTAACCAAAATTGACCATGCCAAACCTGAACAAAGTGATGCTGATGGGTCACGTCACCCGTGACATTGAACTCAAATTCACAACCAAGGGAACCGCTGTGGCGAGCCTCGGGCTTGCCGTGAACCGCACCCGCACCGGAGAGGGGGCGGAGAAAACAACCGAGGTGACGTTTGTTGACGTCACTCTCTGGGGGCGCACCGCAGAGATTGCCCACAAGTATTCGGGAAAAGGCAAACCGCTTTTTGTCGAGGGACGGCTCCACATGGAGAGCTGGGAAGACAAAAACACCGGGCAGAAGCGAACCAAGCTGAAAGTCGTGGGTGAGAACATCCAGCTCCTCGGCAGCCACGGGGACGGACAACAGGAGAGGCCGGCACCGCAGGCCAGCCGTGAGCCTGAGCGCAGGCAGCCACACCACAGCAGGGTGGGCACCGGCGAGGGGGAGAATTTGCCGTTCTAAAAAAATCTACAGTCACCAACAGGACATGGCAACAATCGAGAGGAAATCCAACGGGTATTATCTGGCAAAATGGTTTACCCGGCAGGGTAAGAGAAAGTCGGAGATGACCACGACCCGAAATCTGGAAAGGGCTGTTGAGCAGGCCAACCATATGGAAGCGGTTGATCGTTTCTGGGAAGACGCAGAC
>PDWI01009442.1_pt1 | contig 12230 bp, 14 predicted proteins | sample 1430891 | NCBI WGS metagenome assembly PDWI01 (sample SAMN01162508, study PRJNA174530) | Oral metagenome, whole genome shotgun sequencing project. | biome: Marine environment; feature: Marine mammal; material: Swab sample of the gingival sulcus; isolation source: swab sample of gingival sulcus...
GAAAGATTTTTTGTATTGTATATAGCACACTATGGCAGACGCTACAAAGTACGTAAAAAACGACAAAAAGGGTATCCAACCTACCTACTACGAGAATGTGACAGTCGTAGACATTAACGGCTACGAGTTCACTATCGGTGGTGCGACCGTTCCTGGTCCTATCAAAGTAGAAACTTCGTCTATGTCTCACCCAGCATACAACCCTGACAGAGAAGTCAAACAAGTATCTAAGGGTCGTTTGGACAAATTCGCTGAAAAAATGAAAAGAATGGAAGCTATGAAAAAATAGTCACATATTTTTCCAAAAAATACAGACTCCACCCCTCGTTGGGTGGTTTTTTCTTTATTCTGCCATCTCGACCGAAGCGGAGAGATCTCACTCTCCCTGTCATCCTGAACTAGATTCAGGATCCATTACAACTGATGCGCTGGATTCCTGCTTTCGCAGGAATGACAAGAATAGCGTCATCTCCGACTCCGATCGGAGATCTTTTTATATCATCTGAAAACTATTAGTTAGCACGTATAGCTATTTTTTATGCTATGAAAATATTTTACAACCATATTATCCAAAAGTCAATCAAAAAGCGTGGGGGGGGGGCATAAATGGACAAATTTTCACTCCGTCTGTATACTAAGGAGTATGATATTTTTTCTTTACTCCTCATCTTGCTTTGATGATGAAATCTACAACTACACTACACAAAGTAGCAGCATCTATGATGTCAGCACTTATCCTCCTACAATCAGTAGGTATGACTCCTGTGTATGCTAATCTTCATAAAAACCCTAACGAGGGCACACTGAAGATTGACTTCACAAATAGTCCAGTAGGAATTCAAAAAATCGATCCAGTGCTCACTCACGACACTATAGCTGGTACTATTGCAGCAGGAAACCAATCAGGAACGATTACACTTTCTCCTATCGAAATACCATCACTCAAATGATGGAAAGAGTTAGCTATACAACTTGCTGCGTGATCAGAAGAAGATGTATCTATAAACATTAATGCTTGTGATGGTTCTAAAGCATTGGCATCAGATCTCAAACTCCAACAGGGAAAAGTAGATCTTTCATCTCTCTCCGCATCATCGAGATGTATTCAGCCAGTCATCACAGTGGCTGGATCTACAGCAGGAAAAACTCCTATTCTTATGGATAACATTTCTTTGGAATGGGAGCCTCTTTCTATTACCAGAACACAAACCAAAGCACCAAAAGAAGTATATTCGTGTGATTCAGTGAGAGTAGACGTACCATATGCGGTATCATACGTAGATGATCAAGACCTCTATATTCGAACAACATTAGAAACAAAAGGTGAAGCACCTACCATAACTATGAAAGGTGCTGCGAAATCTACTGAGTCAGGAGTGACTACTCAGGAAGAAACCAAAACACTATCCAATGGCGATACTATTACTATCCCAGCTCATAGTGCATGGTGGTATTTCCCTACGATAAAAGCAGGAGAAGCATCAGCACTTTCGTTTGCTATTGACGCTCCTTGTGGCACAACTAATAGACAAACATACACATTGACAACACATACTGATGGTGAGATATCCGATCTCCACACCTCTACACCACAAGTCGTGAAGGTGACATCAAAGCCAACTATTACGATAGAAAATGATCCAAGCATAGAGAGTGATGGAGACTATCGTATTACTAGTTTTATTAGAAAAAATAGCAATTCATCACGATACTATCCACAATTTTCTCCTATTGCACAATATACATTTACCGTACAACCACAAAAACTCTATAATCATAGTTGGAAGGAAGTAGAAAACATCGACCACTATACAGCTACTGCAACAGTAGCAGAACTCCTTACGGCGTGTCCTACGGCACAGATCAAAGATATTAGCGACGATGGTGTATTTGATGCAAAAGCTAAAACTATCACTTGGAACCAAGGAGCTATGAAATATAGTGAAAAAAAGACTTTTTCATACGGTGCAGATATGACTACTTGCGCCAACTTTACACACATGCAAGAGATTAAATCTGATGTCACAGTCACTGCAACTTCTCCATCAGGTCAAACTGCAACAGCAAAAGATACATACTCATTCGTAGTCCTAAAAGACGTAAAAGCTGATTTCGGCATCACAAAAACTGGACCACGAAGAAAAAATCATGATCCTGATGCATATTATAAAAAACCAACACATTATACTATAAACCTCCATAATGATGGACTCCTTGCGGTAGGAGATATTGTCACTACCGACAGAATTCCTGAAAAACTCCGTCTCAATGGACCTGTCACAGCAAGTTATAATGGTAAATTATCGACTATCTGGTATCATACAAGTGCATCAAAACAAGAACCAACATACACTGTGTCAGGTGGTGTGCTGGGTGGAGGACGAACACAAACATATACAAAAGATGCTCGCCGAATTGCAATCGTCACACCATGCCTAGGAAGTACATGGTTCCAAAAAAATGGTGGAATCTGTAATGATACTACATCATCAGTATCTATCAATGTGCCTGTGATCTATGACACCACAAAAATCACTGACCAGTGTGGTATAGATGCAGTCAAAAATACAGCAACTGCTATGTTTGGTTCGTATGCACCCATTATCAAAGCTACAGAGCTCACCAAACGAGATGCTCCCAAAAAAATGACATCTATGACATCAAGTATATGGGGAAAATTGCTACCAAAACCTGAAGTTACTATGAGTACGTCATCAACTATCACTCCAGGACAAGAGGCAGAAATCATACTCACAGCGAAAAATACTAGTGAAGAAATGATGAAAGACACTGTCATAGAACTAACAAAACCAGCAAATGCTACCATAAGTGTGAAACCGTGATCAGGAGTAGATGTGAATATCCAATCAGAAAAGATACGCTTCACGCTGAAAGATATGCCTGCAAACACCACCAAAAACATCACTCTTTCACTTATTGTTCCTGTAGGGGCAGAAAATAACGAAACTATAACACTGGTTGCGAAGATGAAGGGTAGTGATGAGGTGTGTGGCTCTGTTTCTGATGCAGAAACCAAAACGCTCACTATACACGGTGTCCCCAATATCAAAGTAAATATCTCAAGAGACCTCTCACTCATTCAACAAAAAGGATCGGTTGAGTATCTTGCGTCGCTGATCAACATAGGAAATGTGGCCACACCATCATATATGGTAGGTGTTATTCCTGATGATATGAAACTTGATCTCGTGAAAACAGCTGGAAAATCGAAAGGAGGAGCAACATTAGACTGTAAGAGATGTAAAGTGTATACAGCCCCATTGGGCACTATAGGAAAACTACCACAAAGACTTGATCCAAATGATCCATTTGAAATGAGTGATATGGCTCAATATTTTTCTCCAGCTACTGATAACGGTGACGGCACACGAACACCAGCTTCTCCTGATGCCAAATATATCATCATAGCATTTGATGGTGATCGTAGTGTGCTTGATGTAGGACAGATGAAAAAGGTAACATTCCTGACGACTGATACTAATCATAAGAAAGGTGATCAAATTATTATGAATGTAGGCGCTATATCTCGTGACCTACCTCAAACAATTGCTAATGAAGTAGTAACCCATATTCTCGACTATCCAGGAGCGCAAGTAGGACTACACGCCACTGCCAAAGATGTCGTAGAATCGTGTGAAGTGAATGAAATCATCGTTGATTACTATGCAGATATCGGAGCAGAAAATGAAAAACTCATCGTCACTACATCTATCCCACAGGAACTCACTATCACTAAAGTGACCAATATGTGGAATGAAGCATTAGTGTCTGAGTGAGCAACTCGTGAACCAGCACTACTTACCACAGAGGATTATACGCTGACGCAGACAGGAGACATGAACGTCTACATCTTCGATGCTACCAAAAAGTGGAATGGAACAATGTCCAAACTCCAATGAGGAAAACTCATCTTCACTACTGACACCCCCTGTGATGCCAAAACCAATACTACATACGAACCCACAGCGCACGTATATTTTGAGAACAAAACAGGGAAAGGACAAGCAAACGACAAGGTACATATCCTTGTCCAAAATGCCGACCTCAAAATCATAAAAAACGTTAATACATACGATCCTCTTCCAGGAGAGAAGCTTACGTATACGTTGGATATCTCCAACCCAGGTCTTCACGATGCAGAAAATGTCACTATATGGGATAGACTTCCCAAAGGAGCATGTTATGTCGCAGACTCTACCACTGTCCTCACAAAAGGACGATCGCTTGCAGAACCTACTGTCACACCAGCAGAATGTGGCGCTGATATCCAACAGACGATCACCTGGAGTGTGACGGGATCTAATGCCATCACTCATCAAGAAAACTGATGGGTAGGGTATTTCCCTGCCGTCAGTGATATCGTACAAGTATCATATAAAATCACCGTAGCAGATGATGCTCACCCAGGTGACACTGTCAAAAATGATGCAGAGGTATCAACCCAAAATCCAGAAGAAAACTCCACCAACAATACTGGTTCATCAGTGACCACCGTTCCACTTCCCAATCTTCGTGTGATCGCAAACCCCGATATGACAGTAGATCCAGGAGAAGATTTCAGCTACACGCTCACAGCCTCCAACAGATCGAGAGTCTGTGCAGAAGACGCATACGTCGTTCATCTGCTTCCTGATGTTGTGCCATCGGCTGATGGTCAGGCAGATTATAAGATCACGCATATTTCTACGAATACAGGTACCATATATTATCGCAATGATATTCAGCTCACAGACTACACAGACACCTATCCCACATTCGATCCTACCAACCCAACTGCAGGAGGACGAAAGCCATATACGTCTGATGCAGTACAACCTATCCAAGCGATCGCTGTCCACTACGGTAGCGTAACTCAGACAGGAACCAAACTCTGCATAGAAGACGGCAACCAAACCATAACTATCTACGGAAAAGCCGTCAATCCAAAAACAGATGAATATATTCCTGTCGGCTACACGATGCCAACTCGTGTCCAAGTCGCCAACACTGCCCAAGAAACAGACTACACTGACAATACTGACACCTACGCAGTCACGACTCCATGAGTCGATCTTTCGGTAAAAATCGAAGGAAATCCTGAAGGATCGTACCCAGGCACAACCCCAGGAGCGAACCAGTCCTATACTCTCAACTTCGCCAACTCAGGTACGCAACCTGTCTGTGATGTGGCAGTGTCACTCACGATACCCGAAGGCATTACATCTGCCATTCTCCCTCCGACATTCGATACCACACTATCCCAAAAAGCTACCGACACCACAGGAAAACCTCTCTCAAAAACCATCTCCGTCCAGACTATGCAGGACGGTAGCACCTACACATTCCTGATGGGAAAAAATAGATGTCTAGACCCCAAAACGACAGGAAGCATCTCATTCGACTTCCTCATCGCTGATGATGTCAAGGATAGTACCCAAATCACTACCAAAACCCATATCAAAACCCTCAGTGATAGCAAAGAAACCCTCATGACCAATAATGATGACCAAACCTCTGTCTATGTCTACAGAGCAGATGCCACCATCACCAAAAAATGATACGCCTCTCCTACCACATCACTGACAGGAAACCAAACCCTCGCCAGTGCAGGAGACATCATCACCTACAAGCTCAACTATAACAACATAGGAAATGCTAACGCAGAAAAAACTACTATCTCTGACACACTCCCTGAAGGAGTCTGTCTCGACCCCGATGACCTCCAGTCCCATCTCTCAGCAGGTGCCACAGTAGAATATTTCGACAGCGAAGGCAATGCAGTCACACCCAAACCTACCAGTCCTGTCACTCCCACATCAAATGTCATTCCCGCGAAAGCGGGAATCTCTACTGACTGTGCTATCCGCTCCTTCACGATCCATCTCGGCACTCTCACAGCACCTGCCAATGCAGTAGGAGAAGGAGCAGGAACTTTCAGCGGAACACTTACAGGATTAGTAGATGAGCAAGGACTACAGCTATATAAAAAACCACAAGAACGATCTTGGATGCAAAGCATTAATTCAATGAGGATAACGGATTTAGTCTCATGAGACTTTGATGGAGATGGAGATATTGATCTTATTGGTAATGCTCCTCTTCCTAATACAAATGTTACTTCTTTATGTTTACTAGTGAATGATGGGAAAGGAAATTTTACGTCTACTGAACTCAAAAATGCAAATGAAAGTGTACGATCTGAGGTCGTAGTCTCATGAGACTTTGATGGAGATGGAGATATTGATATTGCTGGAGGAGCATGAGAAAAATTTATTTTTATAAATGATGGGGAGGGTAATTTCACTTATACTAAACTTAAATATGAGGGTGAAAGACTAAATGACGAAGTTTTAGTCTCATGAGACTTTGATGGAGATGGAGATATTGATCTTATTGGGTGATGGGAATACTGAGGGTCTTCTAGTGTTTTCATAAATGATGGCAAAGGTAATTTTACATACTATAAACTTAAGGGTATAAGGACAGATGATGTGATTTCATGAGACTTTGATGGAGACGGAGATATTGATCTTATTGGTAAGACAATTCGATGATTTCCTCATTTCTATATCCGAACAAACAATTCTTGACCAGAAAAAGAAGGATTATATACCTCCACCATTACAGCATGATCATGATTTACTGCTCGAGATAAGATGATTACTGATGTTGCCATCCCAGAATGATCAAATATCACAGTATCTATCTACTCAGATGATACATACACAGGAGAGGCGCTGATAGGACCAGTCTCACTAGCATCATCTCCTCGTATAGATATCGGCAATATCCCATCTACACAGAAAAAACTTTACATAAAATATGATTTCTCTCTAGGAACAGCTACCGAAAGTCCAGTGCTCAGATCATACAGAGCGAGCTATCATTCGACAGTGTCACCATCGATCATCTACAGGACAGCTCTGATCGATGACACACAGAAGCTAGCTGTACTAGATACTCTCACGAACACGGCTACTATCAGCACTCGTACACCAGAGATTACTCTCGAAAATAATGATACATCGAAAACACACCAGCTAGCGAAAGCTGACCTCGAAGTGACGAAACGTGTATCGAATACATCTGGACAGCCAGGCGATACGATCACCTACACGATAGACTACACAAACCACGGACCTCGTGAGGCACATGATGTAGTGCTTGTAGATCGTATTCCAGCGTGACTGGTAGATGTGACGATGACGCCTGATATGATGCTGGATGGTGGTCTGTATCGTCTTGCATTGGACACCCTCCCTGCATACGCGACAGGATCTGTCACTATCACTGCGACTATAGCAGACACTGTTACCCAGTGACAGACGATCACGAACACTACGAAGATCAACACCTCTGACATCGAAGCAGACTATACGAATAACTATGATACAGCCACCACTATTATCGGTGACTTCGCGAACCTCTATACGACTATTGACTGTCCTCCAGTAGGATCGCTCGGTGGAGAAGTACAGTGTCAGGTCACACGATGAAATGATGGAAACACGCCCGTCACTGACGGAAAACTAGAAATCCGACTCCCTGCAGATATCACTGCTGATCCAGCTACTGCGTGGACAGGACTAGACATTTCTTGTACTACAGACGATACAGCCCTTCCTCATAAGCTCATCTGTGAAGGAGATGATATTGCGAAACTGTCAGCAGGAGCGAAACGTACTGCACCACTGACACTTCGCATAACAGAAAACTACGATCTTCTCGAAGATACAGCGAAACAGAAACCTGCTACGACATTGCCTGTATCAAGTCATATTATGACGAAGCAGGCAGAAGTGACCACGAATGATAACCACTCATACGATGACCTCATCGTGTTGCTACAGCAGTCTAGTTCTATTGCAGGTCGTACCTACGCTGACATCGATGATTCTCACACCTATACTCCAGCTGATGAAGTATTTGGAGGAGTAGAAGTGTGTGCTGATGGTACTGATGTTCGTGGTACGAAGATCCACAAATGTACTACCTCTAACGATAAGGGAGAATATCTCATTACTCGCTTGTTGCCAGGAGACTATACTGTATCGTGGAATCTTCCTGAAGGATATACCGAAGGGTATTCTACGGCAGGCACCATAGAACGTGCGACTAGTAGAGAAACAGTTGGTAAAGGATCTCTCCAAGATGAATCAATCACAGACACACAGATTACCACCATCACTATAGCACAAGGAGATCACGGTGTGAATTATGACTTTGCAACACGTTTTGTGGCGTGTCCTGAACCTATCGTATGGTCAGTAGGTGCATATCCTGCTGAAACCACCGACGATAGTATCACTATTACTGGATCTGTTACATCACTGAACACTAAGTTTGCAGTGAATGGTACATATACCAAAGTCTCTAATGATACATTCGAAGTACCATTTGCTCTCCAAAATGGACAGAATATATTGAAGCTCTCTGTCTTCAATAAGTATGCCGTATGTAAACAAGAAAAGCTCATTACTATTACCAAAAAACAAAAAACATATACCAAAGAATATACCGCCAAAGGTTCTCAAGACTTTGTGAAGAAGTGTGATGACATCAGTAAAGGAAGCACAGAAACATATACTGTTTCTATCACAAAATCCGCTACTGCTACTACACCAGAAGAAGCATTAGCGAAAGCCAAAACATTGGCAGAACAAGCAGTTGCTGACGATATCAAAGCAAATGGTCAGAAATATGCTGATGACCAAGGAACGTGTACACAGGTGATCTTCACTGGCGAGTATACTGCCAAAGGTTTCAAGGACTTCACATCGAGTATATGTAAAGCAGGAGAAACACCAAAACTCGAAAGATATACATCTACTATCACAAAAACTGCCGCTGCCGACACACAAGCTAAAGCCGACCAAAAGGCGAAAGAGTTAGCGGAACAAGCGGTCATAGATGATATACAGAACAATGGTCAGAAAAATGCAGATACGTATGGTATTTGTGAGAAAAAAGAAGTCATCATTCCGCCCATTCCTGTACTCCCACATACTTGAGCTGAGTGGTAAAAGAAAGCCCCCCATACTCACTGGTTTATTTCCACTTATCAGGGGGATGTCATCCTCGCGAAAGCGGGGATTTTTACTGTTCTCTCATCTGCCTCACTATCCCCACAATCCCAAAGAAAAACAAGAAAACATCTGTCATCAGTCCGCCTTGTGAACCAAGACTATAATTGTAAATCATATAGATCATTACTATCCCCAAAAATCCCACATTCAGCCATACACCTCTTACATAAAACACCAAATACGTTGATACAATAGCGGCAATAGTAGGAATGAGGTCTATTATGCCTGTGTATTGGTATCATCACACTTCATAATAGATAATGATAGATTGAATGATGACATATATGGCCGTTAGTCACATTACTCGATAGATATTTTTCTTATAATGGAGTGAGATAATATTTTTGAATATATCAAAAATATTGATACATCAGGCAATGGTTGCAAGAGTTTTTCCAGCCAAACCAAGCAAGAGAAAATGACATCACCAAATCCCTGACACAATCGCCGTCACGATGATAAACCTCCTATCTTTACAAAAAAGAAAATTATACACTGAAAACCCAAAAGCTATATAGCCCAATCCCTGAGCCACAGGATGCGCCCAAAAAGTCGCCACTATGTTGCTCCAAGCATTTACCACGAAATCTATCATTCTACTATCATAACAGATTAAACTTTCACCAACACTACACAAAACATCGTCCGACTACAAGTCCAAAGGGAGTCTGATATTTTTTCACAAAACACTTGCAGTGAGAGAGAATGTGAGTATATTCGTAGGACACATTTACTTTTTCATACTACTAATGAAAAAACTTCTTCCTTTGGCACTGATGGGTGCAGTTGCATTTGTTGCTACGGCGTGTGGCACAAAAGAAACAAGCTTCGAAAACGCATATCAGACATTCGTAGCTGATCACAAAGTCGATCTCAATCAGGATTTGCTATTGCAGACTATGACAGGAACGCGAGCAGTTGATAGTTCGTTCACATTGTATGATCAAGACAAGAAATTTGTGTCACTCAAACTCGACTCTAAGCTTATCAATCAGCAACTCAAAGCAATCTCTGGTGCGATGGACGTAGCAGTGATGCTCGACGCAATGGAACAAAAACTCAAAGCAAATCTTGCTCTCGACATCTTCCAAAACATCGAAGGTACAGTGCCAACACAATTCTTCAAAATCAAATCATTGACGTTCGACGGTAAACAACCAGCACAAATCGAACAAGTCAAAACAATCGTCGATACACTACAAGGAAAATGGCTCAAAGTCTCATCACAAGAGCAATCCGCTTTCATAGGAAACAACACGATGACAGAGAGCAAAAAACTAATGAGCAACACTATCAAAGTATTGGAAAATCTCTGATCATATAATCTTCTCGAAAACAAAGGAAAAACAGACACCGAAGACGGCGCAGAATCCTATAGCGTCCGCCTCCAAAACAACGCCCTCGTCGCTATCATAAAAGACATCACCAAAGACACAGCATACGAAAATGCCTTCAAAACAGAAGATCTCAACAAGATTGTCGTAGAAGGATTGCTTGAAATGAAAGATGGAAAAGTTGCACTCCGTATCAACAAAATCAATGACACAGAAAACATCAATCTCGTCATCGAAAAGGAATTGATTACATTGAAAGTGAAGCCAAACACTCCACAAGATCCCACTGTTGGTATGAAACTTACCAAAAAAAGTGACAAAGCATATGATGTAGAATTTGGTATGGAAGCTTCGGATGGCGCAGAAATCGATGCTAAGGTAGCTATCACGTACGATATGAAAAAATGACTCACCAAAGACACATACAAAGGAGACATTAAGATAAAAAATCCACTACTTAAAGATATGCTAAAAACCGAAGAGCTGACATTGATTATTGACGGATCGTCAGTGAGCACATTGATGACAGGAAACACTGTCCTCACAGAGCCAAAAGACGCTATTTCACTAACAGAAATGATAGGAGGTATTGCCAAATAGTTGTCTTACACGAAACCAGTCCCCTGTGGATTGGTTTTTTCTTATTGATAAAACATAAGCACTTATCTATAAAGAGAGTATCTTTTATTCGCTGTTATGTGATGTTTAGACAATCGCTTCTCAGAACATATAACGTCCACGACGATACACATATGATCACGCATCATCGAAGTGTCTCCATTGCGGCCATTCTCGGTGTGGTAGCGTACGTGAAAACTCTCATTGATTTTTTCAATCTCTACCTCGATGCGATGGTCATAGCACAAGACGGCGTCACGATTTATCGTCGACAGTCACTGACTCATTATGCGACCGAACATTTCAACCGAGACAAAATCGAAGCTATGAGCCATACGCAAAACTCGTGGTCTGACCGCTTTTTCGATAAGTGAGATCTTCGTGTCCTGCTTGAACACGGCACGACCTATCGCTTTACAAACGTAGCCAGACCAACCCACCATAGTGCAGTCTTTTTGGATCATCAGAACAGACACACCAAGCCACAAGAGCCAGAACGCAATCCACACGATGAGCGTTTTGATATTTTGATCGAAGCGATGGGCGAAGTCGTGAGAGAATATATGGACGAAAAAGCCAGAAACGACCACCCTGTCCAGCAAGACCTCGGACGACGAAAATAGTGCTTGTCATCCTCGCGAATGCAGGAAGATCTCTACGACTTGTGCTCGTCATCCTGAACTTGATTCAGGATCCATTATGGCTTATGTGCATAGATTATGCGTCAAGCACAGAATGATGCTGTTCTTGTTATCTTACACTTAGTGTGGGATTCAGATAATATTTATTATGGCGTATGAGCATGTCAAAAACATATCGAGTTTACATTCTTGCATCAGATCGCAATGGAACTATATATGTTGGTGTCACGAGTAATCTTATAAAAAGAATCAATCAGCATAAAGAATGAGCTATAGAATGATTTACTAAGAAATATAACATAAAGAGATTGGTATATTATGAACAAACTAGTGATATTGAAGCGGCAATAAAAAGAGAAAAACAACTTAAAGCGCGAAAAAGAAAACGAAAAATAGATCTTATTGAGGAAAAAAATCCCCATCGAAAGGATCTTTCAGAAAGAGCGTGGTAACTAGATTCTGAATCAAGTTCAGAATGACACTATTATCGCCCTAAACTTGACTTAGGATCTAGTATATTATATAAATAATTCTTCATTCTTCATTCTTCA
>PDWI01008347.1_pt1 | contig 12228 bp, 9 predicted proteins | sample 1430891 | NCBI WGS metagenome assembly PDWI01 (sample SAMN01162508, study PRJNA174530) | Oral metagenome, whole genome shotgun sequencing project. | biome: Marine environment; feature: Marine mammal; material: Swab sample of the gingival sulcus; isolation source: swab sample of gingival sulcus...
TTGTCTCCATCTATTGTAATTTACAGCAGTTCAAGACCGGAAAAGAAATAACCTAATTCAAAGGCTGCGGTCTCCGGAGCGTCGGAGCCATGGGTAGCATTTTCGCCAACCGAACTGCCAAATTCCCTGCGCAGGGTTCCTTCGGCAGCATCAGCCGGGTTGGTTGCGCCCATTAGATCACGCCATTTCTTGATGGCACCTTCTGCCTCAAGGCACATAACGATACAAGGACCACTGCTCATAAAATCTGTCAGTTCGCCAAAAAATGGTCGTTCCTTGTGGACATAGTAAAAACCTTCTGCTTCTACCTTGCTTAAGTACAGTTTTTTAAGACCGACTACCTTAAATCCTTCATCATAAATTCTGGCAAGGATTTTCCCGGCGTTTCCGGCGGCAAAGGCATCCGGCTTGATGATTGCAAATGTTCTTTCCATTATTTCCTCAACAATTAATTATTAATATGTAAATTGGTTTGAAGCGTTTTTAGCATTCCTGCGGGAAAAAGTCAATTAATGTGCATCAGCCAGACGGTAAAGTGCATTGACTATGGCGGCAGCAATCGGGCTGCCTCCCCTGCGACCGACAATACTGATACAATCGAGCCCGCTTTCGATCAGATACTGCTTTGATTCTTCCGCGTTGACGAAACCTACCGGCACACCAATAATAACATCAAGATCAAGTTTCTGATCTGTTGCCAGGTTAACACAACGGATCAAGGCGGTCGGGGCATTACCTATCGCAATCACACCAACATTTTTGTTTTGTAATGACAGTATTGCCGCGTCAGCACGGGTTATCCCCTCTGCCTTTGCTCTTTCCGCCGTTACTTTATCATGGACAAGGCTGAAAACTTCATTCCGATATTTTGCCGCATACGGCTTGCTTACGCCAGAGGTCACCATACTGACATCACCATATATTCCTCGCCCGGCCTTCAAGCTTTTTATCGCCTTTTGTATGCCATTTTTCGAGAAATAGAGGCTTTCCGCGAAAGAAAAATCTCCTGTTGTATGGATAACCCGACGAATGATTTCAAATTCAGCCGGGTCAAAATCATCTATCGCCTTTCCGGTCTGACTTTCAAACTCATGTTCAATGATCTTAAAACTTTCTGCTTCAATCTCAAGTGGCTTTACCTTTCTAAATTCGACCATAATCCTTTTTGCTTGATTTTCAGCAACTCCTCGTACACACGTTGTGCTATTTCTCTTTTGTCACCAAAATGAAGGTGGATATAACTGGCAATGGTGTTGTTGTGCACAAAACCAGTTCCTTTATTATCAACGGTAAACGCGTTTTCCACATTACCTTCCATTTCCTCCAGGTCAGAATAATGAAACTCATGACCAGAGAGCACATCTCCCTTTTTACCTAGAAAACAGTCCACGTTTATAACCGGCTTTCTGTAACCCAACCGGCGCAGCCTGCTTCCCATGGCCACTTTTACCGGGAAGACCCCACACATCTTGAAAAAGTTTTTGTCCTGATCATAAATACCTTCAGTTAAATACATAAACCCGCCACATTCACCATAGACCAATCCCCCCGCGTCACTGAAAAGTTTTATGCTGTCAAGCATACTCCTGTTTGTCGAAAGCTGCGAGGCAAACAGTTCGGGATAGCCACCGCCAAGGAAAACGCCATGGATATTATCAGGAAGTTGTCTATCTCGAACAGGACTAAAGTATTTAAGCACTATGGACACGCTTTCAAATAAATCCAGATTGTCCTTATAGTAAAAACAAAAGGCGTCATCTTCAGCCACCGCGAGCACAACTTCATCAACATTCCGAGTTTTTTTCATTCTCGCTGGAACCAGTTTCTTCCTTTCCTTTACCGGTACTGTGACTCGGGTGTTTTCAAGCAGGGTCTCAATATCAAGATGCTGTTCAATGACATGCGCAATCGCGTCAAGATCAAGCTCGCTTTTTGCCTCCTGTCCCATATGCAAGCCAAGATGTCTATGGGACAGGGTTAAATCATCAGTTCGTCGGAGAAAGCCGATAACCGGGGTTTTACAATTCTGTTCTACCTCTTCCCTGATCAACTGTTCGTGCCGTTTTGAACCGCAAAAATTAAAAATTACCCCACCAAAATGAAGATTTCTGTTATAGGTTTCAAAACCATGGACAACAGCAGCTACACTTTGGGCGGCAGAGCGAACATCTACTATTAGAACGATCGGCAAGGATAATTTTTCGGCAAGATAGGCCCCACTTCCCTCAGCCCCGTCAAACAGGCCCATAACCCCTTCTACAACTGCGACATCACAATCCCTGGTTCTTTTCTGGTAAATATGATGGCAAAAACGTTCACTGCACATCTTAAAATCCAGATTCGACGAAATTCTTCCAGTAACAAGCTGATGGAGCGAGGGGTCGATAAAATCGGGACCACATTTAAACGACTGCACACATTTTCCGTGTTTTCTCAGGCATGCCATGATACTTAAAGTAACAAGAGTCTTGCCTGCCCCGCTTTTGGTCCCGGCTATAAGAAATGCTGATTCCATAGAGCAACAGAAGGTAAAGACGATTTTTAAAATTCCAGTTTACTGGTTGGTTATGGTCTCTGCTTGTTTTGCGAAAAGTTGGTATTTCACTCTTTTAAGTAATACATATTCGCTGTCATTTTGAAATTCAACCTTTATTCGTGTTTTCCCTGCCAGAGACGCAACGCAAGGCCACTTTGTGTCAATCATACTAGTTGTTACAGAGAATTCTTGATCATATTTTATACAGAAGTGTTTTGTAAAAAATGAATAAAAAATTTGACAACTTACCCCCTTTTTTGTAACCTTTTTTCATGTAAAACATGAGTAAAAAATCTTGGAAAACTCAGGAGGCCTTTTTAGACGGTCAGGTTTACTTTACGAGTTAAATGGTCAGACAAAGAGAGTTACCAACCTGGAGCTGACACTGCTTTTTTTGAACCAAACAACTTATTTATGAGGCACACAATGCTACCAGAAAATCTACGACAGACGCATGTGCTTTTTGCACTGCTAATTATGGCGTCACTTTTTTCTTTTACTATCTTTTTGCCAAACAATGCCTACGCCGCGACAGATGAAGCGATTAGCGATTATCAAAAAAATCGCCAGGCTTTCATTGACAGACAGAAACAAGCTCGTCAGGATTTTAGCCAGGACGCTGATGCCATGAACAAGCAAATCCTGGGACTACAAAATAAAATTGATGCTGAAAAAGCAAAACTCCACAATCTCAATGCCGATATTCGTCATTTAGATTACCGAAAAGATACCGCCTTTCAGGTGCAAAGAGCTGCAGCGGCAGCCTTTTTCCCTTTATTGTCTACAGGTGCTGTTGCCGGAGGGTCGTTTTTTGGTGGTTCCAACTGGCTGGACAACCTGATACAGATTGGCCTTTGCCTGTCTGTTTTCAACATAGGTCTGTTCATTTTAATAAGAAGCCAGGTCATGACCACCCAGAAACGGACTATTATCATTGTTTGTATGGTGCTTTTTATAAGTGCCATCGCCGCTCCACTCTTTGCCAGTGATCTGGAAAATCGTGAAGAACTCATTGATAAACTGGAGCTGGTTGGCAAGGTGTTATCACAGTCTGACCATCAAAGATACATTGCTATACTTGAAGCAAAACCTGACAGTACCATTCGTGTTCCTGAACTGCAGTCCGGGAATAAACACTTTGAGGTATTTACCAATGTCCGTGCTGGAAGCCCTGAGTACTGGTACACCCTTGCGGCTTTATACACCCATGAGAATATGAAAGGTCGAGCTATTGAAGCAACAAGGACGATGATAGAACAGGCAAAGTGGTCCAACTCTCAAAACCACCAAAACATGATCATAAACTGCGTTGATTACCTTTTACAGGAACAGCAGACGGAAGTGGTGAGCAATGCCATTGCCCCCCTGATTCTTAAAATCAATGCCCCTTCCGTTCTTCTTCAACTGGCAACAATTTTAGAAAAAAATGATATGCGGGGCTCGGCGGAAAAAGTCCTGGGGGAGGCTGTCAAAAAGGCAAAAACCGTCTCGGAATTATTGGAGCTGTCTAAGCATCTGTTTGGAAAAAACGAATTTGACAAGGGGAATCAAGCCCTGGATATGGCATGGAAAAAAGTAAAATCCACAGATGAATTGCTGCAAGTCCTCACCTTTGCCATCGAGTCAGACCGCGATGAACTGATAACGAAAATCGCTGAAGAAGTTGGCAGGTTCAGCAATAACCTTACAGAACGCTTGAAGGTTGTCGATTTATTTCTCAATAACCAGCGTAAAGAAGAGGCCATTACCGTTTTCAGTAAGATGATTAACGATGTTAACCGTTCTTCAGGACAAAAAAAGGATCACTTCCTGTATTTGATTGACGCGGCGTTGGAACGAAAACTGCTTCCACAGGCACGAAATGCTACAAATCTTCTTTTTATGCAGGTTCAGGATCATATGGCGTTTTCAATCCCAATGGGTCAAAAACTTGAAAGTGCCGCTGGAATCCCTGATAAAGATAAAATTACCTTGCCTCAGTTTTACGGACTGCTGAATGAGGAGCAGATGATTTTTGATGAAGCCGAATCAGCATATATTAATGATTTAATGTGGTCACTGGATCAAATTCTGAAGAGTTATGGCTACTCTTTTCCCGATTCAATGAACAGTTTTTACCTGCTTGGCCGAACATGGGTACGTGAGAACAGGGCAGAGCTGCTCAAAAGGCTTGACACCATCTACTCCATCATAGAGGAACAATTTATTAATGAACAGGAGCTGGTCGAACAACAACAATTATCTGATTTAAAGAGTAAAATAGAAGCCCTGGAAAAAGATTTTCAGCAGGCAACCCAAAAATCGTCGCAAGCAACAAAAAGGCTGGCAAAGACCAAAAGGAAGATGGTTATTCAGATGGCCAGTACATCGGCAACGGTCTTGTTCCTTATCCTTGTCAGTATCGGTTGCATTGTGATCTCTTTTAACTACGCTCGAAGTTTAACCCGATGCAAGAGCTTTGGCTTTGCCGGAAAGTTAGTTGAAACAACAGGATGGGTAAGGGTATTAACAGTATTTGGTATACCGTCGGGTTTCATTGCCGTTATTTCAGCCCAATTTTTAGAACTCATCCAGCAAAATCAGGAAAATACCAGAAAAATATCAATGTCGATTATTGCTCCTGTACAACAGTGCGCTGAAAGCAAGAAAGGCGTCCAGAAACAAAAAGAGGTCACATCATGAGAAGAAGTTTCTTACTGTTAGTCATTTGTTCTGCCCTGCTCATATCCTGTGCCGAAACGAATGTGGATACAATCAGGGGCGGTGTTATCCAGGTAGACGATTACAGAGATTTTTCCGGCACAGAAAGGCAGGTATGGGATGCACTAGTAAGTGCTTTATCAGAAAAGGAAATAATCAAAACCTTTGATCATGGCAGCGGTCTGATTGTAACCGACTATGGAACGGTTGATGGCAGAGAACTGGAAGCCTTTAAAACACTCCTGTTGGCCAAAACTTATAAGTATAGTTACACGGTAAATTTGCAACGGCGGTCAAGTAACACAACACGGATAAAGGTGAAGGTGAATTTAATCGAACAACAAGTCGGTTTTTATAAACGTGAAACCCGCGACATTGCAGTGGAAAAATATCTCACCAAGGACCTGTTTGACCGGGTTTGCCGATTCCTTTCGCCAGGCAACCCGTACAACTGCACAAACCAACGGGCAAGGCGTAACACTTTCGAACAACAAACCAAGTATGATAACAACTCCTCCCTGCCCCCTCAAAAGTCCACCGGAAACGCTCAAACCAGAGCTGTCCAGCAACGTTTGCTGCAACTTGGCTATGCTCCTGGGCCGGCAGATGGTCAAATGGGAAAAAAGACCCGAAACGCAATTATGCGTTTCCAAGAGGACAATGGATTAACCGCCCATTCTAAACTTGACAGGACAACCTTGCAAACACTAGGTGTAGGCGGTATACCAGAGTCAGCTCCACAAAAGGTCGCAGATAAAAAGGCAAAATCCTCTGCACAGGAAGCAGTCAATGCTGACAGACAAACAAGGCAACCTCTTACTGCCCTTGAAAAAAATCAACCTTCCCAAACTCCAAAACAGGACTCTCAAATTGACGACAACTTAAAGGGTTACAGCTATGTTACCTTAAGCCCGACAATTGTGAAAAAAGAAGCTTCTGTCATGTCAAAAGATCTGGGAAAAATAGCAGAAAATTCACCAGTTATCGTTTTGCAGGAAGGGGCAACATGGCATAAGGTCAGGTTCCAAAACCAGCAAGGATACGTCCTGGCGACAGTTATTAAAAGAAGCAAGACAGCCGGGAAACATAATGAAATCCCGGCAAAAAATTCCACTAAGAAAGCTTATACAAAAAGCACGGAGAAAAAAGCTCGGCCAGTTACCGAAAAGAAGCTGAAGAAAACTCCTGCCCCCCAAAAGCAAACTCCACCTCAAAAAACTGAATCCATTGGCAGGGGAATCATAACCGGACCAACGAACCTCTACGCCAAACCAAGTGTTATGTCTTCAAAAAAAATGAAGATCAAGCAGGGAAATACCGTAGAAATATACGGTGAACAAAAGGACTTCTATCAAGTAAAAGTCGGTGGTGAAAAAGGATTCGTCTACAAGGATTTTGTGGAAATCAACAACAAATGATCGTCTTAATTCAAATCTGATCTGACAGTCACTGTTTTTATGTTGTAATTGTCAGATCAGGTTTGCACCATTACATAGATAGCACAATCGACAGGCTCCCTGCATCAACGACTATCATTAGAACTTGTAAAAATTCTTATCCTTCAAAAACATGTTAATATTACAAGGCTGATTAGCAAAAAAAATACCGCACTCAACAATGCCAGTCTGTTTGCCTTGAGAATAGTTGCCGGAGTTACCGGGGAAATTTCATCGCCAATATATGGTTTATACACCCTTATCCCATGGTAAAGGGCCGAGCCGCCAAATCTCATGCCCAGAGCACCGGCAAAGGCTGCTTCGGGGTGTCCCGCGTTTGGGCTAGTATGCTTGTTTCGGTCTTTAAAAAAACATCTTGCCGCACCAAATCCATCCAGCCGGCAAAAAAACGAGGTAATAACTATAAAACAACCGGTTACTCTTGCTGGTAAAAAATTGGCAGCATCATCAATTTTTGCCGCAACCATACCAAAACGAAGATATTTATCATTTTTATAACCAAACAAGGAGTCCATGGTGTTTATGGTTTTATAGACCATGGTGCCAGTTACCATCAGGAAAATGGCCGTGGTTTGATTATCGGTAAACATTGTCGGCATTAGCATCCAGAATAGTGGCGCAGTAATACCATCAACCAGATTTTCAGCCACACTCTCAACCGTTGCGGTGACAACCTGCTTCTCGTTCATATTATTGGTATCTCTACCCACGATCATCCCTACCCTTTCACGGGCCAATTCAAGCTTGTTGTCTTCGGTAAGCGCTAAATAGACATTTTTACTGTGTCGTAAAAGATCTTTGCTGGCAAGTGCCGTGTACATAAGAATGACAGCAGTGATATACAACCCGGATTTACCAAAAGTATGTCCCAGAAGGAGAAGAACAACAACAGCAATCACTGTTGTCGCAAGAGTAGCAGCAACAGTAATAAAACCTGCAAGATAGAGATTCTTACAAATTGTTCTGGTTATTTTTTCAAAAAAATAGGCAGCCGTAGCAATTCCTTTGACCGGGTGGGGAAATTTTTCAGGGTCACCTAACAGCAGATCAAGGACAAAGGCAGCCACAACCAGCAGCAAGAGATTCATTTACAGCCCCATGATTGCATATATCTTGTCCATTTCAAGACTTTCCCGCACTACCATAGCCAAAGTGTCGAAGGAAGCCTCGATATCATACGGTGCCAAAACTTTCTGCTTGGCGTCCCAGCCCTTTTGACGACGCTTTTTATCTATGAACCACCGTCTGAACTGGTCGTCATCAAACATACCATGCAAGAACGCACCCCAGACAGACCGGTCTGCAGCGGAACAACCGCAACAAGAACCATCATCAAATTGAAAGAGAGGTTGAAGATCTGTTTGAGTTTGACCGTGGTGTATCTCATAGCCTTTAATGGTCATTTGAGCCGGAAGATAAACACCTTTTTTTCTGACTAGCTGCTTGTTTTTATCAAGCACCGTATGAATAGCCAAAAGCCCAAGTCCTTCCTTCTTTCCGACATGACTTTCCACAGAATGAGGATCGGCAATAAAACAACCAAGCATCATATAGCCGCCACAAATACCGATTATTTCAACTCCCTGCTCGGCACAACGTAACAGATTTTCTGCCAGACCAGAGCTTTTAAGATACTCAAGATCATTAAAAACATTTTTTGACCCCGGTATGATGATCACGTCTGGACGACCTAACTGCTGAGCAGTGCCAACGATTCGAACATAGACATCAGGCTCATTATAAAAAGGTTCGATGTCGGTAAAATTTGAAATATGTGGCAGATCGATAACCGCCAGGTCAATGTAAGGCTGATCCGGTTTGCTGTTTTCGATATACCCCTCTTTAAAGGAAACCGAATCTTCTTCAGGTATAGAAAGATTTTTCAGATAAGGAACCACACCATAAACCGACTTCCCTGTTCTGTGCAGTAGTTGTTGATGCGCACTTGCCAGTAAATCCTGGTTGCCTCGAAATTTATTTACCACAAAACCTTTAAGTAAGTTTCTTTCCCATTCATCGAGCACTTCCATGGTACCAATAAACGAGGCATACACCCCTCCCCGGTCGATATCTCCGACCAGCAGGACTGGTGATTTAGCGTATTCCGCCATCCTCATGTTAACAATATCATCCTGCTTGAGATTTATTTCGCCGGGAGATCCAGCACCTTCAAGGACAATGGCGTCAAACTCATCAGAAAGCGAATTAAAACAAGCGGTTACATCGCACCATGCTTGTTTTTTAAACCGGGAGTATTGCCAGACATCCATGTTGGCAACCGGCTTACCTTTAACAATAATCTGGCTGCCGGTATCAGAGTTTGGTTTTAACAAAACAGGATTCATCCGTACGTCAGGGTCAAGTTTGGCAGCTTGTGCCTGAACCACCTGCGCCCGCCCCATTTCCCCACCACCTGCAGTAACAAATGAATTTAACGACATATTCTGGGATTTAAAAGGTGCAACCCGCACCCCGTCCTCGAGAAGAATCCTGCACAGGGCCGTTGCCAAAATTGATTTACCGGCGTTGGAACAGGTACCTTGAAACATAATGGTAGCCGCCTTCTTTCTTTGCCTTTTTTTTAGAGGTCCAGCGAAAACGTCTTCAAGAGCATCTATCATCAACTGATTTTCATCGGGTGTTTTCACTGCCCAACGATAGTAAGAATTTCCTAATCCCTTAAAATTATGGCAGTTTCTTATTAGAATATTTCTTTTGAGCAACGCTGAGTGTAAATCAACTGCTTTATCTTCTACCTTACCCAGAATAAAGTTAACATCGGTCGGGAACAGGGAAATCTGGTCAAATTTTTCGAGTTGCTTAAAAAAAACATCTTTGGTTGTTTTGAGTTTTTCATGGGTATGAGCTGTAAAAAAATCATCATTTATACAGGCAACTCCGACAGTCTGAGCAAGTGAGTTCACAGACCATACTGGAATATTACTCTTCAGGGTAAGGGCAAGTTCTGATGGAAAAATACCAAACCCCAGCCTCAAGCCGGGAATGGCATAAAACTTGGTCAGTGAATTCAGAGTAAAAACATTATCCCGCACACCGGCAACAGATTCACCCGTTTCGACAAAGTCCAGAAAGGATTCATCGACCAGAAAAGAGACATCTTTTCTGACATCTGCCAAGTGGAGCAACTCCTTTTGCGGCACATACAGTCCGGTAGGATTATTTGGTGAACCAAGAATTACCAGATCATCTGGCTTGAGTTGTTGCTGCAATCGATCAAGATCAATTCGGAAATTTTCCTTTTCATCCAGATACAACAGGGTGTAAGGAATTTTTTCACGCTTTACAGCCGCCAGATAATCAACATACGAGGGAACCGGGATAAATACCCTTGCCGGTTTATACCCTCTAAAAAGGGTAAAAAGAATTTCGGTGGTACCATTTGCAATGACAATCTGATCCTTTTCAACCCTGTACCGTCCAGCAAGAACATTTTTCAATTCGTAACAGTCCGGATCGGGGTAATGAATGATATCACCGATTGCCCTGCTTATTTCCCCCCTCACTGATGCAGGGGGACCAAACGGATTGATGCTGGCACTAAAATCTATAATTTCCTGTTCAGAAGATTTTTTTTGCCTTCTGATCAGGTGTATATTCCCGCCGTGTTGTTCCAAACTGCTCATCCTTACAGGATAGTGTTACAAAGTGTAATTGCCATTGCCAGTTCCATGATTTCACAACTTGCCCCCAGGGTGTCACCTGTATATCCGCCAATTTTTCTCTCACACCACATTTTAAATACCATGCTTACAAGAAAAAATACAACTACCAGCAAAAGACTACGGGTCGGAAAACACCAAACAGATAACGCTATAAAAACAAGCAAAGAGATCAGGCAGGTTCTTTTTATATGTGACAGATCAAATAAAGAGCCAAGCCCAGGACTTGTTCGGGCATAAGATAAAACGGTTATTTGCATAATAATGGCTACTCGCCCTGCCACCGGAATCAGTATGGCAGCAAAGCAAAGATCGTCAATATTCATCGAGGACAGCGCAACAAATTTAGCCCAAAAGAGAAACAAAAGAGCCGTAACACCCATCGGACCAATCCTTGAATCTTTCATGATTTCAAGGATATCCTCTCTTGGCCTGGCACTCAAAAATCCATCCACCGTATCTGCAACTCCGTCAACATGGAGAAAACCCGAAACCCCGCTCAACAAAAACACCACCAGAAGACTGACCATGGAAGAAGGAAGAAACGATGAGAAAAAAAGAGCAAGACAACAAACAAATAGACCAATCATAAGTCCAACAGCAGGAAACCAGATGAGGCATCTTTTTAAATTTTCTCCGTCCTGATCCACTTTCCAGCTAACAGGCAGGATAGTAAGAAATCTTAGCGCAGCAACTGCTGAACCAAGAAAATTCAGTGCCTGTTTATTTCCGGAAAATTTTTCCATATAAGAAAAGGTGTCAAGATTTATTTATCTGCTTGTGCTACCGATGCTTCTTCAAAGGTTGCAACTTCCGTGAGCACAGCAACAGCAGCTTCTACCACATTCATGGCAAGAGCTGCTCCGGTTCCTTCACCTAATCGAAAGTTTAAATCAAGCAGTGGTTTCTTACATCCAAGCATTTCCTGCATATATCTATGCCCAGGTTCCACAGATCTGTGTGAAAAGATGAGATAGTCACGGATAAAAGGCTCAATTTTATAGGCAATGAGTGCTGCCGCCGTTGAAATAAAGCCATCTATCACTACCGGCTTTCTGTTGGCAGCAGCCCCAAGAATGACTCCGGCAAGACCACCAATCTCAAATCCGCCAACCTTACTTAGAATATCAAGACCATCTTTAGGATCAGGACGGTTCACCTCAAGTACTCTGTTGATAATTTCTATTTTATTCTCAAGCTGTTCATCATCAAGTCCGGTACCTCTTCCAGTTAGTTTATCCACTTCCTTGCCGGTTAACACGGCTGCAATTGCCGTTGATGGAGTAGTATTGCCAATCCCCATATCGCCTGTACCAAAAAGATCGTATTTCTTTGATAAATCGTCGGCTATCTCAATGCCGGATTCAACGGCTCTAACCGCCATGGCTCTACTCATTGCCGGTCCTTTGGCAATATTGGCAGTTCCAAGTCCAACTTTTTTGTTAATAATCTTATTTTGCTCTGCCAGTTCCCTGAGATCAGCATTTACCCCCATATCAACCACAACCACATCGGCTCCAGCCTGTTTGGCAAGCGCATTTATTCCGGCACCGCCCTGAATAAAATTGTGTACCATCTGCAGGGTAACTTCGCCGGGATATTTACTGACGCCCTCTTCTACCACGCCGTGATCTGCAGCCATAGTAACAATAACCTTATTTTCCACAGGAGGTGTCACTGAAGAGGTCATTCCCGCCAGTTCAACTGCCAAATCCATAATATCTCCAAGCGCCCAGTGAGGCATGGTCAGCTTGTCCAGCCGTTCTTTTGCCCCATCTCTCATATCTGAATTTTGAGGATAAATCTTTTTTATTTTGCGTTCGATAACACTGCTCATACCCTTCCTCTTTCTCAA
>PDWI01008348.1_pt1 | contig 12227 bp, 15 predicted proteins | sample 1430891 | NCBI WGS metagenome assembly PDWI01 (sample SAMN01162508, study PRJNA174530) | Oral metagenome, whole genome shotgun sequencing project. | biome: Marine environment; feature: Marine mammal; material: Swab sample of the gingival sulcus; isolation source: swab sample of gingival sulcus...
CTATATTTTTCGAGGGAAGGCTAGATGGGTATTTAGAGGTGTAACAAATAAGGTTACGAAATGTTACTTGACACAGAATATTTAACGGTCTCCAAATAACTTTTAAAGCTTTTTAATATTACAAATTAACTCTTGCTCATAAAAGCTTCTATGCCGATTTGAAACAAAGAGTACATCAGCACCACAGTAGCTATGATGCCTGCTATTGCTCCTAAAATAGTATCAAAGCTCAAAAGACCCATAAAATCAAATATAAAGTAAAAATCATGGACTCCATCTACTCCTAAAAATGAATCTTCGGCACTTACGTAAAGTCCATTTTTTCTCGCATCTGCCATATACCAAGCTGTGTACTTTAAAGATATGGCAAAAAAGAAAAGTCCTGTGTAATAAATGGTTCTACTACCTTCTTTTTTAAGATAATAATACGCCACTCCCAAAGGAAAAGCTAGCTGAAATATAGTTCCATTTGCCACGGCTATGATGTCTGGACAAGGCAAAATATTGCATATACCGTGCCCTGCTTCGTGAACTATGCCTAAGGTTTGATTTATTGCAAAAAAATAGAGCATAAAGATGTATTCAAAATCTATCTCATGGGTTATTATAGTATTTCCATAGGGCTTAACACTCACAACACCTATAAAAAAAGTTAAAAGAGCGAAAAATAAAACCCTTTTAGCTAAAGGAGATGTTTTTGGCATCAATTTTATATATTCTCCATTTATATATTTTCCATAGGAATTGGCTCTCCGAGATGATAACCTTGCAAGTATGTTACGCCCATGGCTTTTAACTCATCGCAAACCTCTTTACAGTGAACAAACTCAGCACAAGTCTTTATACCTAATGATTTCGCAAAAGAGACTATTGTATTTACTATAACTTTTGCATTGTTATTTGTGTGGATATTTTTTATAAGTGAAGCGTCTATCTTTATAAGGTCAACTTGAAGCTTTAGCATATATTCAAAATTTGAATACCCCACTCCAAAGTCATCAATAGCAAGCAAGCAACCATAGCTTTTTATCTTCTTGATAAACTCCATAACCTCTTTATGATTTTCTATACCCTCACTTTCTAATATTTCAAATGTAATATTGCTTGGCTTTGGATAATTATCTAAATGTTCTAGTATAAAGCTAGTAGTCCAAGGATTAAGTATATCTAATATCGATAGATTGATACTAAATTTTATATCCGTATCAGTAAAATAATCAAAAGCCTGTTGTATGACAGCTTTAGTAATATAGGGATACAATTTATTTTGCTTAGCTACATCCAAAAACACAAAAGGCGAGATGATATCATTGTCTTTATCTTTTAGCCTCACTAATACTTCATACTTGGCAAGATTGCTATTTTTGGCAAAGAAAATAGGTTGACAATAGTTGATTAGTTTATTGTTTTTTATGGCAATTTTTAGTTTTTTTGTCCATTCTATATTGTCTCCAAACTCTTTTGCTAACATCATAGAGTCATCAAAGTACAAATGAGTAAGCCCCCTACTTTTGGCTCTTTTTAGTACCATATCAGCATTTGATAATATATTTTTGTCTCCAAAAGATATACCCATAGTGGCCTGTACTTCAACACTAAAGTCATCTTCTGTGATAACAGAAAAACTCTTTATCTCTTTTTCCAAATCCATAAGTATTGCATCAAGAGATTCTCTCGATATTGAGTTGCAAAATATAGCATATTCATCAGAATGCAACTTATAAGCACAACACTTCATATCCTCTAAATACATGGTTAAAAAGTTGCCAAATGCCACTAAAACCTCATCTCCAATCTCAATACCATAAAAATCGTTTATCTCTTTAAACTTATCTATATTTAAAAGCACTAAGGCACTATCATCTTTTTGAGATTTTAAGTCCTCCAATAGTTGCTCCCTATTTGGTAATCCTGTCAATTTATCATGATAAAGTTGATGTTTTAGGACTTTATTTTTCTTCTCTATATTTTTAGTTTTTTTATTTATCTCGGATTGAAGTTTTTTTAACTGGTCTTCTCCTTTTAAATAAGCATCTTTTAATACCAAATAAAGCAATATAGCTAAAATAGTAAAGATAATGAAGTATTTCACTAGTTTTTTATTGTACTGACTAAATAAGTTTTTTCTTAACTTTTTAATATCAGAGTAAACAACAAGCAAAGACTTGGAGTTTACCCTTTTTATATAGTAAACATACATATACTCTGTTTGGGTAATTTTTTGGAAATAGTAACTGTTGCTATTTTTTGTATCAAGATAAGCAATAGCCTTTTTTATAAACTTATCTTCTGTCTTTGGGTTTGACATATTTAAAATATCTACAGTATATTTTGAATCTTTATAATCGTAAAAAAAGCTTATTTGCCTTGTTTTTTTATCCACATCTCTAGCCTCATAACTCAAAACGAGACTAGCCAATGCCTTAGAATTACCAAGGGCAATATTTTTTATCTCATTTTCTAGCTGAGATTGGCTTTTGTATTCATTGTAGATAAAAATAAAAAAAACAACAACAAGAATAGATATAATGAGCTTTATATAAAGTTTCATAAATCTCCTATCTTTGCTCCACTAGTTAATATTCATAAATCATAGTATCAAAATAATACTTAAACCAAGAATAAAACCCTACTTGATTTTAAGCTAATGTTTTACTTTGTTGTTTTATCTGTTTTTATGTATATTTTAAACTCCTTAGTAGCATAAAGATAAAAATCTTTTCTCTTCTAAAGGAGCAAATTGAAGTAAATACTCATAAGTCTCTTCAACATCTCCACCATGAAATTCATTTATCTCTGCTATAAGCTCTAAAAGCTCTTCGTCATCAACTTCATCAAAACTACCATTTAATTCAACCATTTCAATAAGTTTTGCATCTATTTCTATCTCTTCATAATTCATCTTATAACTTTCCTCGTCAAATATTTTGCGGAAGTTTAGCAAAAAAAACTTTAAATTTTATTGATAATGATAATAGTGCAAGCAAAAAAATATATTTTTAAGGCAAAAAGCTATATAATGATACTCATATACAGACAAACACAACCAAAGAGAAATTATGATAACTTTTGAAAATTTAGCAAGCCTTATATATATGAAATTAAGCCGAAAACAAGAGTTTATTTTAAAAAGTTTATATTCAGCCACACAGCCCATAAGCGCAAAAAAAATAAAACAACTAGTATTGCAAAACTACAACACTTCCGTTAGCCTACCAACCATATATCATTTGTTTAATATGATTGAAAACCTAGAGCTAATAGATACTATATATTTTCCCAAAAAAAAGACAAAATTATACTTCATGAAGCATATAGTTAAATCGCAAAACTATATGATTTGTCACAAATGCGAAAACCTTATTGGTTTTTATAATAAAGAGCTTGAAAGAAAATTAAACAAATGTTGCAAACAATTTGACTTTACTTTACTAAATCACACTATTTGTTTATATGGAGTATGTAAGGATTGCCGATGATAGCTATAAAAAGCCAAACAAATAACAGACTAAGAGTTAAAAGCAAATACTTCACAAAAGAGTTTTTAGACTCCCTAAGCTTCGATGATGAAGTCTATACCCTAAGAGCCAATGCAAAATGCAAAAGTTTAGTTTTGTATTTTGATGAAAGCAAAACAAATACCAAAGAGCTTATAGATTATCTTACCTCTTTGCTTCCAAAGAATTTTTGCAAACCAACAAAGGAGAAAAACCTCTCCTGTTCTGGTGTTGCCTGTTCGGTTTGTCACCCACAAACTGATTTGAAAAAATCAGCCTTTAGCTTTGGAGTTTTAAGCATATATGCCCTTGGGGTTTTCACTCCCATCGCCCTGCCCCCTGCTCTAACTTTAGGAGTTTCTCTCTTTGCAGCCACGCCTTTACTAAAAGAAGCTTGGCGAGACATAAAAAAACGCAAATTTACCCTTCAAACCTTTATGAGCTTTAGTCTTATAGGAGCAGCATTGCTAGGAGAAGCAGAAACTGCCTTTGAGGTTATTTATATACTAAGAGGCGGAATGTTGCTTGAAGAGTATGCAGCAAATCGCTCAAAAGCAAAAGTACATGAACTCCTAAACGCTGATATTAAAAAAGCCTATGTTCTCATAGATGAGCTTGAAGTTGAAGTAAATCTTGAAGATGTTAAAACAGGCGATATAGTAGTTGTTAGAAGCGGAGAAAAGATACCAGTAGATGGAGAGATAACTAAAGGCAAAGCAGAGATAAGTGAAGCGCTTATAAATGGACGAAGCGAGCCTAGCTTTAAAGAAGCTGGAGATAAGGTATTTTCAAACACACTAGTGCAAAAAGGTCGCATTTTCATACGAACAGACGCAACCGGCAGTAAGACATATCTAGCCAAAATAACCGACCAAGTGGAATATGCACTATCAAATAGAAGCCAAAGTGAAAAACAAGCAGATAAATTAGCCTCAAAACTACTCAATCTAGGTACATTTTTAACAGCTGGCACATTTTTACTAACTGGCTCGGCTCTTAGGGCATTTTCTGTGATGATAGTCATGTCCTGTCCCTGTGCCACCATACTAGCAGCTAGTACAGCTGTGAGTGCTGGCATTGCTAAAGCTGCAAAAGAAGGTATACTCATAAAGGGTGGAGAATACTTGGAAAAATTTAGCCAAAGCGATGTGATATGTTTTGATAAAACAGGCACCCTAACCACAGGTAAACCTCAAATAGTTGACATTGTACTAAATAACAGCAGTGAAAAAGAGCTTTTTAAAACAGCTAGCTTAGCCGAGTATAGAAACACTCACCCCCTAGCCCTTTGCATACTAGAACATGCAGAAAAACTTGGCATTAAAGCAGAGTCAAAAACAAACAGCGAACTCTTAGTAGGTCTTGGAGCTAAGTTAAAACTAGACAACGAAACCATCTTAGTTGGCAACAAAAAGCTTATGGATTTAAATAAAATCTCAACTAAAAACTTTGATACACTAAAATATACCAATGATGGACTAAGTGTGGTTTATGTGGCAAAAAATAAAAATATCTTAGGTCTTATTGCCTTTTCACATGAACAAAGAGACGGAGTAAAAAGCGTAGTAAATGACTTAAAAAAACGCGGAGTAAAAAAGATAATTTTACTAACCGGAGATGATGAAAAAGTAGGAAAAAGCTTTGCAAAGCAGTTTGGCTTTGATGAAGTGTATGCAAACCTAATGCCTGATGAAAAAGCAAAGGTCATAGAAGAGCTAAAAAAAGAGTATAAAATAGTCTCCATGATAGGAGATGGCATAAACGATACCATAGCCATGGGCAAATCAGATGTTGGAGTTAGTTTTGCTAGTGGCGGAAGTGAAGCAGCTGTTGAGCTATCGGACATAGCTATCATAAACAGTGACATACAAGATGTACTAACCCTCCATGACATAAGTAGCTTTTCTCTTAAAGTTGTAAACCAAAACTACTGGATAGGAACAAGTACAAATCTCATAGGAGTTGGCTTTGCAAGCGTTGGAATGCTCTCCCCTGTGGCAGCAGGTGGTCTTCATCTAGCCCATACAGTTGGAATCATGGCAAATGCTTCAAGGATAGCTTTAAAGAACAATAGCAAGGATGATTTATCAATTATTGACCTAAGTGATAATAATTCTTAGATAAGTTTAAGTAAAGTTTAAGAAATAAAAGAGGATAATACTCTATCAATAAAGGTGGAAAATGATAACAAAAGAGAAGGTAATAAAACTAGCGAGCTATCTTAGCATAGTTCATCACAGTAAAGGCAGGATTAGACTAAGAGTTAGTCCATCTATACTAAGCGAAGCAAGTGAGCTTGACCCAAGTTTGCTTAGCAATATGCAAGAGCAAGTAGATGGAATAATCGAAGTCAAACTAAACAAACTTATAGGTTCAGTTACTATAAAATATGACCCCAATGTTCTTTCACCGGATATTTTTGAAAGATTAGTCAATAAAGATATAGATGACGAGCTTTTAAGTAAAATCCTTCCAAAGGAGACCGTATGACAAACCCAGACGCACTAGTGCTACTTAGTAAAAAGATAAGCCTCGATGGTCAAAGCTCTGTCCTTTCTCAGGCATTGCGTATTGCTATATATGACGAATATGAAGCATTTGAGACCTATAAAGCTATCTTAGCTACCCATGATGTAAAAACACCATTTACAAATATCATGCAAGCTGAGGTAAAACACTTTGAAGCACTGATAGGGCTTTGCAAAAAATACGAAGTAACACCTCCTCTCAATGACCTTGTAGGAACTATAAAAGCCCCTAAAAGTGTTCAAGAGTGCTATGAGCTAGGAGTTGCTATAGAGATAGACAATATCGCTATGTATGATTATCTTATACCTTTTATCAGTGAGTATCCAGATGTACTAGATACCTTTTATAGGCTTCAAGCTGCGTCTATAAACAATCATCTACCTGCATTGCGTTCCCATGTACAAAACTCTTCAAATGAAGATATCATGAGCAAATTTGGAGATGTCGCTAGCATAGCTTCTAAGATTCAAAATGGAGAATTTGACCCAAGCGATATAATGGGTTTAGTTAATGATAAAAATATATCTTTATTAGTTGGCATGCTTTTAGGCGGACTAGGTGGCTATAGTCTAAACAGTTTTCTAAAAACAAAGGATAAAGATGAAAAAGAGTAACTCAAAAGTGCTGCCATTTGTTCTAGGTGCCGTTATAGGCGGTTCAATATTTTATATATTTAAAAAAAATAAAAAGAAAGGATAGACAATGTTACCATTTATAGCAGGCTTAGCAGTTGGAGTTGGAGCAGTTGTAGCATATAACAATAAAGACAAATTAAAAGAGATGGCAAACGATGGCTTTGAAAAGTCAAAAGAGTTTGCAAAAGATATAAAAGATAGCGCAGACGGTGCTATGGATTGTGTTAAGGAAAAAATGCAAAAAAGCAAAGAAGAGGAAGAAAAAGCAAAACAGGCTAGTACCAAAAAGGCTGGCACAAGAAAAACCAAGGCAGACAAACAGGATGACAAATGACAACAAGTACCAATATATTTGGAGCTCTTGAGGTAAATTCCAAACCAAGCGATTATGCTGTAAGTTCAGCTATTGGAGCTGGCATATTGGCTGGAACTTTGAACTATCAAGACTACAAAGAAGGAAAAAGTACAAAAAATGAAGCCATAATGAAAAGCATAAAGGTCTCAGCCCAAACAGCTGTGGCAACCGGCTCATCTATAGCTTCAGTGCAATACCTTGCAAACAAAAACTATCTAGCTGCTCTTACAAGCCTAGCTATTGGCGTAGGCTCTGTTATGGCAGTAGAAAAAATATGTAAAATAAAAAAGGAAGTAAAATAATGGAAACTACAATCAACACTCAAAATGCCCAATACAATGCGGACAAGCTAGGTTTATCTGCTCAAAACCCCTATGTTACGCAAGGTGTAGCAAACACACAAAATGCTCCATCTACTCCGTTTTTAAATTCGTTTAATACAAATGACTTTTTTAAAGGTGCTCTAATAGGAGCTGCTGTTGGTTACTTGCTAACAAATGAAAAAGCTCAAAAAACAATCATGAAAACTTTTGTAAAAGGTGGCGATATGCTTCAAATGGGCATAGAGGAGATGAAAGAAAGATTTGAAGACGCTAAAGCGGAGCTTGAAGAGCAAAGATAAACCATGCTAAACATTATAAAACATAAGTCCAAGCAACGCTTTAGGATAAAATGCAAAGAGCTAGACATAAAAGTAGATGAACTTGCTCTTAAAGCAAAATTAGAGTCCATAGAGCAAGTGACAAATGCGAGGGTAAATATAAAAAACCAAAGCATTACCATAAACCATAACCCAGGTTTTTATGAGCAGATTTTACAAAAAATAGACTCTATAAACCTTGATAGCTTTAAAACAAAACTATCTTTTTTGCCAAGCAACGATGAAGAAAAGCTAAGCACTAAAGAGATGAGTTATGCCTTTGGCTCACTAGCCCTATCTCCTATGATAAGTAGCGACTTAGTCAAATTTCACATGACATTTTTAGCGTCTTTGGGGGTATTTAAAGAGGGTTTTAGCGAACTTCTAAACGAAGGCTTAACCTCGCGAGTACTAGAAGCATCGGCTGTTGGAGTATCGCTTTTTAGAAAAGATTATTTAGCAGCAAATAGTACAAATACTATGTTAAGTTTAGGCGAATACATAGAGCAAAGCACTGAGCATAAAAGCAATAATTTGATAAAAGAACTCGCTAAGCCAAATGTAGAGTTTGCTTGGAAAGAGGTCATCAAAAACAAAAAAGCCCTTGAAAAAAAAGTAAAGGTTAGCGAGCTTAAAGTCGGAGATATCATCATAGTAGGCAGTGGAGATACCATACCAGTAGATGGACATGTTTTAAGCGAAGAAGCTCTTATAAATCAAGTCTCCATGACAGGCGAAGCAGAGCCTGTAAAGAAAAAACGTGGCGATAAGGTTATGAGCGGAACCATAGTTGAGGAAGGAAGACTTCGTATATGGGCTGAACATGTAGGAGAAGACACAGCGACAGCTAGGATAAAAAAGTACATCCACTCATCTTTAACCGAAAAGTCAAGCCTAGGACTAAGAGCAAACGAGCTAGCTGAGCGATTAGTTCCTGTAACTTTGGGACTATCAGCCCTAGCCTATGCTATCAATAGAGACTTAGAAAGCGTGGCTTCTGTACTGCAAGCTGACTACTCTTGTGCATTAAAACTAGCAACCCCTGTGGCTTTTAAAGCTTCCATTTCTCAAGCAGGCAAAAACGGCATACTCACAAAAGGAGCAAAGTCCATAGAGGCTTTAAGCGAAGCAGATACCTTTGTTTTTGACAAAACAGGCACCCTAACCCGCGGAAGATTGGAAGTTATGGAAGTAAATTCCTTTGACAGTAGATGGAGCAAAAATGAACTACTAAATCTTACCGCAAGTGCAGAAGAGCATTACTTTCATCCGGTGGCTGAAGCTGTAGTGGAAGCTGCAAAAGAGAATGGATTTGTGCATATTCATCACGATGAGGTAAAATTTATAGTAGCCCATGGAGTTAAAACCACGGTAGACAAAAAAGAAGTTATCATAGGTAGCAGACATTTTTTAGAAGAAGATGAGGGTATAGATTTTTCAAAATATGAAAAAAATATAACTTCTTGCATAGACAAAGGTAGAACCTTGCTTTATGTTGGCTATGATGGCAAGCTTTTAGGAACTATATCTATGATGGACAAAGTGCGAGACAATGCAAAAGACACCATAAAAGCCCTAAGAAAACTTGGTGTAAAAAATATAGTTATGTTAACAGGCGATACTAAACAAAAGGCTGAACAAATCGGCAAAGAGCTAGGAGTTGACACAGTGTATTCTGAGCTGTTGCCCACTGAAAAATCAGCCAAGATAAAAGAGTTAAAACAAAGCGGAGCTAAAATCGCCTTTATAGGTGATGGTATAAACGATGCCCCTGCCCTCATAAATGCAAATGTAGGCATAAGTATGTCAAGGGGTGCAGATATAGCCAAGGCAACAGCGGACATAAGCTTACTAAAAGATGACATCTATGCAGTTGCTGAAGCGAAAGATTTGGCAAATAAAACCATGAAGAGAATAAACGCTCACTTTAAAGCAACAGTTGGCATAAATAGTGCCATATTGCTTGGAGCTACGGCGGGACTTTTAAGTCCTATAAAAACGGCTGTATTGCACAACGGTACGACTATAGGTTTACTCCTAAACTCAATCCAGCCACACAAAAAAGCGAATTTTTAGGTAAAATAGGTTATGATTGTAGGTATCAAAAAAATTATAAGGACTTACAATTATGCCTCTTTTTATGCCACTTATAAGCGGAATAACAGCCACATTGATGGTTGCTCTAACGTACGAGACAGGAAAAAATGCAAAAAGAAAATATGATAAAAAAGCCCTTAGAAATAGTAAAAAACATACCACTTGATACAAAAAAAGAGATAGCTAAGATTGGCATGACCGCCTCTCTTGGAGCCTTAGTGGTCACGTCTTTTGATATGAAAAGCAAAACTTCAAAAACCATTCACTCCGTAGCGGGAGCCACTTTAGTAGGCTTTTCCTTGTGGCACCACTTTTTATATCAGCCAGAGAAAAAGACAAGTAAAAAACTTATCGCAGCCAAAAAAACCTAGAATAGATGGAGAAAAAATATCTGCTTTAAATGTGGCTATATAGCCCTATTTTGCATATATATAATAAAATTTTAAGCTTTATATCTATTTACTGTTTATTGTCTATTTTTTATCATATATTATAGTCTTAGCCACCACTTGGGTATCTATGTTTTATATATACTTTTTCATATATATAATTTACCAACTTAACTGAGGATAGAAGTGGTTTACTTAGTTTGATTTACAGTGCCCATATTATCTTTTTATCTTATAAAAAACCCCCTATTTTCTACCTACACCCCACTCATAACAAGCTGAGTGAAGTCTTGATTGTTGCTTGTATCATAAGTAGTTCTATCAAGTCCGCTATCTGAGTTAAAAGAGCTTATTTGTTCTATTAGTTTATCTATATGAGAGATTAAATTGTGAGATTGTTTTAGGTCTATTTTGTTTTCTTTATCGAATATTATATTTTCAAGCTTGTTGTGTTTACCAAATATCTATCTGTAGTGATTTTTTATGGTAATGGTATCGTCTGTGCCTTTTATGCTTATGATTAAGTCTTTGCCTTGTGTTGTAAAATCAACATCTTCTTGACTGAGGTTTTTTAGTATTAAAGTATCTCTTCCTCCCATTTCATTTATCTCATCACTTCCTTGGTTTTTACTATAAACATATAAATCATCTCCAAAGCCACCATTTAAAGTATCATTGCCCTTATTGCTTAAAAGCATATCTGAACCGAAATCTCCATTAAGTATACTTGAGTAGATGGAGGCTTTAGTATATCATCTCCATACCCACCATTGACTATATTGATATCGGTATGTGCTTGTATGATATCTTGATTGTTTGAAGGAGTTGTAACAAGGGTTTTTATATCATCTATGCTTAGGGTTGTATCTTTGGTTTGTATCTTATTTATTTTATATGAAGCATTGATATCTGTTTTTTCATCAAAGAAGTCTAGTACCTTTATATCTCCATGAATAGTTTTTATAAGCAAGTCACTATTTATGTCACCCTTTTCAAACACTCTACTAAATCTAATCTGGCTTGAGTTTAAATCTTTAAATATGATAGCATCTTGTTCACTTTGGTTTGGTTTGAAGTTTAGTATGGTATCGTTTCCAAAGTTACCATCAAACACATAAGTGTCATCTCCTTCTCCACCTTGTAAGAAGTCATCTCCACTTCCTCCGTTTATAATGTCATCTCCATCTCCACCATAGATATTATCATCTCCTTCTTCGCCATAAATACTATCACTATTAGCTCCTGATTCTACCCTATCATCTCCTCTGCCTGCATATATGGTATCTTTTCCATTTTTAGTTATGATTGTATCATCTCCATCAAGGGCGTCTATACTATAGTCTTTGTTTGCGTAAAACATACTTAAATCATCATCGCCATTTGTTGGAGTAAATATGATATCAACTATTTGCTCCCCAGTTAAGATAGTGCCATCTTTAAGTTTTAGTTCATCTATGGTATAGTTAAGGTTTACATCATCTTTAAAAAAGTCTTGTATGGTGATTTGATTGTTTGTATCTTTTTTAGAGATGATAAGATTGTTGCTTTGTTTTAAAAAGCTTAAGTCTTCTTTTTTAGTATTGTCTGTAAAGCTTGTGGTATCTTTACTTGTCTTATCTTCATCGAAGTTATTTATAATATCACTTCCAAACTCATCTTTAAAGACATATGTATCACTTCCCTTATCGCCTTGTAAGAAGTCATTGCCTATTCCTCCTACTAAAGTATCATCTCCATCTTTTCCATAAAGGGTATCTATGCCATTTAGTATGTTTGTACCTATTAGGGTATCATTTTTACTTGTGCCATTTTGAGTAGAAAGAGAAGTTATGGTATTTTTATCTAGGCTTAAAAGATAATCATCTATCACTCCATCTACTTGTGCTTTAGTAGCAAAGGAGCTAAGAAGGGATAAAAGAGTAGAAGAAGATGCGGATTTTAATACTATAAACTCAGCTAAATCTATAAAGGCAGTTTTAGCATCTTTTATTTGGAGACCGTTAAATATTCTGTGTCAAGTAACATTTCGTAACCTTATTTGTTACACCTCTAAATACCCATCTAGCCTTCCCTCGAAAAATATAG
>PDWI01008349.1_pt1 | contig 12227 bp, 10 predicted proteins | sample 1430891 | NCBI WGS metagenome assembly PDWI01 (sample SAMN01162508, study PRJNA174530) | Oral metagenome, whole genome shotgun sequencing project. | biome: Marine environment; feature: Marine mammal; material: Swab sample of the gingival sulcus; isolation source: swab sample of gingival sulcus...
CGCCGAAAATTTGAAGGCCGTGCCTATACGCCACGAACAGGAACAGGCCTGCGCTTCCGGTCAGTCGGGCGGCAGTGGTTTCGCTACGACGGATTTTGTATTCCTTTTGTCTGTAGTTTTTGTTATGTTTGCACATAGAGCCTTTTACCTATTGGGTGTGTTTACGCTTGTTGTAACCTTGGTGGTTTTTGATAAGTATTATAATATGTTGTCCAATTTTAGAGGGCTCTTTTTTGTGGAAAGCACTTATTTTAGGTCTAAATATCATGCGGAGTCAATTGAGCCTGGTTAAAGTCTTAGCTAAGCAAATGTGTCGCAATAACATTAACTTGAAGGAGGTCAAGCAATGACCAGGGCTCAAATGATCTGGACCGATGATAATACGAAAGATGATTGTCTGTACATTGCCGTTAAACTATCCGATAGCAAATGGAAATTGATGTTCAGTAACAGGGTTAAGAAGTGCCAGAAAACTATTGCCACTGGAGACCTTGACCATTATTTAAATTGGGATTAGAAACTTTGGAGTATGTTGTATGTTCCTGACAAGGCCCAGGAGGATATTTGCTAAATGCCCCCCGAGGCTGAGAGGCCAGATCATATCAACCGAATCAAATCGCCACTGGTACTGCACAGGGTTTGGCTTACTAACGAGGCCGAAAGTATTTTGACATAAAATGCGCGATAGCGCATTATGTACAATGCTCATTTGATATTCTATATCTATAGACTTATAGCCTTTTTAGTAAGGGTGAGAAGGGCTTTGAGCAAGTTCTTTATTTATGGGGGAGGGTGCTACACGAGGGGGAAAAGCTTGCCGAATGGATAAGATGCGAAACCCGCCGAGACTATCAACGTGATGAGCTGATCAAGGCCCAGTGCAAGAAGCTGTCCGCCGAAAGGGTGGAATGCTTGGGCAGTGACCGTCCGCTCATTTTGAAAGGCCAAGCCCTCAGCCGCTTGAAGGGTATTGGCCTGGTAAGTTCGTGGATTTTAGCCGCCGGGTTCTTTTATTGATCAACGTTGTTAATCAATATTGAATATTGGCTATTAACACATATAGGGAGGGTTAGGATGAGGAGAAATATTTTAAAAGTCATCGGCCTCTTTTGTCTAATTGGGGTTTTTTCCGCAGGATCAACGTTTGCCGGCCAAATTGTCACCAAGGAGTTGAGCCAGTGGGCAAACCAGGCGATTGCAAATGAAAATGCGATGGCCGCGATCCCACAGGCTAAATCCGTCGCTGTTCTCTATTTTCAGAACTTGACGAGCGACATATCCTATAACCCATTGCAAAAAGGGTTGCCAGTGATGCTCACAACCGATCTTGCCAAGGTAAAAGACCTTGAGGTGGTGGAAAGAGTAAAGCTTCAAGCCATTTTGGAGGAGATCGAGTTAGGGGCGAGCGGGTTGGTAGATCCTGGTACGGCCCCAAGGGTTGGTCGTCTGGTGGGTGCCAGGTTTTTATCCGGAGGCGAGATTCTTAAAGGGGCCGTTGCCCAACTTCAGGTGGCTCCCAATTTGCTGGACGCTTCGGCTCAAACCATGATTAACCAAGCTTCGTCCGAGGGTAACCTAAACGATTTGATTGCAATTGAAAAAGAGATCCTGTTTGATATTATTCGTCAAATGGAGATTGTATTGACCCCTGACGAAAAAGCCGAACTGGAAAAGCCGATCTCCACCAGTATCCCTGCGCTGATGCTTCTTTTTCGCGGTATCGATGCCAGTGATCATGGCAATTATGCACAAGCGGCGGACCTATACAAGCAGGCCTTGAGCCAGGACCCCAATCTGACACTGGCCAGGGAGGCTCTGAACGAAATCAACATGTTGGATCTTGCATCCCAAGCTGAGGCGGCATCAGGCCGTGAAGCGACGCCCGCGGCGGATAGTGCTCCCAAAAAAGGGGGCGGACTTTTGAAATGGGGAGCAGTAGGACTCGGGGTAGTAGCTGCAGGCGTCGGGGGATACTATTTAGCGACGGCAGATGACGAAGATGAAGATGCTGAGGATGAAGAACCGCTGACGCAACCGACGGTAATCTCTACGGTCCCAAGCAACGGTGAATCCCAGGTGAGTAACTTGCTGTCGGAAATCATCGTGGTTTTCAATAAAATCATGGATACCAATGCTGGGCAGGTGGTTACCCAAGCCAGTGACTGGCAGGTACCGGGGGCTGCCAGAATTGAGTGGCAGGCAGATAGCCAGACAATGATCATCCACCGTTTGGATGATTATATCTTGCCAAGCGGTGGCGTGGTCATCTCTTTGCAAGGATTTCGGGATACAGAAGACCTGACGATGGAGACCTACTCTTTTTCTTTCTCAGTAGAACCAGAATTGAGTAGTAGTTTTAGCCTGGAATGAAGCCTGTGGCGTTATATTTCGAACTGATAATAGTAGATTACGTGTGATGCCTGGTCAAACGACAGATGCCGGGGGCGGTATAATATCACATTCAGCGTGTTTCGTCAGCTGATGGCTTATTCTCCACCCCGGTCATCAATTTATCTCTGGCACCGCGGTTAACTCTTCGGTATATATCCTGCTTTTGGATACTTATGGTGAATATGGGTTGGGAATTGCCGCCATTGGATGGTTTCGAGAATACCCGCCCGCACCCGATCGGACATTGGCTTCTAAAAAGCAACGTTTGGAAATTGCATCGATAGATATCATCTATTAATGACACTTTTAATGACACTTTTATCAGGGAGATACAAGGATAAGGCCAAGACCTTTCGAAAAATGATGGTTTAAAACGAGCATCGAAATCAGTAACGTTAAGGTACCGAGCATAATTCCGTGGCTGCCTGTTTTGCACCGTTCAGCCGGTTATCCAATTGATGAGCTTTAACTTCACTTGAGGCAACCTTGACAACCCGGCCGCTTTCAGTATCGACCATCCGTAAATCCAGGCGGGTAAGTTTGCCGATATCCTGATAAGCGCCAAAGACCATCAGTCTGGCGCCCAAAAGTTTACCGATCTGAAGGCGTGTGCTTTCATTAGCCGTTTCACTGGAACCAAGACTGAGTTCCTCCAAAGCCAGGATGAGCTTTTCCCGCTCAACAATTTGGAACTTACATCGGTTTTCAAGGGCTTCGATGATTGTGGGAGTGATAAATTCTCCCAAATTCACCGAATCACTTTTCGAGGTGCTTAAGTCTTCCAGTTCCCAAACGGCCACAACCGTTCCTGGTCCGAAAGCAACTTTTTCTGGGACAGGCGGCGCACCAGCACAGCCTAAAATCAACAGTGTAACAACGATACAGATTGGCAAGCTACTCTTTTTTTGCATCTGGGGTCTCCATTACCACGACATCCTCCAGCTTCTCCCGGATCTTATCATCTTTTTCCAATCCTCGATCGGCCTGAAGGATTTTGGCGAAAGACATGTCTGGTCCGGTTTCAACAACTTCCAACTCAGCAATGACCTGAGCCGGTCCCGCTAATTTTTTCCCTTTGTACTTGAGTATTTTTCCCGGCTGGATAACCTCGAACTTGGTACCCATGATTACCCCCTGGGTGGCTCCCAGATTGACAATCACCTGATCGCCGGCCATTTCGACCACAAACCCTCGTAGTGGGTATTTGGTGATGACTGTTTTGAGTATCTCCTGGTCCAAGGCGTCGAGGGACTGTTCAAGAGAAGTGGCTGTGTCCATCTGGCGGGTAAAGACCTTGGCCACGGCAGACGTTTCGGTATCGATGAGCCTCATGGATAACAACGTCTTATCAGGTGTATGTATCACTGTGCCAGTACCAATCAGTTTGGCAGCCAGTATTTTACCTAGTTTTAATGCTGTTTCCGGATTGGCCAAATCCGAAGATCCCAGATTCAACTCTTCAAGAAGCTGCTCGATCAGGACCCGCTCCACCACCTGAACCCGGCCGGAGGCATTTAACTGGTCCGTCAGACGGGCGCTCAATACGGAGGGAAAGCCATCCCGTTGTGTCAAACCACCTTTTTCCTGCATATCGATAAAAGTCAGAATCATCGGGCGTGACGTCCATTGATCCTCTTTTTTGGAAAAGATCGACTGCTGGCTTTTATAGCGTTGAGCCAGCTCCTTTACCAATGTATCCACCCTGGCTTTTCTGTTGGTATCTTTCTGTAGGGCCAGCATCTCTTCACTTTTTTTGGCTAATATGGCCGCATAGGTATCGTTTTGGTTGACGGCAAGGGCAGCTTTAAACGCTTCAAGGGCTTTTCCCCAGTCACCTTCTTTTTCATAGGTAACCCCTTTATTGGAAGTCGCTTCGATATAATAGGGATTGATCTCTACAGCTTGATCGTAAAGGGTACGAGCAGTGTCGTAGTTACCTTGATCGGCCTCAATTCGACCCAGTTGATTGAGGGCGACGGCTTTTTGAAAGGGGTCACCGGACGGTTTTTTGACTGCTTTTTGATATTCAGCCGCGGCGGCATCTTTTTTCCCCTGAAGGTAAAACGCATCTCCTTTGACTACATTGGCGTAAGGGCGATTCGGTGCTTCATTCTCTACTTTCTCAGCCATGGAAATGGCTTTGTCCAATTCATTTTTTTTCAAATAGACTGCGGATAGCCCCTCATCTCCACGAACGGCCTCAGCCCCTTTTTGGTTGGAAATCTCCTGAAATTTCTGTTCTGCTTGGGAGTAATCGCCTTCTTTAAGGGCCGCATACCCCATAATTGTTTTGGCTTCGATATTATTAGGATTTTTCTTTTCAACTTCCTGGCTGATGGCTTTGGCCAACATCGGCTGGTTGCGATCCAGCTGACGAGCAGCCAGCCGGGTGAGCATAACCTCAGTGGTTTTCCCGCCTCCCTGAAATGTATCCAGAACCTTTAGCCCCGGGCCGAGAATATATACGCTTGGGAGGACCAGCTGGGCCTGGTAGGTATCACTGACGTTGTCCGTATCGATTAAAACAGGGATTTGCAGATCGGCCTTGGTAACGAAGTCGCTTACTTGGCTTGCGGCAGATCGAGTGATTCCCCACACCACCAATTCAGCGTCTTTATATTTCCGTGCCAACTGATCTAGATTCTGCAGCCCGGTGCGACTTGCTTTAGATATCGCGTCAAAAAAGTAAAGGATAGTCATGGGTCGGTCTTGCATGCCGGCGAGATCATATGGTCGTCCAAATACATCATTTAATGCAAAGGTTGGCGCCGGCGAACCCTGCGCAGGTTGGCCGATAGCCGGTGTGGTAGCCAATAGACTTGTTCCAAAAAAACCAACCATTAACATAAAAAATAACGCTTTTTCAGACATTTTCATGGCGACTCTCCTGTGTTGGGCGTAGTTTAATCTTCAGAAATCAGGCGAACACGAAGGGGGATTTCCCCCGGTTTGTTAAGGTTAATTTGGGCTTCCCAGCCATAATATTTTTCATGCTGGAGACCGACTTCGTATTTACCGTAAGGTAGCTTTATATTTAAGGGTGTTTTCCCTTTATACTTACCATTCAAGTAAAACTTGGCGCCGGCTGGTGCGCTCTGAACCTTCAGCGTTGACAACTTTGTATCTGCTTTTTGATCAATAGGTGGTACTTTTAATTTATTCGCAAAAGGTATCAAGTTTCCTTCAAGAGGAATTTCTCCCGGCTGCTCAAGATTGATCTCCGTTTTCCACTCCTCATACCCCTCAAGATGGAGACGAACTTGGTATTTACCATAGGGCAGTTTCACTTTGTATGGTGTCTTACCTTTTTGATCGCCATTTAGAAAGATGTCGGCGCCGGCTGGGGAACTTTTTACATTTAAAACAGCATGGATAGACGGGCGCGGGATTGTACCTTCGCGATCAAAGACAAAGAAAAACACCAGTACACCGATGATAAAAAGTGTCCCCAGTAAGGTTATCAAGTATATCCTGGTCCGATCGGTTCGTCTTTTTTCCGGATAGGGCTGAATTGGGGTCAAGGGGGCTTGGCCGCCCGTAAAACATCCCCGCAGTGCTTGAGACAAACTTTGCCCATTTTGAAATCGTTTTCCCGGGGATTTGTTCAAACATTGCATGATTACCTTGGAAAGGGCCGCCGGTATTTGAGGCTTCAGCTGGTGGGGTGTCGTTGGCGTTTCATTTCCAATGGCATTGAACAGGGTAGTTAAATTGTTACCCTTGAATGGTTGTTGGCCTGTGGCCAATTCATATAAGACGACCCCCAAGGAATAGATGTCGGAGCGGCCATCGACCGGCTGTCCGGCTACCTGTTCCGGGGGCATATAGATGGGGGTCCCAAGAATTTCGCCCATTTGGGTCATCTGGTGACCGGAATTTCCCTCGATACGCGCAATCCCAAAGTCGGTTACCTTGACTTGGCCCTGTTGGGAGATGATGATATTCCCCGGCTTAATGTCACGATGGACAATCCCTTGCTGATGGGCGTAATCTAAAGCGCCAGCCACCTGCATGCCCAATTCCACTACTTTTTCAGGGCTGAAAGTGGTTTTATCAATGAGTAAGTCCAGGGAGTGGCCTTCCAGAAATTCCATGGCGATATAAATCGTTCCATGGTCTTCACCAACATCAAAGACCGTGACAATGTTGGGATGGGATAACCGTCCAATGGCTCGGGCTTCAGCAACGAAACGCTGGACAAATTCATGATCAACCACGCGGTCATTGCGTAAAACTTTTAAGGCCACCATGCGATCAATCTGGGGATCGTGAGCCTGGTAGACTATCCCCATAGCGCCCTGACCAAGTTCGGCTACGATGCGGTAGCGTCCGTATTGCGTTTCATTCATGGTGCTAACTGTCTGGTTATTTATATGGCCCTGTCGTCATGTTAACGGACATAATCAATATTGGCTTTAATAAAGGTGATAACCGTCTCCATTGGAATTAAAAAACCCACCTCTTTCATCACCCGATGGCGGCCTTTGACTACCGCCACCAGGCGGCCTTTTTCATCAAACACCGGGCTGCCGCTGTCGCCGGGCAGGATCTCCATTTGCACCTGCCACAGGAACTGGTTATTGGCTCGTTTGGGAGGGGCGTTAATTGTGCCGGATTTTACTTTTACACTGCAATTCGCCGAGCAACCAATGGTATATAGCTGATCACCCAAGTTTAAAAAATTACGGCTTTCGGTTAATAAAATAGCATCATTTGATTTAGATTCCGTGAGAATAAGAGATAGGTCCAATTTTTTATCTAAGCTAAAGACCTGGCCTTTGATTTCCTGTCCATTGTCCAGGAAAATGGTGAGGCCCTGAAAATCGGTTAGTCCGTGGGCTGTCGAAAGGATCAGACCCTTTTTTCCGTGCAAGAAAAATCCCGAAACCTGGGTCATTTTTCCATTGCTTTGGTCACGCATGCAAACGACTGATCGGGCGTGACGAAGAATTTGGTTTGGGATGCGGTTTTGGGAATTATCCTGGTCAGGCCAGTTGGATGAGGTGACCTCTTGTGATATTTGATACCAAAGTGGTTGATAAATATCGTGGATATTATCAGCTGGCTCAGGTCCGGCGAAATGGGCTCGTATATGGGATGCCAAAGCCGATTGAGGGGAAATTTCAATATGCCAATGATGGTCTTCTTTTTCAGCGCGGATATACGTTCGATGCTGGTTGATGTGGGTCCGATGGATACGAAACCCTTCGGTCTCAAGCCAGTTGACAACGGCCTTTTCGGCGGTTCCAACGGGTATCGGAAAGGTTTTCTCGTTTTTTTCTCCAGCCAAGCAAAAGGGGACCACGAAAAAAAATAAGAGGATTGACCAAGTGACATGTTGAAGATTCGAACGGCTCATTATAAATTCAGGCTTGATTAACCTCCGCCCTAGATGATTTAAACTTAGCTGCTTGAGCGATTGATAACGACGGCCCTTTTTATTTTCCATAGCCGTGATATAAATACATAACCTAATTTAGTCGGATTGACAATTTAATTTGATTCATAAGTGATCATTTTTCGTAAATAAACTTGACAGAGTGGTTGCCCAATACGTTATACTTTGCCCAAAGTAAATTGCAGAGCCACTATGGTATAGCCGTTCAAACGGGATGACATGACGATGCCGGAAAGACCGACAATCACGGTTCAACTGATTCACATCGAAGGTCCTTTAAAAGGGAACATCGAAGAGACTACCGATGATGTCCTTCATATCGGGCGGTATACCGACTGTGAGATTCAATTTCCAAAGGAAGCTACAATTGTATCCAGACACCATGCGGAAATCGTAAGGGACGGCAACCGGTTCAAGATAGTGGACCATAGCACCAATGGGACCTTCTTAAACGGGAAAGCTGTCAAAGAAGCGACCCTGAAAAACGGCGATGTTCTTATGATAGGCGATGGTGGTCCAAAATTCAGTTTTCTGAGTGAAATGCAAACAGGCCCCCCACCGCCCGTATTCCAGAATTTTGACCCTGAAACGACTCAAATGCCTGCATCTAAACGCCGGGAGGCGGATGCGGAACCCGGCCCGAAACATTCGCCCAATGAAAACCGCGTAGCGCCGATGGGGTTGGCCAAACCAACACCAAATTCCCATGCCGCTGATATTCGGGTCCAGGCCCCATTGGCGATTCAATTCGGGCCAACAATCCAGTCCTTCAAGGTGCTTCCGGTCGTCATAGGAAAAAGGGCAGATTGTGATTTCATTATCAATTACCCCAATATAATCGATCGACATGCACAGGTCTTTTTTCACGAGGCTAACTATTGGATTAAAGATCTAACCGGCCAACAGATGATAACTGTCAACGATATGCCTGTTCGGGAGCAAACCCCACTTAACCCGGGAAGCCAGCTGTCATTAAGCCCGCAAGGCCCGGTATTTCAATTTTTAAGCGGAGGCCGATTGGCTGAGGCATCGGATCAGCCTGCCAGTGGGGGGTTGGGGGCCAACTCTCCAGCGCCGCAGCACCCCCCGATTGGTGCCGTTTCAAGCCCGTCACGTCAAGGTAAGAACCTGCTAATGATGTTTATTGGCATTCTGTTGATATTGGTTATTGCAGGGGTGCTGTTTTTTATAATAACCAATACATTGGATCAGGCCGTTTTTAGCGACTTAAAAGGGCGGTGGCTTCAGCTGGTGAATGCCCTTCGGGAACTGATTTGAAAAAGCGGGTAGTCTCTTCGGTGCAACCCCTATAAGTGTGGCTTTTCCTATTGCTGTAAAAATACCTCAATGGCTTCTTTTAAGGGATCATCCATCGTTTCAATACTTCCGAAATCTATAATTTCCTGAAATGCGGGGATTCCCGATAGCTGTGTGATTTCTATAATGAACGAATCTGGTGGCAGAAACGTTTGAATTGGAAGCGATAGGATTACAACGGGAAGGCCTCCCAGGTGTTTCATAGGGTAGGTTTCGACACGATACCTCAGGTCGCCGAGAAGTGTTTTTAACCCCGGTAATTGTTCAAGGATAATCGTCATACATAAATGACTTATCAGAGAGCGCTTCATGTCTTCCACGCGGCGGGATTCCGTTCCCGCCACTATTGCTTCCAGCCGGTTTAAGCTGCATTCACTTTCATAAGAGAGAATGTGGCGAGTGGGAGAGGTTACCGTGGTCTTTTTTTGCCCATCTGCACCCAATGGCAACTCATACCGATAAGGCGTACACCTCAAACGGGGCGAGATGGCCTCAATAGGCACGGACAGCTCTTTTTGTAATTCAAACGGGTGGGTACATATGGCGGCATATTGCTGTTGCAGTTTGGCAAAAGCTTTGTCCGAGCCTTGGACCTCTTGTTTTGCCGAGCCTTTTACATAGGTGCCAAGCAAGTTTTGGGGGGAGAAGAGGGGGGCCACTGTTGAAAGATGTTTTTCTAATCGATTCTTAATGAAACCAGCAATTTTTTCTGTGGTCTGGCGAAAGCTAATAAAATCGGTATTGTCTAGATCTTTTCTTGGAATTTTCACCATGTCCATATGAGGCCTCTTTGTTCATAAATTATTTTTAAATTATTTTTTCATGCTTACATGGAATTGTCAATCATACAGGTTGGTTTGTGCGCTTGTTTTCAAACCATGCCATTCGATCTTTTCAACAATTATCCAGCCGGAGGCGTTGTTTTCGTGTGAAGCTGGATCATCCGTAATGGGTCTTCAAAGTCAAACCCGAAAAGTTGTGGATTTTGGCCAATGACAATCGCCGAAAAAATGTAAAACACGTAGTCGTAGGTTTGTTGGGGGATTTTATCTTTATATTTTAGCAGTAAATTCCAGAAATTTCTTTCACGCGGATTTTCAGGGATTGTACGGATCAAACGGCTAACCCTGTTTTCTCCCCAGTTATAGGATGCCATCACCAGAAGTCCCGATGCCTGGGCGTCGGTATCATAGATGTCCCTTAGGTATTTGGCCGCCGCTAACGTTGCTTTTTGGGGATTGTGTCGGTCATCTTTTGGATCAGGCCGGGGTTGATTGACCAGGGGCCCTGTCTTTAACCCATAGCGTCTGGCCGTATCCGGAATGAATTGCCACATTCCCTTGGCGATTCCCCACCGGGTTTTAGGGCCGACGGCATTTTTATCGAAATTACTCTCCTGGAGGGCTAGATAGAAAAATCCCGGGGGAAGATCGTAAGCGGCTAATGTTTGCCCAATGGTATCGATATATCCCTTTTCCTTTGCCCGGTTAATGGCGTTCATCATTCGATCGCTTGATTGCCATTTTTTCACATACGTAAGGACCTCCTCGGCAAAATTGGGGGGCACATCGATTTCGCACTCACCAAAAGTGCGTGCTGTTTGGAGGATAAGCCGCACTTTGGGATCCATATCCTTTTTATAAACCTTTAACGTATCCACGAAACGATCGTAGTTTTTCTCCATCATACGTTGCTTGGCTTTATACTGGTCCACTTTGGCGATAATTTTTTTATCTTTGGTCTCACGAGCCAAGCGTAGCAGATCGGCAAATTCCAGTTCCATGGATTTCATGTTGTAAAAGATATCCTTAGCCAACAGGCGCTGCTTTTTCACTTGAAAATGTTTAATTACAGCGTAGGTGCCCACGCCAATTAACAAAAGGACAATAATTCCGATAATCGTGAAATATTTGCCTTTTTGTTTTTTCTGAACTTGTGAGAACGCTTGCCGGATCATCATCGTATGTTTACCGGCCTGGCCATCATCCCTATCATCAAAATAGTGGTTGCGATAATAGGTTAAAGATTGGGGGTCGGTTCTTGGTTTTTCAGCAACCGGATCTTCTGTAAGTGTGAGTAGAAGGATAGGCCCATCCGGTCCCAGTTGAATTCGGGTTTTTTTTTCAAGGGGCTCGCGTTTAATACGCCGGTTGTTTAGAAAGGTGCCGTTGGCGGAATCCATGTCCTGAATCCACCAGCGGTCGCCGATAAATAGGATTTCCACATGCTGGCGGCTAACGACATCGTCGGTGAGTTGGATTTGACAAGTGCTCCCCCTTCCAATACGAAAGGCCTCATGAAACACAAAATTCCGTTCTTTTGCATCTCCTTTTTCAACATAAACATGGAGGATTGTCATGATGGCTCATTTCGGAATGGATTCGGCAACATAGCTTTGAGAGATATTAAAATTTCTTATTAGTCCGCCAATATGGTCAAGCCGTAGATTATTTAAGAGAATAGTAGCTGAAATTATTCTTTCCGACGCGATGGTGTTGTTTGCGGTGTTCGATTTTTCCTGCCAGAAGGTTACCGTCGACTACCAATCCCGCCTGGTTTGATGGCAAGCCGCTCAGTTCTTGAAGCTGGGTGACACCATCTCCGCGTAATACGATACAAAGGGTTCGTTTTAATGTTTTTAGCATCGGTATCCCCATAAAATTAAACGTCACATACCTCATTAGCTGGTGTTTAAGTTACTATTCTCAGCTTTCGAGCTTCGCAAAAAAAGGCCAAGATAAATGATAACATATTGGAATAATAATATAGCCCGATAGGTCTCGCTTGTTGAACTATGGTGGGTTTAGCAATATTCACAATAGATTCAACAGGAAAGAGCTCAAATGAAAGCTAACAAGATTCAGGCTAAATCGCAAGACGAGATTCAGATCTCTTGATCAAATCGACAGTTTTTTAAAAAATCCCGCATTGGCACTTTGCTTCACCGCTGCGGTATCCGTAAGCGCCATGGGTATGGTGTTCGTTCTTTGACAAAAACTATTTTCACGTTGCCTTTTTTATACGGTGGACCCCAAAAACTGGACAATGTGTTAAGCTCTGAGCCACACCCACTTGAAAGGAGTCGGCAATGAGCAAAAAACGAAAACAGTACAGCCCATCG
>PDWI01009967.1_pt1 | contig 12226 bp, 12 predicted proteins | sample 1430891 | NCBI WGS metagenome assembly PDWI01 (sample SAMN01162508, study PRJNA174530) | Oral metagenome, whole genome shotgun sequencing project. | biome: Marine environment; feature: Marine mammal; material: Swab sample of the gingival sulcus; isolation source: swab sample of gingival sulcus...
GGAGGCGATGGTCTGGGTCAGCGTTTCGACCATATCGTCCGGCAGCTTGGACATGACCTTGCCGCCGGACTCGCTGCCCAGGGCCATGAGAAAAACGGCAGCTTTGCGGACGCTTTTCTGGGACACGCTACTCTCCCGCACCGGCGCTCATGGTGGCGCCCAGGTTGATTTCCTTGATCCAGGACTGGATGACTTCGGCCACCCGTTCGGGGTTCTCGGCGGCGTAGTCCTGGATGTCGTTCATGATCTGGTCGTCGATTTCGGGGATACCGTCGAAGTGATCGTCCTCGCCCGGCCGGCCCGGGCCCGCGGCGGAGGCGGTGCCCGCGCCGCTGTCGGTGGCGCCGGCGGCTCCGGCCAGCAGGCCGTTCAGGTTCTTCTTGAGGATCAGGGCCAGCACCAGGAAGAGGATGAGCATCAGGCCCTTGCCACCGTACTGGGTGCCCAGGCCGATCCAGTCCGGGGCCAGACCGGTGCCGGTCGCCGGATCGGAGTTCTGGAACTCGAAGTTGACGAACTCGATCTGGTCGGGTGCGCCGGAGGTTGGTGATCTCGGTGTCGGTCAGGGGCACGTAGACCATCTCGCCGCCGTCTTCGGAGGGCTCGTAGTGGCCGTCCACCATGACCGAAACGCTCAGGTGGGTGACGTTGCCCACCTCGGACACCACGTGCTCCACGGTCCGGTTCAGCTCGTTGTTGGTGAGGCTGCTTTCCTCGGTGCCGCGTTCTGGGCTGTTGATCTCGTTGCGTTCTTCGCTGCGCACCACGATGCCCTGGGGATCGAATATCTCCCGTTCGGATTCGATTTTCTCGAAGTTCAGGGTGGCGCTGACCTGGACGATGGACCGCCCCGGACCGAGGGCGCGGTCCAGCATGCCCTGGGCCTTTTCCGTCAGGTGACGCTCCACTTCCTTGCGCAGTTCCAGCTGGGTCTGGCTGCGGCCCACGTCCGTGTCCTGCACGCTGCTGGACAGTTCGCGGCCCGTGGTGTCATGGATGCGCACGTTGTCCACGTTGAGATTGGGCACCGACGAGGCCACCAGGGACTGGATGCCGCCGATCTGGTTCTCGCCCAGATGGACGCCGCGCCCCAGCTTCAGGGTGACGCTGGCGGTGGCCCCGGCCTGAGCCTTGTTGAAGATGGAGGGTTTGGGCAGGACCAGATGGACTCGGGCGGACTGGACGGAGGTCAACGATTCGATGGTGCGCGTCAGCTCTCCTTCGAGGGCGCGCTGGTAATTCACGTTCTGGATGAACTCGGTCCAGCCGAAGGATTTCCCGTCGAAGATCTCGAAGCCCGTCACGCTGTCGGTGACCAGCCCCTTGCTGTGCATCTCGATGCGCAGGCTGTTGACCAGGTTCTCGGGAACCAGGATGGTGGTGCCTCCGTTCTGGAGTTCGAAATCCACACTCATCTTGCGCAATTCGTCCATGGTGGCGCCGGCGTCCTCGGGGCTGAGGTTGGCGAACAGCACCCCCATGTCTTCCTTTTGGATCCAGAGGGAGAAGACGGTGACGCTCAGGATGGTGGCCACCCCCACGGCACCCAGCATGATCTTTTGGTTGAAGCTCAGCTCGCCCAGCTTCCGCTTCACGGTGTCGATGAATTGTTGGATCCCGTCCACGCGATTACCTCAGATCCTTCCACGGTTTCCTAAACCTGCAACCTCATGATCTCCTGGTAGCCCTCCAACAGCTTGTTGCGCACTTCCAGAAGCAACTCGAAGGCCAGCTGGGCTTCCTTGGCCGCGATCATCACATCGTGCACCTCGGTGACTTCCCCGCTGACCATGCCCTCGACCATCTGGTCCCTGCCGGCCTGCAGGTTATCCACTTCCCGGATGGCCTTCTGGAGCTGATCCGCGAAGTTTGCCGTGGGTTTGGCCGTTGCCCGACCCACTCCATAAGCGGCGCCCGGGTTGATGGAACCCAGTGATTTGATGCTGCCGATGCTCATGACTGCCGGTATCCCTTCGCTCGGCTACTGTCAGATTTTCAGGGCCTGGCTGAACATTTCCTTGGCGGTCTGCACCGCGCTGACGTTGGCTTCGTAGGCCCGACTGGCGTTGATCATGTCCACCATCTCGGTGATGGGGTTCACGTTGGGCAGCAGCACGTAGCCCTCGGCGTCGGCATCGGGATGGCCGGGATCGTAGATCACGCGGAATTCGCCGGCGTCTTCGGCCACGTGGACATCGCTGGCGATGCCTTGCTCGGGGACATCCGTGTCCGGCATCAGTCCGCTCATGTGTCCGGGCCGGGTTCGCAGAAGCCCGTCGCCGCCGGCGCGGGTGCTGAGGCGCAGCTTCTGAGCCTGGACCTTGTCGCCCAGGACCTGCTCGAAGATGGCCCGCTGCCGACGGTAGGGCGTGCCGTCCTCGGTGCGGGTGGTCTCCGCGTTGGCCAGGTTGCGGGCCACCACGTCCATCTTCAGGCGCTGCCCCCGCAGGCCGGAGGCGCTGGTCTTGATGGCCCCGAACAGTCCGCTACTCATGGTCTTGCTCCTTCATGAATGATCCTGGCTTCTAGCCCATGCGGCCCTTGATGGCCCCGCGCAATGTGTTGTAGCGCATGCTCAGCAGGCGCGTGGCCAGCCGGTAGCTCAGGTCGGTGGTGGCCAGGTCGGCCATCTCGGTATCGATGTCCACGTTGTTCACGCCGTTGTCGAAGGTGCTCCGGCTGTCCACCTGCTCCGGTTGCACCTCTTGGATGCCGCGCCTTCCCAGGCTCAGGTGCCCGGCATGGGTCCTGGTGCCCTGCAGACGCCCGCCGGCCCCGTTGACCAGCTCCTCGAATTTCAGCTTCTGAGCCTGGTAGCCCTCGGTCTGGACGTTGGCGATGTTGGTGGCCGTCACCTGCTGCCGCGCGGCATAGGCGCCCACCGCCTTCTTCAGGGTGTTGAGGTGGTTGTTGTCCAGCAGTCCGGTCTTGATCATGGCTTACCCCGGTATCTCCACGCCTTGGTCGGTGTACAGGTTCAGCTTGTTGCGCAGGGTGCGGACGCTGATGCCCAACTCCTGGGCCGCCACGGTGCGGTTGCCTCGGGTGCGGCCCAGCTTGCGCAGGATCAGCTCGCGCTCCATATCCCGCAGGGTCATGTCCGAATCCAGGGAAGGCGCTTTTTCCGTGCTGTCCAACTCGTCCTGCAGGCCGAAGATCTCGTCGTTCAGCTCCGGCCCCTGGCTGAGGATGACCGCCCGCTCGATGACGTTCTGCAGCTGGCGCACATTGCCGGGCCAGTCCTGAGCCATCAGCCGACGCATGGCCCGCTCGCCGATGGTCATCAGCGGCTTGTCGTTTTCGGCGCAGAATATCTGGCAGAAGTGGTTGGCCAGCAGAGGGATGTCGTCCTTGCGTTGGCGCAGCGGCACCACCTGCATGGGGATCACGTTGAGACGGAAGTACAGGTCTTCCCGGAAATTACGGGCCTTGATCTCTTCCTTGAGATTGCGGTTGGTCGTGGCGATGATGCGCACGTCCGCCTGGGTGGCGTACTTGGCCCCCAGGCGCATGAATTCCTTTTCCTGCAAGACCCGCAGAAGTTTGGCCTGCATGGCGAAGGGCATCTCGCTGATCTCGTCCAGCAGGAGGGTGCCCCCGTCGGCCAGTTCGAATTTGCCCTTGGTGGCGGTCAGCGCGCCGGTGAAGGCGCCCCGCTCGTAACCGAAGAGCTCGGATTCCAGCAGAGATTCGGGGATGGCCGCGCAGTTCAGCCGGATGAACGGCCCCTCGCGGCGGCAGCCGCTGTAGTGGATGGCCCGGGCGACCACTTCCTTGCCGGTGCCGCTTTCGCCCTGCAGCAGGACGGTGCCGCGGCTGTCGGCCACCATGGCGATGCGCTCGCGCAGCTGCGTCATATGGCTGTTGTTGCCCAGCAGGCCGTGGCGCCGCGCCGCCTTGGAAACGTTCTCGCGCAGGCTGCGGTTCTCCGTCACCAGCTGCTCTCTTTCCAGGTTGCGTTGCAGCACATGGTCCAGCTGAACCAGGCCGAAGGGCTTGGTCAGGTAGTCATGGGCCCCGTTGCGGGTGGCCTCCACGGCTCCCTCGATGGTGCCGAAAGCCGTCATCATGATGACGATGGGGCGGTAATCCAGCTTGTGGCGGATGTCGTCCAGAAGGTCCAGGCCGCCGCGACCGGGCATCTGGACATCCGACAGGACCACGTCCATCCGCTCCCGTTGCAAAATTTCCAGGCCGGCGTCCACGTTGGACGCCACGTGCACTTGGAAGCGCCCGGCCAGGGAAGATTCCAGAAAATCACGCATGCTGGCTTCGTCGTCGACAATCAAGATGTTCTGGGGCTTGCGGGTCATCTTGGGCCTTTCCTCAGGTTCTTGCCGGGTGGTCGATGCTCTCGAGGGCACGGGCCACCTCCAGGGTCACGGTCGTTCCGGTGCCCGGGTGGCTGGCCAGGGACCAGGCCAGACCGTGCATCTCGCAGAGGGTGTCCAGGCGGGTCAGGCCCACACCGTGGTGCCCTTCCCGGGTGGTCACGAAGGGTTCGGCGGCCATTTTCAGCAGCTCCGGTTCCATGCCGGGGCCGTTGTCTTCCAGCCGCAGGGTGACCCGGCCGGTGATCTCCACCTGGCCGGTGATCTCCACCAGGACCCGCTCCCGGGCCTGGGCGCTGTTCTGCAGGACTTCTTTCAGGACCAGAGCGAGATCCGACTCCGGCAGCAGCAGTTCCGCGTCCGGCAGGCTACGCACCACGGCGGTCAGCCCGGGGTGCTGTTCCCGGACCTGGGCCACGGCCTGTCCCAGCACGCCGGCCAGATCCCGACCGCCGGTGAAGTTGTGCCGGCGCATGGTCAGATCCCCCACGTTGCGCAACAGGTCTTCCAAACGCTCGATTTCCGCGAGGATTTTGCGGGCCCAGCGGCCGGATTTCAGCTCGGTCGGGTCCTGGGCCGCGATGAGCCCGGCATATCCCTTGATGCCGCACAGGCTGTTGCTGGTCTTGTGCAGGTAGCCGCGCAACAGACGGGTGCTGCCGGGAACTTCCGGGCGGGTCTTCTCCGCCAAGGGCTGCATCAGAGTGGCGTTCATGGCATGGCCCGCATCTGTTTGATGAATTCCATGTCGTTCTTCTCTTCCAGCAGGAGGATCTCCTCGATGAGACTGCCCACCTGGTGCAGGGCCGTGTTCAGGGTCTTCTGGGCGGTGGCGCTCCACTGGTGCTTACCGCGTTCCCATTGCCGGCGCGCTTGGCGTTCGGTCAATTCCAGCCTCTTGATCAGTTCCAGGCAGGCGTTCTTCTTCTGCAGCACCTGCCGGATTTCGCTCAGATCCCTTCCGGCCTGGACCATCTGCCCCTGCTGGCGGGACAGGCGCAGGATCTGCTCATAGATCTCCCCTTGTTCGCTGTACAGGGCGGACAGACGCCGCACCATGTCCCGCTCGCTCAGGGGCTGTTCAGGGGTGATAAAAGGCGCTGACGCCATAGGGCTCCCCTTCGGACTTGAGACGTTCCATCTTGGCGGCCAGGTCGGCCATGGCGCAGGCATGGTCCTGCCAGGAGCCATGGCGCTGGGCCTCACAAATTCGCTTGAAACCCACGCTGGCCCGCAGGTAGCGACCTTCCAGCAGGTCCAGATTGGCCACCTGGTAGCCGCCCCAACTGGCCAGGGCCGGCAGGGATGAGCCGGCCAGCACTTCATAAAGTTCCCGGGCGGCTTGCTGTTCACCGGCCAGAAACAGAAAGTCGGGGACGGCTTTCAGGACCCAGGCCCGCTGGCTTTCCGCCAGGTCCCGGCTCAGGCCACCGCTGCGCACCAGAACCTGCAGGTTGGCCAGGGCCGTGGCCCGATCCTTCCGCCAGGCATGGGCATAGGCCACCCAGAAGCGCAGACGGTCCGGCAGGTTGTCGCCGTCCTGGTCGATCTTCTGCAGCAGCAGATCGATGGTCTTCTTGTCCCGCGTCACCAGGGCCCAGCGCAGGGCCAGGATGAACGCGCTCTCCTGCCCCGTGATCGCGCTCTGACCGATGGTGTTGGTGATGCATTCCTGCACCCTCAGGCTGTCTTGCTGGGCCACCGCGGTGGCCATCTTCTCGCGCTGGACTTCCCGCAGAAAGTTGCCTTCCGTGTCCAGCTCGGCGGTTTTGTCGTACCAGACCAGGGAGCTGTCGAATTCGCTGAGGTTCATGTAGTTGCGGGCGTTGGCCAGGGCGACCAGGGGGGATGCGGTGCGGTCCTCGCCGCGCAGCGGCCACTCCCGCTCCAACTCCCCTATGGCCTTGCCGATGCTCAGGTGGCGATAGGGCCGGGTTTCGATGCTCTGCCAGCCGGTCTGGTCGAAGGGATACAGCAGGTTGCCTTCTTCCTGCCCGCTTTTCTGACGACCCTCCACCGCCTGCTCCAGGCTGTGCAGCCATTGCAGGTAACCGTCGCTTTCCCGGTTGGTCAGCCCGGCCCACGCCGTGGCTGCCGGCACGGCCAGCAGCAGGGCGCTCATGAGCAGGGGCTTCACCATTTTTTTGTGCATACGCTGGTTCTCCATGCTGGGTAGAACTTTCCGTTTCCCACCCGGCACCGCAAAAGATGTTCCGCAAGAGGGTCTTCCGTGACGGAGGCGGAAAGTTCTTCCGCAAGGTGGCTATCAAATTTTTCCCAGGAAGCAACTTGCTGTTAAAAAATCATTTATGGTTTTCCGAGGGGGCCTGTGGGTAACTTCAGGAGAAAAAATGACCCGGCAGACGGGCCCCATGCCGGGGTGTCCACGGGTCAGCAAATATTTCACCGCTGACTATTTTGTTGTCAGGTGATCAGATAGGCTGGTGGCCGGCGATGGCGGGGAAAAAAGGGCCGCCACCCGGTCGGGCGGCGGCCCCAGGGCCCCTCAAGGCGGGCAGATCAGGCTTCGGCCGAATCGGCTCTGGTTTCGGGCTCGGCACTGTCCTGTTCATACAGGCGCAGCTTCTCCCGCAGGGTCTGGCGGCTGATGCCCAGGATCCGGGCGGCCTTGCTCTTGTTGTTGTCCGTCATCTCCAGGGTGTAGAGAATCTGGAGGCGTTCGACCTCGGATAGGGGCATCAGGCCCGTGGCCTGCCCCAGGGCATGGTGCTGGGAGGCGTGCCGCGGGTTGTGCCCGGCCAGGATGTGGGGCGGGAAGTGCTCGGCTTGCAGTCGGGCGGGCTCTTCCAGGATCATGATGCGCTTCAGGACGTTGCGCAACTCGCGCACGTTGCCGGGCCAGGGATACTTCTGGAGCATCTCCAGCAGCTTGGCATCCACCGGCTCGGTTTCCAGGCGCATCTCCTCGTTGCTGGTGCGCACGAAGTGGTTGATCAGGATCTCCAGATCCTGCGGCCGTTCCCGCAGCGGCGGCACATCGATCTCCACCACCTGCAGACGATAATAAAGGTCGTTGCGGAAGTTGCCGGCCTCAATGGCCTCCTGCAGCTTCTGGTTGGTGGCCGCCACCACCCGGGCCTTCACTTCCAGGTCATCCTTGCCGCCCACACGCCGGAACCGGCGGTTTTCCAGCACGCGCAGCAGCCGCGCCTGCAACAAGATCCCCATCTCGCCAATTTCATCGAGGAAGATGGTGCCCTCGCCGGCCAGTTCGAAAAGGCCTTCCTTGCGCGTCTTGGCGTCGGTGAAGGAGCCCTTCTCGTGCCCGAACAACTCGCTTTCGAGCAGGGTCTCGGGCAGGGCGCTGCAGTTGATCTCCAGGAAGCGGTCCCGGCTGCCCCGGCTGATCTCATGCACGGCGCGGGCGATGATCTCCTTACCCGCGCCGGATTCCCCCTGGATCAGGATGGAGGTGTCGTTGCCGCTGCGGCTGCTGCCCACCTTCTCCAGGATGCGGGCGATGGGCGCCAGCCCCGGGCAGGCCTTGATCATGCGCATGTACCGGCCGTCCAGACCCGCCGCCGGCGCCGTCGTCACGGCCGCTTGGGGCTCCCGCGGCGTCTGCGGGGCGCTTTTCGCGGTCAGGGTGTCGGCGACGCTGGTGGCCTTCAGGGCGGCGCGTACCTGCTTCTTCATGGTCCCCAGCTTGAAGGGTTTGGGTATGAAGTCGTAGGCGCCCAGGCGCATGGCGCTCACCGCGGTATCCACATCTCCGTAGGCGGTCATCATGATCACGGGGGTGTTGTTGTTCTGGTTGCGCAGGGCCTGCAGGATCTCGATGCCGCTGACACCCGGCAACTTCAGATCCGTCACCACCAGATCAAATTTCTGGGTGTGGGTCTTGGCCAGGGCCTCTTCCCCGCTCTCGGCCGCGGTGATGGTGTAGCCTTCTCGGGTGAGAGATTCCACCAGCGAGGCACGGATGGTGGCTTCATCATCGACGATCAGAATCCTGGAACTCATGCTTGCTCCTTCTGGGGTGACGGGATTGTCTGGGTTGTCTGAATTTCCTGAACTGTCCGGGCTATTTTGGCCGACCGCCCCATGGGTGTCCGGGCTCGGGGCAGCATGACTTCAAATACGGTGCGCTTCTGGTGCCGCCGGGCGCGGATCTCGCCATCGTGGGCGTGGATGATCTTGCGGCAGATGCTCAGGCCAAGGCCCGTGCCGCTGTTCTTGGTGGTGAAGAAGGGGCGGAAGATTTTTTCGGCCATATCCGGCGGGAAACCCGGTCCCGCATCGGAAACCTGGATCAGCAGGCCGGGCAGGGATTTCTGGGTGCCCTGGGCCGCATCCACCAGGGCCAGGCTTTGGGATTGCCGCAGGCTGACCGAAACGACACTTTCGGCCGGGGTGGCGTCGATGGCGTTGATGATCAGATTCAACAACACCTGCTTGATCTGGCCGCCATCCAACTGATACCGCCAGGCATCCTTGGACACGGGCTGACCGCCGCGGCCCTGGAAGTCCAGCACCAGACCCACGGATTTCTCCTGGGCCCGGGGTCGGGTCAATTCCACGCTGTCCAGGGCCAGCCGGGCCATGTCGGTCTCCTCCAGGGAGGGCTCATAGGGCCGGACAAAATTCAACATGCGGGTTATGGTCTCGTTGATCCGGTCCACTTCGCCGGTGATGACCTCGATGTAGCGGCTCCGATCATCTTCCGGCGGCAGGGTTTCGGCCAGGAGCTCGGCCTGGGCGCTCAGCCCCATCAGGGGGTTGCGGATCTCGTGGGCCAGGGTGGCGCTCATCTCCACCAGACCTTCCAGGCGATCGGCCCGCAGCCGTTCGATCTCCAGCTTGCGGCTTTCCCGCAGGTCTTCGCACACCACCACCAGCCATTCCTGATGGCGGCTACGGCCCTTCATGAGGCTGGACTGTGTCAGCACGGGGATACGTTGGCCGTCCGAACGCAGAATCGTGCCTTCTCCGCGGAACAGCCCTTCCGGCGCGCCGCGCAGACCGGGCAGCAAAAGCCCCGGGATGTCATCCAGGCGCAGGCGGGCATCCAGCAGCAACTCCGGAAGCTCCGGCCCTTCCGACCGGACCTGATCTTCCAGCCGCCCTCGGCCGATCTGGAAGATGCTCTCCTGCAGATCCTCCGGACGCGCGGCCTGCCCGGTCAGCATCTCCTGCCCGGCCCGGTTGCAGTACACGGTCCGGCCTTTCTCATCCAGAACCCAGATGGCGCTCTTGACGGTGCTCAGAACACGGGTGTTGAAACGGCCGATATCCCGGATCCGATCCAGCTTCTGGGCGCTGGCGATTTCCTCGGCGAGCATCAGCTGGATGGTTTGCAGGAAGGGCAAGAAGTGGTCGGCGGCGGCCTGCCGCTTGGCCGTGGTGGCAAACATGAGCAACAGATAGCCCAGACGCACGTCCTGGTGCTCCAGAGGCAGAACGATGACCTTGCCGCCGCCCGGGGAGGCGGTCTCGGTGTGCGGCGCGAAGGTGAAAATGCCGGGGGCCATCATGCTTTCGGCCATGGCCTCGCCCACCTGGTCCTGAAGCTTGACCAGGACCTTGTCCCAGGAGCTTTCCTCCCACTGCCAGGTTTGGCGAGGGGCGAAATCGCCGCCCTGGGCCGACCGCAGGATGAGAGCGGCCCCCCCACACCCCACGAAATCGGCCAGACTTTGCAGCAGTTCCCGTAGCACTTGGTCCCAGTTGCGCGCGGTGCTCAGCTTGCGTCCGAACTGGAAAAGCAGGCTCAACTCCTCCATGGCGGCAGCCATCTGGGCATTGGCCGCCCGCAGACTTTCCTGGGAATGGAGCAACTGGTTGTGGGCGGCCGCAGCACGGTTCCCTATCCCCCGGCGCAAATTCAGCAGGGCTTCGCGGGCCTCGCCGGCGCTTTCCAAGATCAGATGGCTCTGATGGCGATATTCCAGCCGCTTCTCCGCCCGGATCAGCAGATTGATCCAGCCCGGCGTGTCCAGGGGCAGACTCACCGCGTCGAACAGGCCGGCCCGGAACAGGCGCACCAACTGATCGGCCGGCAAGCCCGCATGCAGCAAGATGGCCAAACAGGGCAAGCGCCATTGGCGCAACTGCTCCAGCCAACGGACCAGCCGGGCCTCTCCCTCCGCGCCGGCAAAGGCGTCCTGGTGCAGCACCACAAGCCGGACCTCCTGGCCCGCAGGACGTTGCCGGTTTTCCCGGAGCCAGTCCCCGGCCGCGTCCGCGCACGCAAAGGCCTGCCGATTGCTGCCCTGGCCAAAGGATGCGCGATCTTTTAGAAGCGGCCCCACGAAAACGAGACCTTCGGGCAAGGGCGATGGTAAGTGAAAGCAATGAGAACCCATGGCACTTCCTTGAGTGCTTGAGAGACGCATGTAAGGGATTCCTTAGTTTAGCGCGGCGAGTGTAAGTTTATTTACCAGTAAATTCAACAGAAAAGTCGCAATTATTATAGGGGGATGGGGATTTTTTCTGAGGGGGTGTTGGGGGCGGAAGGTGCTGGGGATTACGGGAAAAGACGCCCGCTGGCGGGTATTCGCCCGCCATCGGCACCAGTGCCAAGCCACCGGCCACCAACGGGCCCACGACCCATAAAGCCCGTCCGGAAGCAAGACCGGCGGCCGCTACAGTTCGTCCAGCTTGCTCAGCACGCCCTGCAGGATGCCGCTCATCTTCTTCTGCACTTCAGGGGACTGGTAGTGGCCATCTTGCAGGCGTTGCCGGGCCTGGGCCAGCTTCTCCTCCCGCACGTCGGGGAGGGCTTCCAGGGCGGCGCGGCCGGTGTCGACGGCAGCCCGCAGGTCCACCAGCTTCTGGGCGGTGTCGCTGATTTCGGCCTTGGCCTTTTTGTCCACCTGGAACTTGTCCAGGAGATTCGGTTGCACGTAGGGCAAACCGCCGGTGACTCGATTCATGCTCATGAGATACCTGTCTCTTGACGTTGATCCGCCCCAGGGCGGTGTTCCTGTTCCCGGTCCAGTTTAGCAAGCCGGGTGCCGGGGCTCAAGACCTGGGCCCGGATTCGGCCGGAAAGGGGGACTCGGTTTCTTGTCTGGGCGGGGAATCCTTTCCCTGCAAGGGTTTGGCCGGAATGGCCCCTGTCCGGGAAGCCGGTATGGAAGTAGGATCCTTCCTCCTGCCCGCAGGCGCGGCGTCACAGAGAGTGGTTGGAGCGGATAGAAAACAGCCGTTCTGGTTTCCTTATCGGTGCTTTTCCAGCCGAGCTTGAGAAAGAAGTCCGCGTCCCGGCGGCCCGGTTTGGCGGGAATCCGCCCTATACGGAATCGAACCCCCACACGGCCACATTCAGAATACCCGGCACCGGTTGACCGTCCTGGTCGATGCTGCCCAGCCATTCCCGCGGGTGACTGGGCCTTGTGGTTTTCCTCATTTCAGGGGGCAGGCATTCGGCCAGCCTTTCCGGGTCCAGAACGGCCCACTGACCGGAAGGAAGGGCCACCCAGCCACAGCCCTGGTCCACCAGAGGATTGACCAGATCCTCGGCTCCGGCCGGGATCAGGATCTGCTGCGCCATTTTCCGACGGCGAACAGCGGCCAGGACCGGTAGCAGGGCGTCCCGGGGACCACCCCATTCGCAGACGTAGTCGGGGAAATCGCCCCCCTTGCCGCAGAAAGCATAGGCGGCGATCCGGCCATCGGCAGCCCGGGCCACCAGTCCTCGGGTGCCGGGCATGGTGTAGTAGGCCTGGCTGTCCCCCGGTTCGCGCAGGGTGCGCCAGCGATGGCGCCGGTACAGGGCTTCCACGCCGGGAAGGTCCGCCGGGGTGAATTCCTGGACCTTCAGTCGGGACGCGGGGAGGTCGGAAAGCTGCCAATCGGCCAAAGAAAGGTGTATTTCCCAGCCGGCGTCGTGAAAGCCCCGCCCGGCATAAATTTCCGGTTGGTCGGTCCAG
>PDWI01009515.1_pt1 | contig 12225 bp, 10 predicted proteins | sample 1430891 | NCBI WGS metagenome assembly PDWI01 (sample SAMN01162508, study PRJNA174530) | Oral metagenome, whole genome shotgun sequencing project. | biome: Marine environment; feature: Marine mammal; material: Swab sample of the gingival sulcus; isolation source: swab sample of gingival sulcus...
AAAATTTACGGCTTGTCCGATTGCATGTACACCGGAATCCGTTCTACCGGAGCCGTTTGTTTCAACCTTGTGTTTATGCAATTTTTGGAGAGCCTTTTCTAATTCTCCTTGAACAGTGCGAAATGTTTCTTTTTCTTGCTTGGTTTGTTTTTGCCAACCGCAAAAATTTGTTCCGTCATAAGAAACAGTTAAAAGAATATTTCTTAAATTATTGGTTTGCATCAATCTGTTTCTTTTAATTCAATTTTAAGTTGATCATATAGGTCTCTGGCAACTTCCAAAAGCGGCCCGGGTTTTGATTTACTGGATTTACCTAAGCCGAACATTTTTGCCAATGCAATTTTTTGGTATTCCAATCGCTTTGTTCTGGTTTCTTCGTCCAGTTTTTGACCGTATTTATATTCAAGTAATGCTGCCAAATAAATTATACCGTCATAACCGTAATTTTTATCTGTATCGGGACCGAAGGACTTTAAACCGGCTATAATTTCCGTTCCGGTACTTTCGAGTTCAAGGGCGTATCTGTACAAGAAAGTTGCTTTTTGATAGAATAAGGCTCTTCCTTACTCAGGCCCATTGGTTTGAAGAGGAGGGCTTTATGCGAGAATGGAAGAGCCAAGCACACGTGCGTTGGTACTGTCGATACCACGTCGTGTTCATTCCCAAGTACCGCAAGAAGGTGCTGTATGGGAAGTTCCGCAAAGAAGTTGGTAAGATTTTGCGCGAGCTGTGTGAACGATTTGGAATTGAATTGGTAGAAGGCAATGCGTGTGCAGATCATATTCATATGTGCTTGGGTATTCCTCCCAAGTATAGCGTTGCCAACGCCATGGGCAAGCTTAAAGGGAAGTCTGCTGTCTTGATCCACAGACGTTGTCTAAACCGGACCAAGAATCTGACAGGCTATCATTTTTGGGCGAGAGGATATTGTGTAAGTACGGTTGGTTTGGATGAGGATACTGTCCGACAGTACATACGAGATCAGGAGAAGCATGAATTGCAAGTGATGCAATTGCCTTTGGATTAACCATAAAAACCAATGGGCTTAAGGCCCCTTTGAGGGGCCATCCTCATACCACCGGCTATGCCGGTGGTAGCTGATTATGTCAATTCTTCTGGTGGCTGGGAATCTTTTTCCCATTATGATTTTGGAATAACTTCACACGCCGTGTTGAGTAAAACTAAGGCAACATATCGTCTCAGGATAGATTCGATGATCACCAATATAGGGCTTTCCTGATTTGCTCTATCCCAAGAGAAAGACCATCACCTTTTCTACAAAACGATGCAACAGGCCGTGACGCTACGAATAATTGTTATAGCTTCTTCTGAATAAGTTGGGTCACAATCCCAGGATTGGCCTGCCCTCTGGATAGCCGCATGACCTGTCCCATAAAAAATCCCATAAGCTTCGTCTTTCCTCCCTTGAAGGCCTCCACCTCCTTGGGATTTTCCGCCAAGACCCGATCAACCAGAGCTTCCAGTTCACCGGTGTCGGACATCTGTACAAGCCCCTTGGCCTTGACGTATGCTCCTGGCTCCTCATCTGTCTCACACAAATCCCGAAAAATTTCCTTGCCGATCTTGACCGAAAGAGTGCCGTCGTCCACAAGCCTGAGAAGCCCAGCCAGCCTCTTTGGAGTCAACCTGCAATCACAAACGTCACATTCGGTGTCGTGGCAAAACGGCAACAATTCACCAACCACCCAATTGGTCACCTTTCTGGCCTCACCACCATAGGCCCGAACAGCATCTTCATAATACGCTGCCACGGACAACTCCATGGTCAGCAACGCAGCATCATAATCGGCCATCCCATATTCATCCATAAAACGGTTACGTTTGGCACCGGGCAACTCCGGCAATTCCGAACGCCACCTTTCTATCCACTCCGTTTCAAGAACGAGCGGAACAAGATCCGGGTCAGGGAAATAACGGTAATCGTGGGCTTCTTCCTTGCCCCGCATGGAGTGCGTGGACCCCCTGTCCGCGTTGTATAGACGAGTTTCCTGTACCACCTGCTCGCCGTCTTCAACCAGATCAATCTGACGCTCGACCTCGTAATCAATGGCTCTCAAAATATTCTTGAAAGAATTGAGATTTTTTAATTCCGTACGCGTGCCGAATGTTTCCTGCCCGTATGGACGTATAGATATATTGGCGTCACAACGAAAGCTCCCTTCTTCCAGATTGCCGTCACATATATCGAGATACAAAAGCGTGGCACGCAGTTCCTTAAGATACGCAACCGCCTCTTCCGCGCTACGGATATCCGGCTCCGAGACTATTTCGATAAGCGGAACACCGGTCCTGTTGAGGTCCACAAAGCTGGCATTGTCGGCAACGGAATGAATATTCTTGCCAGCGTCCTCTTCTATATGAATACGGGTCAGACCGATGCGTTTTCTTTTGCCACCAACGTCAATATCCACATGCCCGTGTTCGCAAATAGGCATCTCAAACTGGGATATCTGATATCCTTTGGGTAAATCGGGATAAAAATAATTCTTCCGTGCAAACACGGACTTGCGATTAACCGTGCAATTCGTTGCAAGGCCCATCTTGGCAGCATATTCGGCCACTTTTTCGTTAAGAACAGGTAGCACACCCGGCATGCCTGAACAGACAGGACAGACATTCTCGTTCGGCTTATTGCCGAACCTGGTGGAGCAGGAACAAAAGATTTTTGTCTGCGTTTTGAGCTGGGCATGCACTTCCAGCCCGATAACGGTTTCATAGCGTGACATGCGGGACTCTCCCTCCCTGTCTATTTCGTGTTTTTATACAATTCAGGATTAAGACTGGGATCGTTATACATCTTGAACTGAAAATATACCTTAGGCTTCTTTATCCCAGCTTGATAGTCGTCAATCAACTCCAAAATCGCCCGCTCCAAATCTTCATGCTGCTGCTGAAGCGTCACGACTTTTGCCCTACAGGCATCCCTGTGCTTTTGGTCAACATCCTGTCGGCGGCACTGCTCCTTCATGTGATACATCTTCAATGCCTGAATAGACAGGCGGTCCAATGCGGCACCGACAGTCTCGGTATTATATTTTTCGGGAACATCCTGCGGCAACAACGGAACAAGCATCCCCACAAGACAGCCATCCACACGCTCAATCAGATCATTCCGTTTCTGATTGAGTGCATCAATGGCATATTTGCAACGGGCAATAACCTTGGCATCCACATCCTTACGACGGGCGCGGTCCTCGACATGCCAGAGTTTGAAATTGGCCCAATGTTGACGAGCAACCAATTCCCGAAACCCACGCACGCCAGCCAAATCGTCAGCCGGTTCACCTTCATCGTCGTATACAGGGTCACCGAAATGCCAGTCACTCACCGAACGGATTTGATGAACGATGGCATCCCGAATGGTCTCCTTAATTTTTTCGTATGTTATTTCAACCATTAATAAGAGCTTCTTTACTTATGAGAAGATACACGGTGGCCTCGGTCATTATGTTATTGGCAACGGGCTCCACCTCATTCCCTTCGCCTATGTAGTAATCAAGTCGTGGGCCACGTATGGCGGTACCGGTATCCTGCGCCAGGCCAATACCGGCAACCTTGCGTTTCCCAACCGGTCTGCCGTTTTCTGTTTTCGGAATCTCTGCCTCGAAAGCAAGCAGGCTACCAAGGGGCAAAAACTTTCGATCCGTAGCCAGCGAAACCATCGGCGTCAACGGTTTTCCTATGGTACCTTCCGGCGGCGCATCATCCAACCGGAAAAAAACATAACTGCGATTTTCCGCCATCAATTCAAACATCCTTTCGGGATGCTTTAAAAAATACTGTCGAACATGCTTCTTGGACAACTTGTCTTTCGGCAACAACCCCTTGGTGTAAAGAATCCGGCCCAAACTACGGAAACCGTATCCGTTTTTAGCTCCATACAAAACATTTCGACGGGTTCCATCAGGCAAACGGAGCCGTCCGGCCCCTTCGACCTGCATATAAAAGACATCTATGGGGTCTTTTGCCCAGGCAATCTCCAGCCCGCGCCCAGCCAAAACATGACGGACATCCATATCCCCCCGTTCATAGTAAGGCAACACTCGCCCTTTTTCGATACGATAAAACTGCTTTCTCCCCCGCACATTGCCATACCGCAAATCCTTCGGCACCCCATAAATAGGAAATTCATATCCGGGCTGACGGGTCAGGCTGGCTTTGATTTCTGGCGTATAATACCCTGTCATTAAAGGCTTTTTATTCAATCCATACCAAACAAATCGATTGGCCAGCATTTCTGGATACCGATCAAGGACCGGCAGAAGGTCGAGAAAGTCGCCAAGACTTTGTACCACCTGTCCCCAGGTAAGGGACATACCCGGACGCTTCAATGCCAACTCGTCCTGCGGCCTGTTCAACGCATATTCAAGACTACGCTGTACCGGATCTTCCAACTCTGTCCAGGAAGTCAACCCTTGACTCCCCAAATCGATACTTACTGTCTTCAGCAATCCCTGATCCCTGTTCAAAGGGGAAAAAAGATCGCACACCGGCAACACCTCCGGCTCACGAACGGGCCGCAAGGTCACCCCCCTGGTCACACCGGGTTGGCTCAACCCCACAACCTGGCTTTTTGACTTGTCGTCCGGCTGTGAAACAGCTTTATCACGAAATAGTATAGTGCCCTTTATGCAGGCCATCAGGCCGCAAAGACACATCACAATGAGAAACAGCCGCTTCAGTTGTCCAAAAATATCCGAATTATCTGCGTTCATTACCAGCTTGAATCAAGTCGAATTTATCCCAACGAATCAATTGCCACGTCGCAGAACTTGCCCACTCCGTACTCCCGGCGGCGGAAGAATTTTTCCGGGCTCGGACTGATTATCTGGAGCTCCGGGTAGTCTTTTTGCACCTCCAACGCAATATGCATTTCCTTGGTGCATCCGGTTGAATATGTAGCATCCTTTCCAGTCCAAACCGGTGGCACTTTCTTGCCCTGCAACTCAAAGCTTTTTTCAATATCGAAATACGTCTGAAAACGCCAGACATTGATGAGGCCGCTACGTTGAACCTTTTCCCACATAAACATCAGATCATCGGCGTCCATACCTTCCTCAAAATGCTCACCGGGATTGATAATATACGCATCGTCCAACTGCTCCCGCAGATGATTGACGAACACGGTAATGACTTCAATGGCAACCTTGACCTGACCGGGTACGCTACCGATAATGCCCGAATAGAAAATGACGGTCTTTCCCTGTTCCCGGGCATTTCGCATTTCATTGATTATTTCCTCTGCTTTGCCTCTGATATACCGTTCACTGAACTTGCGCTCAGATTCCGGTTTGGGCCGATAGCGAAGGACAAACTCGCCATCCTGCTTTCGATAGAAACAGACTATGTCACGGGTAAAATTATGCCTGGTTTCTATAAGACGCTCATGGAGAGATTTACCCTTGGCCAAAATAAGGTCGCACTCCTTCCAGGCTCGGGCGAACGTCACCGAACAACGGTAGGGATTAAACTTTTCCCGCGTACCGTCTGAAATAACCACGAACGGATGCTCCCGCATAATGGCGAGCAGTTCATTTTTTGATAAACGGTCTTCACTGACAAATAACGCGCTGTTGAATCGCTCTGCCAAAACAGGGTCCGAATCCCTGTCCCAAAAGGTTGGTGCTTCAAAAAAGAACCCTTCCTTCAATGCCATGACGACCCGGTGGCCCAGACGCAACAAGGTCTTGACGACCTGCAAATCAAACATCAACCCGCCCGCTCGATTGGGCAAATACAAAATGCGCATGGGGTCTCCACTGCCTCTGCCCAACGCGTCGCAGACAGCCGCAAACAGCCCGTCATCCCCCCTTATTTCCGCATCAATGTCAAACGCATCCAGCAACTCCCCACTAAAATCTTCAGAAGACCAGTTATCGGCAACGGTAGACAATCGAAGGAGGCGCTCCACCTCCAACATGTCCAACTGATGCCGAAGATCGTCAATGCGTTCTCCAGGCTCCACCAGCCCATCAAAGGCGTTCACCTTGTGATCAAAAATATCACCGTCTACCAGTTCCGCAGCCCGTTGATTCAATGCTTTCCGAATATCCCGATACGGATCGTCAATGCCGCTTTGGGTCATGAAAATAGTGATAAGCCGCTTCATGAGGCGGGACGGAATCAAAATAGGCGAGGCCAGTGTCATACGAAATTTATGTCGGGCCAATTGGATAAAACGATTGGCCTGCTCCCTGTCCGGACAAAAGGTTCTGGTTAGCCGGATGAACGTGTTCCACTGTTTAAGGTAATCCCGCATCAACTCGTCCGGCAACCCATCCTGAAGGAGCATCGTAAACACCCTGTCCGAACAAGGCGCATAGAACTCCCCTTCTCCAAGAGCCACCATGAACCGCAGTTGCTCCAGTGAGCCGTTTTTGTCGGGATCAATGGTGTACTCAAGATTGTTTTCCGTCATGAGATGCAACAAAAGAGCGTCAAGGGAAGCATCCATGCCATACTTGATGTCAAGAACTGAATCAAAATTGCGATTAAAACCCATCCGTCACTCCATCACAGTCCGAAAATCCATTTTTATGATTCATCTGGTTTGAGCGTACTTTTCCATCATACACCCCACGCCGACAGGCGCATCCTTATGCCGCGCGTCAGCCGGGAGCGAAGCGGACGTCTCCTGCCAAGCGAACGCGGCTTGGCCCTCCCGCGCTTCCTGGAAGATCAAATGCGTGAGCAATCTTTTGCTTTGGCAACCTCGCCAGCTCTCATGGATAACAGGACGCTTGAACTGGAAAATCCATTTTTATCCCCAAATGCACAGGGAATACAACCATGGCTGGTCAGATCAGTACTCAAACCAACATTGCAAGGCAGATAACAATCAACAGCCCAAAACTAAAGAGTTGTCGCGATTTTGTAGATAGTAATTCAATAACATTCAACCTTTTTCCCTTTTCAACACTATTGCAATTCCCTAAAAAACAACTTTTCTAGATTTTTTTTGGTTTTCACTCTAAAGTTTTCGCACACAATGTCGATCATATCAATCAAAGAAGGGCAAAAACTGTGAATACTCAACCAGCCAATGTTCGCAACATGCTGCGCACGTACGGGAAGCAGCTAACAAGCGCGAAACGTCTTGCGCGTTTCAGGCAGGCCATGGGAACATCGCCCCCAAAGGACGATGTCACCAGGCAGGCAAAACGCCGCGAATTGGTTGAGCGCATAGCGCATGAGGTCATTGAAAATCTGATCGTCAACTCGGAGCATACACCGGTTGTGGCCGCCATCCTCAAGCAGATGGAGGCAGAGTTCCGTGCCATGTTCATTTTTGAATATCCGGTAGACGGAGGGGACATTCAGATAGTAAAAGAAACACAGCAGGGACCGCATGAACTTGCAGGCGTCGAAAGAAGCCGGGTCATGCGCAGACTGTGGGAAATAACACTGTCAAAGGTTGAAAACACAATGCTTTGACAGCCCGAAAACTCTCGGGAGGGTAGGCTATGGTCATCAGAAACATCGTGGGAGATCAGCATCCTTACGCCAACAAGAAGATCGACAGCAAAAGATCAACGGAACAAACAGCGCAGGCAACCACCAAGGATTCCGCAACAAGTACTGACCGCGTAATCCTGTCACCCGAAGCCAGACTGTGCGACACGGCTCTACAGACAGCCAAGAACGCCCCGGACATCCGCCGGGAAAAGGTGGAGCGCCTGAGGCAACAGGTCAAGGACCAAACATACAAGCCAGACATAAAAAAGGCCGCCACGAATCTTCTCCGCGACGACCTTGAACTTCTTGTTTAGCGAGCGGCAACAGGACTGAAGTGGGTGGGATAATCTGCTTCAGTCTGTGGAACCTGAACACCAATTCTTGCCTTGTGGTTAATGACAATCGGCCCCTGCAAGTTGAGAGTGGTGTTTTCGGGTTGGTCTTGCGGGATGGTCACTGTTACCAAAACAGCCAGTTGCTTGATATTTTCCATTTTAAGCGTCTTGCGATCCAGATTGTCCAGTTTCACATCATACTCATCAAGAAAAGCGTAGGGGTCTGCCACGAGCAATCCGAGTCCCGGATCGGTCACGCATTGCAATAACAGAAATGGAGAGTCCTCCTGAACACTTAACAGTGCGAACTCACGTTTATCTTCAAGGCCGATAAGTCCACGCGGAAAATAAACGATACCATCCGGGCTGATTTCACGCTCGCCCAACCTCGTCATTACTTTTTGTATTCTTTCTTTTGCCATAACGCAGCCGCCGCGAGCAGGTCATCTTGACGGGTCTCCAGTGCCTGCCTATTCTGTTCCTTGATCTTCAAATACACCTCTTCCCGATACACAGTCATGTCCTCAGGAACATCCAGCCCGATTTTTATCTGCTTCCCCTGAACGTTCAGGATTTTCAGCTTGATAGAATCGCCCAGATAAAGGCTTTCTCCCGATCTCCGGGTAAGTATCAACATGTTTCCACCAATCTATTTACGACTTGGACTCCTCATCCATGCGGATTCCTTACAACGTCGCCTACACCACGTTTCTCGTCAAGTCCAGTGAGCAAGCATTAAATAAACTTGCCAAGATTCAACTGCATAATCATTGAGGTCGACCTGAGTACGGATTCATACACAATCTGCTGTTGCGCCAAATCCGTCATCAACTTGCTGACATCGGCGTCCTCAATAGAACTGACCAGGGTTTCTTCATTGAGCTTGAGGCCGTCGACGATGGTCTCGCCGATTTGCAGACGACTTTCCCGTCCCCCGACATCCGCCACCCGATTCATAAGGTGCTCCTGGGTCAAGACAAGATTCTCCAGTGCTTGCTGCACACCGGTCTGGTTGTTGGTCTCTGTAAATGCGACCAGATTTCCCATGACCTCAAAAAGATTCTTGGACTTTTCATCCTGCCCCTGAATAGAGACGGACATCTTCCTCGCCCCGTTCCCGTTGGACATGAAAACACGTCCGGCATTGGAACTACCAAGGGTGAGGATCTCACCGGCGGCCGACATCACGACATCAGGGCTCATGTAAATACCACCGAAAATCTCCTTGCCGACATCATTGACCCGGACCCGCTCACTGGAAGAAATATCCAGTTCAATGTCAGCGGACCTCGGCCTGATGACAAACTGTTGTCCCGGCTGCAACTCATTGGAGCCATCGGCAGTCAATGTCAGGATACCGCCATCAGCCACACTCAGAGTCGAAGTGTTGGCAGAGGTGTCGGCGTGGGCGACATTGCCCGTCACCCAACTGATACCGCCATCAAGAGAATAGGAATAGTGAATATCCTGATCCATTCGGACAGGGGATTCATTGTCGATACGTACTGAAACATTGGTATTAAGAAAAGAGCCGGAAGCCGATGCCTTGACGTTGTCGCTCCCCGAACCGAGTTTGTCCACCAATGGCGGTGGATCCTCGTCATCCCCCATATACTGCACCGAAGGACGAATCCAAAGCCAAGTGCCGTCAGCCACACCGGGGTCGCCGGGATCATTATTCTTCACGGTAACAGTAGCAGCATCGTGAAAATCAACACTTGTACCGCTCTGAGGGAGATTCAACGTTCCCTCGCCTCCGTTGAAGACAATGGAGCCGTCCGTCAACCACGATCTTCCCCCGTCCACGGAATACCGTACACCCGCAGTGGAAAGGGGTATGTCTTCACCCACACCCGCCGGAGGAACGGATGTATCCAAAAATTGAACAAGAACCGTCTTACCGGCTGAACCATTTACCGTGAAATCCACAGAACGACCAAAGCTATCGTCATTGGTCGTCAACCACATGACCTCCTTGAACGCCGGATCATCGGTCTTTTGGCCTGCGTAGATGGAATTGCCTTCAAATTTCGTATTGGACAATCCCACAAGCTGCTCAAAAAGACTACGCAATTCATAGCTGATCTGTTCACGGTTATTCGCGTCCAACGTACCGGTGGCTGCCTGTGTGGCCAATCCCTTGGCGCGAGTCAAAATAGTGGAAACCTGCATAAGGGCTTCATCCGAACTTTTGAGCCATCCCTTTGCTGTTGAGATATTTTCCTTGTACTGCTCCAACGAACGAATAGTGTCACGATGATCCAAAATACGCGTCATCCCCGTCGGGTCGTCACTGGGCTTGTTGATACGCTTTTGGGTCTGTGCCTTGACATTGAGATCCATCAGCGACGTCAACGACGTATTGAGATTGAACACATACCTGTCAAAAAGCATTTGCTGAGTTACACGCATACAGTCCCCCTCCCCTACGGCTTCAACGACAAAATGGTTTGCAACATCTGGTCCGCAGTTGTAATGAGCTTGGCCGCCGCCGTGTATGATGCCTGATACTTAATGAGATCACTCATTTCTTCATCAAGGTTGACGCCGGACATCTGCTGCTGTCTTTCATCCAGATCGTTGGAAAGTGTCTTGTAAAAATTCGCATTAAACTCGGCACGGTTGGCGTCCGTACCGACATTACCGACCAACCCATTGTAATAATTCAATAACGTAGTTTTAGTCGTCCCTTCCGTCAGGGTAGATATCTCCACTTCGACTTCACGCAGTTTAAACATGGACAATGCCGTGGTGTTGTCACCGGCATTCAGTTCTCCGGCCCCATTGACGTGACCGGTGGCAAGATAATCAAGATCACCCGATAGGTTTTCGTTAATCTGCATATCACTCGGCGATGAGCCTTTAAAAAACGTATTCAAACCAAGGGCCGCATTCAGCCCCGCACTATCGTTACCAAAGGCAAATTTGAATCCGGCCTCAGCCTCAAGATGCAGTTTATTATTGATGATGCTTGCTCTAACCATTCCAGGGAAGGTCGTATTGTATGCGTCCTGAACATCTTCCAGCGTGTGCCTGGCAGGATTAAAGTTCGGTCCGCCCTTGCTAACATCAAACTGAAGCGCCGCACCGGAAATCATCAACCCTGTGGACTCGTTGTACACAAACATATACGAGCTACCGGACTGAAGCCGGTCACCAAACGCAAGATTGGTGGAATCCGAAGCAAGAGCCTTTGCCTTATCAGAAACCCGATACGTGCTTTCCAAAACGTTGAATGTTTGCAGTCCCGCTCCCTGACTATGTCTGCGGTTGGTCTCCCATATTACGCTCTCTGCAAGCTTGTCCAATTTCTCGCGGTACCTGCCGACATAGTTGTCGCGGAAAGTCAACATTGCAGCAAGACTTCCCCCTGTCAGGCGTGTGGAATTTTCCTCGCCATTAAAATGCAGTTGTGGCGTTATTTCTTCCTTGTGTGAGGTGTTTTCCACCCAATACAATCCCTGATGCGGACTCAGGATATAGCGATCTCCTTCCTGAAATTCGCCGGACGGAATCCCCTTTGAACTGTCCGAACTACCGAACCAGATTTGTAAACCTTCCACATTGATACGTGCGTCATAATCCCGCGCATAAAAATGCTTTTCCTTACCCTTTTCATCAACCAGCCAAGTGACGCCGCCATCCATCGAAACCCGAAACTGGGCAGAGTCCGCTCCTGAAGTGACCAATCCTGATACCGTACTGTTGGCATTGGATTTGACAAACTCGATAGTGTACTCAAAATCATCATTCCCGGAATAATAAATATCCCCGCTAAATGTGGAGTCGGTACGCAAATCCGGCGTCTTTGCGGGCGAATCATAATCAAGGGAGAAATGACTGGCACCGTCAACCAATGTATGCCCGGCCTTGGTAAGAATGGTAAAATTCCCCCCCCCGTTATCAATGGTTTTGATATCCATAAGTTTCCCCAGATCACGAATCTTCCGGCCACGCTCATCAAAAAGTATGTTGGCGTTATTTCTACCTTCGATATTATGGACCTGGATCTCTTTATTCAAATCCGAAATTTCCTCCATGAGCCTGTTGGCTTCGTCCACCTGCGCCTGGACTGTGGAATTGATGCGTTGCTGCATGAGAGAAAGATCGGTATCCACCTGCTTCAACGTGGAGATAAGAGTGGCTGCGTCGTTAATCACGGACTGACGTGCACCGTAATTGTCAGGATGTTGGCTGACTTCGTTCCATGAATTGAAATACTGAGACAGGGTGTCGCTGACACCGATCCCACTTGACTCGTTCAACAGATTTTCGACCGATTTGAGCTGTTCCCAAAGATCGCCCCACTTGTCGGACAAAGAAGCCTGTTCAAGATACAAGGACTCCACCATTTCATCAAAATTTCTGGTGACCTCTTTTGCCTTGACGCCTGTTCCCAACTGTCCGGGAGAAT
>PDWI01008352.1_pt1 | contig 12223 bp, 12 predicted proteins | sample 1430891 | NCBI WGS metagenome assembly PDWI01 (sample SAMN01162508, study PRJNA174530) | Oral metagenome, whole genome shotgun sequencing project. | biome: Marine environment; feature: Marine mammal; material: Swab sample of the gingival sulcus; isolation source: swab sample of gingival sulcus...
CAGCAGACAGGAAGGCTTGGCTATAAAGGATTTACTTATAAGTATACATCATTTGGCGTAGAAAAGTTTCCTATGAATTTAAATGATATACATGGATTTTCAGGATATGTAAGAGATAGAGAGACAGATAGTACTACGCTAATGCAAGACAGTACCTACCACAAATTCATAGATTTATGGCTAAAGATAAACTGAGATTAGATAGTCTTAATAGGTATCTGTATGTTGTAAATAATCCAGTGAATTATGTAGACCCAAGTGGTTTAATATTTGATAATTTTTTCAAAAAAGTTAAAGAAGTAGTAGTTAATGTTGTCAAAGGAGCAAAAGATGTAGCGGTAGGCGTTTATTCGGGTGTCGTAAAAACTGGGGCTGAAATAGTATATGATGTAGGTAGATTATTAACATATGTTGGAGCTACTGTAGAATATCCTTTTACTGGCAATAATATTATAGATAGAGCACAAAACAGTTCACTTTATAAAGGTATTAATGAATGGAGTGAGGATAGCGAAAACTTTGTTAATGACATTGCTATGAAAGCAGTAGATGATAAAAAACTTTATGAATATGGAGAGTTTGGTGGAAAAGCTATTGTATTTGTTGCAGGAACAGCAAAATTTATAAAAGGAGCTAAGGCTGCATATTCAGCAGGAAAAGCGTTTGTATTAGGAAAATCTGTATTTACAATAGGTTCTGGAATGTCGGTTTCAAGTGGAGGAGTAGCAACGATAGAAACAGCTGTAGAAATTCCTAGTATATCTGTTGAAACAGCTATAGCGGCTGCTAAAGCGAAGGTACTTGTAGAGTCAGGAGTAGGTTTAGCTGCAATGAGCAACTCAATTACAGGTGGAAATGGTACAAATGAATGCGGAGAAACTTCTGATATATCTTCTAACAATGGTAATAATTCAACAACTGTTAGAGAAGAATTATTAAATAAAATAAAAAATCAAAAGTTAAAAAATGTTGTAAATGAAATATATAGACCAAATGCTAAAGTTGGGGATGGTGGTTTAGCAGCTGCTATTAGAGAAGAATTGTCAACAGGCGAATTGGTAGGTGGAAAAAGTCATATACAAAAAGGGATAGAAAGATTAAAAAATTTAGAAAATATAATTAATAAACAAGGTTTAGATAGTTCTGATTTGAAAATTGCCCAAGAGTTATATGATGATTTAAAGAGTGCACTCGGAGGTAATTAGTATGGGAAATAAAGAGATGAATTTAATGCTTGTTAACGAATTTCCAGAACTTTTTAATGCATACCAGGAGGAAGTTAGTTGGCAAGAAGGTGATAATACAGGTTCGCATGTAGTATATGGTGACGTTCTTACACCCTATTTTATAAATTGTATTGAAAAACAGAGTGAGGGTAAAGTGAAGAAAATTTTAGATTTTATTGAAAAAATATTAGAAATAGATTCTGTTTATAGCAATGAAGTTATAACTTTTAGTGTTTTGGAAAGAGTCAAGTTTGAACATGGAAATTCGCCACTAATAAAAAAACATATTGGTATTTTATCAAATAGGGTTTTAAATGAAATTCCATACAGATAAATATTGTAGATGTAGAAATAAGGTGAATTTTAAAATATAACAAACATATTGAACTTATCTACTCTCATACCTGATATTAAACATAGTGGTTTAAAGTTGATATTTTTGGTATAATATAAATGATACTGAAAATATTAAATAAAAAATTGGATGGAGAGTAGATATGGTTTTATGTGTAAAGCTGAATAATACAAAAAATAATAGCTTTGTAGACATTCTAATGAGTTTTGGATTATTTTGGTTGAACAAACTTAAACTATTGTTAAACATTAAGAATTATAAAAAATTAAAGTGTAATGATTTATTGAATTATTTCATTATGTATTATAAAGAATACTTTTAGGTAGTAACCTTTAAGTATTTTTTTGCTTTAATTGTTAAATAAAAAACTATATTTATTTTTTCGATAAAAGAAATATGTAGATTTTATTTATTAAAAACTGATACTTAGTATATAACACTTTATATATTTAAAGTGTTAACGTTATTCATTTGTTTGTTAGAGCTTTTTTTACGTATGGAACTTTGTGTGTTTAGCAGAGTTCTTTTCTTTTGTTTAAATAATTTCTTAAAAAAGGCAAGATCGCCACCTTCTTAATTTTTGAAACGAGTAATTTTGAAAAATTATGGAGATACATTAAAAACTTAAAATGATATAAGCATATAAAAAGCGTTATATCATAGTGAATATAACGCTTTTTTTTACTTTACATTAAAATATACTTTACCTGTTTCTGGTGTTTTATTCTTTATTTCAAATAATTCCTCTACAGTAACTAATACATAGTTTTCTTCTTGTAATTTCTTGATTACTCGATCGATAGAATCAACTGTTTCCTTATGAATATCATGGCATAAGATAATAGCCCCATCTTTGGCATCTTTTATAATAGCTTTATACGTTGCATCCGCATTTCTAGTTTTCCAATCAAGCGTATCAATAGACCAATGAACAAAATGCATATTTAAGTTTTTAGCAACTTTTTTTACTCTTTTATTAACACTTCCATAAGGTGCTCTAACTGTTAATGTATCAATATTTGTTAGCTTAAATATTTGAGCTCGAGTTTTCATCAGTTCTTCTTCAATCCCTTTTTCTGATAGTTTTGTAAGCTGTTTATGATCCCATGTATGATTGCATATTTGATGACCATCATTCGCTATTTGTATCAGTTCATTAGGGTATTTATTAATCTGGTTTCCAAGAACAAAGAATGTTGCTTTTGCATTATTTTTCTTTAAAATATCAAGTAGTCTATTTGTATGTTTTGATGGTCCATCATCAAAAGTAAGTGCAATGACTTTCTTGCCTTCTAAATCTGGTAACTCTCTTTTTTTCTTTTCTTTTGCTGTATTATTGATGACAGTTTCTGTTTCAACTTTCTTTGATTCAAAATATTTAATATTATTTTTTGTAAAATATTCTTTATTTAGAAGTGTTACAATATTTCCATCAGACATTGGTGTATACATTCCTCTTTTTAAGTTTACTTCCAACGAGTCGTGTTTAAAAACAAAATTAGCTAATAGTTTATCATCAATAAAATTTCTATCTAGATTATTACTTTCTATTATTGTGTTTTCTAGTGTTTTTATTGTTTCCTCTGTATAGATATCTTTTAAAGAAATCATCTTATTCTTTTTGATATCATACGTAAATGTTTTGATAAGATCTTCTGGATGTGTGTAGGAAGAATTATCATAAAAACCAGTTAATTTAACAGATATATAATCATCATTTATAATATATGAGGAAGAATCAATAGAAAGTTCAGCACTAGAAATCTCAGATTCTTTTGTATAAACTTCTATATTCTTATCTACCCATTTTTTTATTTCATCATTTAATATAGCATATTTTCCTTCAGGATATACAATATGAGCAAGTAAATTACCTGTATTAATAGTGATTGCTTTATTCTCTCCATATTCCTGTGTATTTTTTTCAAGTTCATCTAACCTTTTTAAAAAACTATTTAATAATTCATCATTTGATAATTGCTCATCTTTTTCTGTAGTAGATGCTTCTTCACTTGAATTAGTTTCTTTTTCAGTGATTTCATTTTCTGCTGCAACTTTTTGATTTGAATTAGTTTTTTTGATATATAAAAAACCACATACTAATGCAATTAATGCTATGATTAACACAAATTTCTTTTTCATTTCTTACCTCCTATAAACTTCTATATAATAACGGTATTTAATCTGAAAATCAAGGGTTTTTATATTAAATATCTATATTTTTTTTATAAAATTTTATATAAAAAATGCCTTTCCTTATAGGAAAGACATTTATTTCTTATTTTAACATTGGATCATAGATGTAAAGTGTTCCACGATCATAGAATCTCTTCGTTGCAATACCACCGAATCCAATTTTCTTAACACCGTTTAATTTAACTGTTGTTGTAATTAATTGACCATTTTTAACTGTTAAATTTGTTATTTTATTTCCTTCTTCATCAAAAATTAATAATTGAGCACTTTCTCCTATATCAGAGTCTTCTTTCTCATCAATTTTACAGCCAACTGTGAATGTTAGTTCATTATAGCCTTCTATATCAAACATTAAAGTATCAACCATTCTAGTTTCTGATACGCCATCCCATTTTAGACCAACACCACTGTTGAATTCTTGAATTCCATCAGAACCTTCAAAACTAAGTGATACTGTGTCATTAATTAGGTATGAGTCAGACTCATATTTTGATGCTTTTTTCTGCTTGATTAATTGAGTAGGCTCTTTCTTAGCATTTGCATCACCAAGAATTACTGTATTTGTTTTTCCATCCCAATTAACACCTGTTTTAGTTAAATCACATATTGCTCTTGCTGGAAGATAAGTTGTTCCATTATAAGTAATAGGATAAACTCTCGCTCCATGTGCATCTTTAAGTTCAACAGGTTTTCCATCAAATGTTATGTTAACAGTTTTGTTTAATAGTACAGTGATTTGCTGATTAATACTATCAGAGAAAACCCCTAAAGTAAACGCTATTGTTAGCATAAGTACTAATGTTGTAATTTTTGTAAATTTTTTCATTTATTTCTCTCCTTTTCCATATTTTACACCAGTTTGTATTATTTTTTATAATTTATCAATATATATTTTTTTATAAATTTTTAATAAATTTATCTAAGGTGCTGAGAGTAGTACTATGATTTTAAAGAAGAAGGTCTATTCATTGAAATTTTACTAAAAATAGTGTATATTTAAAAAAAGGAGATTTTATGATTTTAAAAAAGGATATAATTGAACGGGAACTGCATAAGGAAGATATTCTATTTATATTAAGTGTTTTTCCCATTGTTTTTTTAATATTTGGTATTGTCATGTCAATTATTGAAAAAAATTTTATAATAAATTATATGAATATTATCAGTTCACCAGCGATACTTATTACAGACTTTTTTGAAATTGGTGGAATTGGGGCATCATTTATTAATTCAGCATTAATTGGATTTTTTAATCTATATCTTTTAAAACGATTTAAAATGAAGGTCAATGGAATTATTATAGCAGCTTTTATGACAGTTTTGGGCTTTTCTTTTTTCGGGAAGAATATTATAAATATCATACCCATCTATTTAGGGGGATATTTATTTGCTCAAAATCAGAATAAGAAATTAAAAGATATTATCGTTGTTATTATGTTTGCAACAGGACTTTCACCAATTATCAGTCAACTTATTTTTGCAAATAGTATTATCTATCCACTTAATATAGTATATGGTATAGCACTTGGTATATTAATTGGATTTATAATGGCGCCACTTTCAGCACAAATGCTTAAATTTCACGATGGATATAGTCTTTATAATATTGGTTTTACAGCGGGAATACTAGGAACAGTAATTACTAGTCTTTTAAGAGCTTTTGAACTCGATGTAATGCCAGTAAGTATTATTTATAAGGAATATGATTTTCATATTAAAGTGCTTATTATTTGTTTGTTTTTATATCTTGTTCTTTTCGGACTGTTTATTAATAAACGAAGCATTAAAAGTTATAAAAATATTTTTTACTATTCAGGAAGAACAGTAACAGACTTTACCTTCCTGATGGGATATGGTACTACTTTTTTTAATATGGGTATTTTAGGATTATTATTTACATTCCTTGTTATATTTTTAGGAGGAACATTGAATGGACCTGTACTCGCTGGAATTTTTACTATAGTTGGTTTTGGTGCATTTGGTAAGCATTTGAAAAATTGCTATCCACCTGTACTCGGTGTGATCTTTATGTCGCTGATTTTAGGACTAGATGTTTCGAGTACAGGGATTATACTTGCTATATTATTTTCAACTACCATTGCTCCTATCACTGGTAAATTTGGTCCGAGATGGGGATTTTTATCAGGCGTACTTCATTTAGTCGTTGTTCTTAATATAGGGATGGTACACGGTGGTGTAAATTTATATAATAATGGATTTTCAGGTGGTATTATTGCAGGAATTTTAGTTCCTATTATCGATGCGTTTACGAAGGAGAGAAAATGAAACATGAAATAAAAAAAATATGTAAAATTGTAGATGAAATGACAACTTTACTATTAAAGGATGATACGGATGTTGTTGAATTTAAAATTAATAGATTAGAGGATAGAACGATTATATCTATTATTGATTATAATACACGTTATACACAAAAAGAAATCGATGACCTTGTGGAATGTTTTAATGTTCAAAGGCAAAGGGAAGTGGAAGAATATTACTGGCAATTAGTAGGAGAATCAGATGATGATTCGGAGCTTACTATTATAGGTATTATGGTGGATAATGCGGATGTTGATCTACGAGATGGAAATATGTATATTCATCTGACACGAATGGTTTAACATATAAATAAGTTAATAAATGCTATGGCATTTATATAAATATATCAATATTTATTGGTATAGAACTTCATAATGTAAGGAGGAGTTATAAACAAAAGATGGGCTGTTTTAATAACAATATTATTGTTGTTGTTGTTTTCTGTTTTTAGCGTATATGCTACAGAATATACAGTGAAAGAGGGCGATGTCTTATGGAAGATAGCTAGGAAATATGATATGAATTATAAGGATTTAGCAGAGTTTAATAAGCTGAAAAATCCTAATTTAATTTATACGAATCAAGTATTACAGATTCCAGATAAAGAGATGGCAAAAGAGGAAGTAAAAACACTGACTATATTAGGAACTGCAGACTTACATGGCCGTATTTATCCTTTTGATTATGCAATGGCTTCAGAAGATAAAGATGCAGGAGTTGCTAAGATTGCTACATTAGTGAAAGAAGAAAGAAAAAGAGATCCTGATGCATTACTTCTTGATTGTGGTGATACAGTACAAGATAATAGTGCACTTTTATTTAATGATGAAAAGGTTCATCCAATGATTAAAGCATTAAATGCTATTGGAACAGATGTATGGTCAGTAGGAAATCATGAGTTTAACTTTGATAGAGCTTTTTTAGATAGAAATATTAAAGGCTTTAAGGGAAAAGCTGTTTTAGCGACTAATATTTATAAAAAAGGAACAGAAAACAGATGGTTAGAAGGATATCATGTGTTTGATATAAAAGGTGTTAGAGTAGCTGTTATCGGTTTAGTAGCGCCAAATGTTCCAATTTGGGATGTCAGTCATTATGAAAAAGACTATGGTGATTTATCATTTGCAAAGAAGTAGTTGGTGAGATGCAAAAAGCAATCAAAGAATTAGAAGGACAATATGATATTCTTGTAGCTGCTGTTCATATGGGTCCAGATGGAGAGCATGGATATAAAGGAATGAGAGATGTTGCAAAAGTTTGTCCAGAAATTGATGTAATCTTTGCAGGACATGCTCATTCTAAAATCAATGAAGAAGTAAATGGTGTTAAGATTATAGAACCAGGTCGTTGGGGCTGGGCGCTAGCTAAAGCTGAAATAAAAGTAGAAAAGAAAGATAATAAGTATAAAGTACTTTCTGTAAGGACTGAGAATTTAGAAACAAAGAAAGTAGAACCAGATAAAGAAATTTTAGAGATGTTTAAATATGTTCATGATACATCATTAGCAGATGCAGAACAAGTAATAGGAGAAGTAACAGAAGATTATATTAAGAAGGTAGACTTTATTACTGGTGAAGAAACAGTAACAACAATGCCAACATCTCAAGTACAAGATACAGCACTTATTGATCTTATCAATGAAGTTCAAATGTATTATACAAAGGCAGATGTAAGTTCTGCAGCAGCATTTAGAAGAGATATGAACCTAAAGAAAGGTCAATTTAAGAAAAAAGATGCTGCTAATATTTACAAATATCCTAATACATTAATGGGCGTAAATATTAAGGGTAAGAATCTTAAAAAATATATGGAATGGTCAGCGGAGTATTTTAATACAGTAAAAGAAGGCGATGTAACAATTAGTTTCAATCCAAATGTGAGAGGATATAATTATGATATGTTTGCTGGAGTAGATTATAAAATAGATATTTCGAAAGAGCCAGGAATGAGAATTGTAAATCCTACAATTAAGGGTCACCCAATAGAAGATGATAAGATTTATAAATTAGCAGTAAATAACTATAGAGTAGGTACATTAGTACATGAAGGATTTATAGGTGATGCAAATGATGATGTATACTATGATAGTTATGAAGAACTACAAGATGCTGGACGTATAAGAGAATTAATTACAGTATATGTGAAAGAAAAATTCGATAGTAAGTTCACACCAAAAGTAGATAATAACTGGGAAATTATAGGTCTTACAGAAAGCGATAGAAAAGATGCAGTTTATCAATTAATTAAAGATGGTACAATTACAATTCCTGTATCAGAAGATGGTAGAACACCGAATGTAAAATCAATTAATGTGAATGAACTTATTCAAGAAGGAATTCTTAGTGAGAAATAATATAAAGGAAAAGTCAGCCGAGGGGTTGGCTTTTTATTTTTAGTAATAATATTTTATATTAAACTTATAATCGCAATACTTAGAATTTGTTAGAATAGATTGAAAAGTCAGACAATTAAAGGTTTTGAGCTGCTTTTTATGTTTGTATACATATATGCACGTTTTGTTAAAAAAAATTAAAAAAAATATCGTAAAACAAGAAAAAAATAGAATCATAAAACCATTGAAAATACTTGCTTTCAAAAATGATAAAATCAAAAAGCTAACAATTTAAATAAATATTCATTTAATCTTTAAGAATGTATTGACACTAAAGTTAATGATGTTATAATTGGTGTACACTGAAAATGAATATAGAATTGTGTAGGAGGATATATGAAGAAAGAATGGAATACTTTTCAAGAAGGAAAGTGGTGTGATAAAATTGATGTATCAAATTTTATCAAGTTAAATTATACACCATATCATGATGATGAGTCTTTTTTAGAAGGACCAACGGATAGGACAACTAAACTTTGGGAAAAAGTGATGGACCTCACAGCAAAAGAAAGAGCTGCTGGCGGGGTTTTAGATATGGATACAGATGTAATCTCAACCGTATCATCACATAAAGCAGGTTATATTGATAAAGAATTAGAAACAATTGTAGGGGTTCAAACAGATGAGCCATTTAAAAGAAGTTTACAACCATTTGGTGGAATTAGAGTTTCAGCATCTGCTTGTGAATCGTATGGATATCAAGTTAGTGATAGAGTAATGGATATTTTTACAAAATATCGTAAAACTCATAATCAAGGAGTATTTGATGTTTATACACCTGAAATGAAACTTGCTAGAAGCGTTGGTATTATTACTGGTCTTCCTGATGCATATGGTAGAGGAAGAATTATAGGCGACTATAGAAGAGTTGCTTTATATGGTGTAGATAAACTGATTGAAGATAAACTTAATCAAAAGAATTCAACAACTTCTGATATGTCTAATCCTGATAATATAAGACTTAGAGAAGAATTATCTGATCAAATCGCCTCATTAAATGAATTAAAAGAACTTGGAAAGTTCTATGGATTTGATATTTCTGTACCAGCTAAAAATGCTAAGGAAGCAATCCAATGGATGTATTTTGGATATTTAGCTAGCGTGAAAGAGCAAAATGGTGCAGCAATGAGTTTAGGTAGAACATCTACGTTCATTGATATTTATATCCAAAGAGATTTAGAACACGGAATATTAACTGAAAAAGAAGCGCAAGAGCTGATTGACCATTTCATTATGAAACTTAGAATCGTTAAGTTTGCTAGAACGCCAGAATATAATCAATTGTTCTCAGGAGATCCAACTTGGGTTACTGAGTCTCTAGGTGGTATGGGTGTAGATGGAAGAACGCTTGTTACTAAAACAACTTATAGATATCTTAATACACTTACTAATTTAGGAACAGCTCCTGAACCAAACTTAACTGTTTTATGGTCAAAAGATTTACCAGAAAACTTTAAAAACTACTGTTCACAAATGTCAATTAAGACATCTTCAATACAATATGAAAATGATGATTTAATGAGACCAAATAAGGGAGATGACTATGCGATTGCTTGCTGCGTTTCTTCTATGGTTGTTGGAAAAGAAATGCAGTTCTTCGGTGCTAGAGCAAATCTTGCAAAATGTCTATTATATGCTATCAACGGTGGTGTAGATGAGAAAACAGGTCTTCAAGTTGGACCAGAATATAGACCGATTACAAGTGAGTATTTAGACTTTGATGAAGTAATGGAAAAATATGATAAGATGATGGACTGGCTTGCAGAGCTTTATGTAAATACACTTAATATTATCCATTACATGCATGATAAATATTGTTATGAAAAAATGCAAATGGCACTTCATGATCGAGATGTTAAGAGATTCTTTGCAACAGGAATGGCTGGACTTTCAGTTGTTGCAGACTCTTTAAGTGCTATAAAATATGCAAAAGTTAAACCAGTTCGAGATGAAAATGGATTATGCGTTGATTATATCATAGAAGGAGATTTCCCTACTTATGGTAATAATGATGAAAGAGCAGACCATTTTGCTGTAGACCTTATTGAGCGTTTTATGAATAAGATTAGAAAGCATAAGACGTATAGAGAAGGGATCCCTACAACATCTATTCTAACGATTACATCAAATGTAGTATATGGAAAGAAAACTGGTAGTACACCTGATGGTAGAAAAGCTGGTGAACCATTTGCACCAGGAGCAAATCCAATGCATAGAAGAGATAAAAAAGGTGCGCTTGCATCGCTTTCATCTGTTGCAAAATTACCATTTGAGCATTCAGAAGATGGAATATCAAATACATTCTCAATCGTACCGGATGCACTTGGTAAGGATTTACACTTATTTACAGGTGAAGTTGATTTTGATAAGATATCAGGATGTTCATGTGCAATACCAAATCTTGATATGAGTGATATGGAATAAGGAGGAATTATGAAAAATAATACACAAGTAGAAAATTTAGTAAATATGATTGATGGTTATATGGAAAAAGGTGGACATCACTTAAATGTTAATGTATTTAACAAAGAAACTCTTTTAGATGCTCAAAAACATCCTGAGAACTATCCACAACTTACAGTTCGTGTATCTGGATATGCAGTGAACTTTAATAAACTAACTACTGAGCAGCAAAATGATGTCATCAGTAGAACGTTCCACGAAGGAATGTAATGAACGGATATATTCATTCTATAGAAACTATGGGGACTGTTGATGGTCCTGGACTTAGATATGTTGTATTTACAGCGGGGTGTATGCTTCGCTGTAAATATTGTCATAATCCAGATACATGGGATATGAAAAATGGAACTATCATGACTGTAGATGAGATATTGAATGATTATAAGCATTATGAACCGTTTTTAAAAAATGGAGGTCTTACCGTAACAGGTGGAGAACCTCTAATGCAACTTGATTTTGTAATAGAACTTTTTACAAAAGCAAAAGAAATGGGTATTCATACATGTCTTGATACAAGTGGAGCAACGTTTAATAGTAAGAATTCTAAATTTAAACAATTAGCAAAAGTTACTGACTTAGTTATGCTTGATGTAAAACATATACGAAATGATAAGTATTTTGAGCTAACAAAAGGAAATCTTAATGATACACTTAATTTTTTAGATTTTCTTTCAAAAAAAGAAACGTATACTGATGTATGGATAAGACATGTTATAGTAAAAGGAATTACTTATGTGCAAAGATATCTATATGAACTTGGCTATCATTTAGGACAATATAAGAATATTAAAGCGCTGGATGTTCTTCCTTATCATGTAATGGGTGAAGATAAATATAAAGAGCTCAATTTAACCTATCCATTATATGGGTTGAAAGCAATGCCGAAAGAAAATGCTCTAAAAGCCAGAATGGTTATAGAGGCAGGTATACGAGATAGAATATTAGAAGATAAAAATAGATAGTTCTGCTATCTATTTTTATTGTTGTACACTTAAGTGTGTTTTGAGAGCGAAGTGAATAAAACAAATAAACCACTTGCTATGCAAGTGGAAGGAAAAGAGCTTTAGCTTATAGCAAAAAAACCTCCCATCAAATATAATAGTATTGGTTAGCCGACCGTACTATAAAATGAAAGGAGCATTCCTGTATAATAAAAAGTGAAAATAATCAAAAAAATACTTAAAAAAAAGAATACCTCAATGTAAAATGTAATAAAAACAGAAAGCATTGAACAAGGAGGTATTCACATGAATTATAACCAAAATAATA
>PDWI01028008.1_pt1 | contig 12223 bp, 13 predicted proteins | sample 1430891 | NCBI WGS metagenome assembly PDWI01 (sample SAMN01162508, study PRJNA174530) | Oral metagenome, whole genome shotgun sequencing project. | biome: Marine environment; feature: Marine mammal; material: Swab sample of the gingival sulcus; isolation source: swab sample of gingival sulcus...
GTGCTCTTGTCTCTGGATGATGCAAGAAGGATAACGGCCGATTATATTTGGAAATACAATAATGAGCGGCTTAATAGTGCCATCGGCTATATCGCACCACTGATAAAGCTTGAAGGGCGTGAACAACAAGTCTTCCTAGAACGTGATAGAAAACTGGAAACAGCTAGGGAAAAAAGAAAAAGGCACCGTAGCCAGAGGTTCCTTTACCAGCAAGAATAGAGCAACTTATTACTCGTTAACTCAAGATGACAAATTTTCCGGTTCCAGCTGAAGCAAAACAGAATAAAGCTATTCTTTTCATTTTATGTCCTCCTCTTCTCTAAATATCCCCACCCCTCCAGACCGCCTTGCCAAGTACCCTCAGTTCTTCCAGCGGTACTTCCTATGTGGGGTAGCGTTCCTTATCGCCATTATCGGAGAGTAGTTCAACAACCTTTTTCTGTAAGTTTATTCTTACCCTTTTAAGCAGGGTAACCTCACCGTAAGCGATGGCGAACACCTTATCGTCTGCAAGCTGGGTTTGGCTGCGGTCAATAATTACCGCCTCCCCGACAACCTTTCTTAATCTATCCTCAACGGATTTTCTGCGGAGTTTTGGTCGGGGGAGGTGTTGTTCCGGGGATTCAAACGTACTCCCTAGCTCTCGGGCTTTCTGATATGACATTCTGATCATCGTTAGTTCTGCCCGAATTTTTGAGGCTCCCACGCCATCTATTTCTGTTCGATGACGGATATATTTCGCCATGTCCGGAGTTGTAATTCCAGACAAAAGGACGTCTTCTCCAAAATATTTTAGAATCTGCCGTCTTGAGGTGAGATAATCCCGGCGGGTGTTTTCTGATTTTCCCGGTGTCGATATTACATATTTCATGGCTTCATCCAGAAGCATATCTCCGGGGGCAGGCTCACCCTCTGCGGGAATCCCTTTTCTTATTTCCTCTTCTCTGCGCTCTGCCCAAGCGTATGCCTCAGACTTCTTGTCAAAGGTTCCCGTTTCTGAGCGGTGTCCTGCAATACGGATTTCTGCAACATAAACAGTGCCTTTTTTTCGCTTGCGTGTCCTGATATTTGCCATGAGCTTTGCCCCCCCTATTTTTGTCCGGAGTTTTGTCCGGAGTTGAGGTCAAAAATAACCAAAATAACCAAAATAATGCAAGCAAAACAAAAATAACGAAAACAACGACAAGACGAAAAAAGGGCACAAAAAAGGCGGTTAACAGATTGATTTTCCGTTAACCGCCTGAATTTTCAATGGTCGGGATGAGAGGATTTGAACCTCCGACCCCATGTCCCCCAGACATGTGCGCTAACCAGACTGCGCTACATCCCGACTGTGCAACCCTTTCTACAATCGGCAATCTCTTTTTTGATCTGCTGTAATTTTTTGAAAGTCGTTCCCGGTTGTTTTTTTTCTACCTTTGCAGCACCTTCTTTTTTTGCCAGCAGTTTTTTTGCCCCGGAGATGGTGTATCCCTTTTCGTGCAGCAAAACTTTAAGTTCAAGAAGTTGCTTGATGTCTTCTCGCCGATACAAACGCTGCCCAGAGTTAGTCCGTTTGGGAGTAATTGTGGCAAACTCCGACTCCCAGTAACGTAAAACATGGGAAGCGACCCCGGCAATCTTTGCGACTTCGCCAATCTTGAAATAGAGCTTGTTCGGCAATTCGGGCATGATCGTTACCAGCTGGCAAAAAAATGAGTATGCCAGTTTTTTCTGCTGTCAATAGAGCAGAAGAAAGCTGGACTACTGATTAACCTGCTCGCGTAACTTCTTGCTAGGCCGAAAGCTTATTGCCTGTCTTTTCTTGATGGTGATGGTCTCCCCTGTACGTGGGTTTCTTCCCCGGCGTGGAGATTTATCCCGTACGGTGAAGGTACCAAAATGAACAAGTTTGACAGACTCCCCTTCCAGCATGGTATTTTTAACATTTTCAAGAAAACTGTCGACCAGCTGAGAACAGTTGCTTTGAGAAAATCCCAGTTTTTCGGCAAGAGTTTCAGCAAGTTCCTTGCGGGTGAGATTCTTCTTTTTTTCATTATGCATCGCGAAAACTTCCCCCAAATTGGTTTGTTAGCATACGGACAACTTTTGCGTGGGCCTTTTCCACATTTTTTTCCGTAAGCGTTTTTGTTAAAGAACGGTATGTAATACGCAACGATACGCTTTTGTAGCCTTGCGGTATTTTTGTTCCCGTAAATGTATCAAAAATTTCGGCATCTTCAATAAGTTTCTCTTTATGATCTCTTATTGCGGCAAGCAGGGTGCCTCCTGCAATCTCTTGAGAAACCACCAGTGAAATATCCCGGCGAACAGCAGGATATACGGGAAGAGGAGCAAAACTCTTCGCATTGCTTTCTACTCCGCAGAGGGCATCATAGTCAAGATCAAAATAGAAGAGATCGTTTTTTATCGAATAGTTATGCAATATTTCTTGGCTGAATTTGCCAAGAGAGCCTATCTTTGTCTCTGCACAGAAAAGGTCAAGAGCGTGTCCTGACTCTGCAAAAGGTTCAACCGTGTCTGCTGTTGGCAGCCGAAAGGAAAACTGCTGCAGACGCATCGCTCTGATGATAAATTCTACACTGCCCTTGGCATCATAAATATCAACGTTTTCCTCTGTAAAGTGAAGGGGAGGAGCCATGCCTCCAAAGCGGTTTCCAGAGAGAACTCCGGCAAGTCTTGTTTTTTCAGCCGGTTTTTTGTCTGCAAGCGGAAAAAAGACCTTGCCAATCTCAAAGAGTTTAACTGCTGTACTCTGAAAATTGATATTGCGCCGCACATTAGCCAGCAGTCCAGGCAGCAGGGTGGTACGCATAACCGCCTGCTCTTCACTGAGAGGGTTAAGCAATTTAACTGGCGTACTGCGAGTATCATCTGCGGCCAGCTCCAGACCGGCCAGCTCTTTTTCACCGATAAAACTGTAGTTAATTGCCTCAAAAAAGCCAATGGTTGTCAACTCTTTGGCAATATTCAACCGTTTTATGCGGCTTTTTTCGATCGGCCTCTCTTTCCAGATCAATACGGAAAGAAGGGATGCTTGCGGTGATAATATCCTCATCCTGTGCGCTGCAGGGTATTTCGATAGCTTTCAGCAGCTGCATAATTTCTACCTGTGTAAGCTGCACTCCCAGCACAGTATTGGCTCGTTTGGTGCTAAGCGTAAGGGTAAGCGGTTCTTTTTTGCCGGGGAATTCGTCAATGCCTGTATCTTCGATTTTTGCCCCGCCAATTTCCCCGATAAGTTGTGCAGCCCGTTCCAGGGCATTGATGGTAACCAGCGGGTCAACACCGCGCTCAAAGCGGTAGGAGGCATCAGTTGATATATTGAGCATTTTTGCAGATTTACGCACTGATACCGGATCAAAACAGGCACTCTCCAGCAGGATATTGGTGGTCTCTGCAGAGACTTCGGAATTTTCCCCACCCATAATACCGGCAATGGCCACCGGTTTTTCTCCATCACAAATAAGCAGGGTGTTTTCTGTTAAAGTGCGGTTAGTACCATCAAGGGTAGTAAAGGTGGTTTCGCCTGTCTGTGGCACTCTGACAACTATTTTCCCTCCAGAAAGTGTATCAAAATCAAAGGCATGTAGGGGTTGACCATACTCCATCATAACAAAGTTGGTTATATCAACCACATTATTGATGGGGCGCAGACCAACACTGAGCAATTTTTTGCGCAACCACCAAGGTGAAGGGCCAATTTTCACTCCCTTGATCAATTTAGCTGCATATCGAGGGCAAAGTTCAGGGTTTTTTATCTCAACAGAAAATTCGTTGCTGCGAGAGGTGATTTTTGCTCCTGTTGTCGGGAGTTGAAGGGTGCCGTTGCAGATAGCTGCCACCTCTCTGGCAATACCAGTTACTGAAGCACAGTCTGCCCGGTTAGGGGTGAGGTCGACTTCAATGCATGTGTCATTGATACCCATCACTTCAGAAAATAACTGCCCATCTTCAGTTTCTGCAGGTAGTTCCATGATGCCTGAGTGGGCATCACTTAGCCCCAACTCTCTCTCTGAGCAGAGCATTCCGGCAGAAGCAACACCTCTAATCTTTGACTTACCAATCTTGAAATCTCCCGGGAGTACCGTGCCGGGAAGGGCAACAACCACTTTCAAACCCTCACGAACATTGGGGGCACCACAAACAATCTGGTGGGTTTCGCTGCCAATTTTCACCTGACAAACACTGAGTTTATCGGCATTGGGATGTTTTTCGCAAGAGACAACCGTACCAGTACGCAGAGAGGAGAGTTCCTGAAAAATGGGGGTAACAGAGTCAACCTCTAGCCCAAGCATGGTCAAGCGGTCTGCAACCTCTTGTGCAGACATCTCACTGCAGTCGATATATTCTTTAAGCCAGCCAAGAGTAAACTTCATAATCGTCTAATTAAATGAATTGAGAGAGGAAGCGTTGATCATTTTCATAGTAGAGGCGAATATCGTTAATGCCATATTTCAGCATGGCAATACGCTCAACGCCCAGGCCAAAGGCAAAACCGCTGTAAACCTTCGGGTCGTAGCCAACATACTTAAAAACTTCCGGGTCAACCATGCCGGCACCAAGAATCTCGATCCATCCCGTTTTTTTACATACCCGGCAGCCGTCGCCTTCGCAGATAACACAGGCGATATCAACTTCGGCACTGGGCTCGGTAAAGGGAAAGAAAGAGGGGCGGAATCGCAAAGGGAGTTCCTTGGCAAACATCTTTTGGGTAAAAACGGTAAGAATGCCTTTGAGATCAGCAAAGGATATATCCTTGTCTACTACCAGCCCCTCCACCTGATGAAACATTGGCGTATGGGTCATATCGGAGTCGCTGCGAAAGACCTTGCCGGGAGCAATCATGCGCAGAGGCGGTTGCTTTGCCTCCATAACCCGTGCCTGCATTGGTGAGGTGTGGGTGCGCAACAGTAAGGAATCGCTGATATAGAAGGTATCGTGCATATCCCTTGCCGGATGGTGAGGAGGGATATTGAGCGCATCAAAGTTATAATGACTCTCCTCAATCTCTGGACCTTCAGCAACAAAGAAACCAAGGTTCTCAAAGATGGTGCAGATTTCCTCCATTATCTGGGTAACGGGATGCAGCCCGCCCAAGGCGGGGATGCGACCAGGCAGGGAAAGATCTGGCAGCTCTTTTTCACCGTCAGCATTTTGCTGAATTTCTGCAAGTTTATCGTTAAAAAGAGTCTCTACTTCTGCCTTCACACTATTGGCCAGTTGTCCGAGGCGGGGGCGTTCTTCCTTGGCAACAGAACCAAGAGAACGCATAATGGCGGTGAATTCTCCTTTTCGCCCCAGAAAACGAACCCTAAACTCCTCTGCGGCTACGGCATCTTGCAGCGTGGGGAGCAGAGCAAGGGCTTCTGCTTTGAGTTTTGCTAATTCATTGTCCATAATTCGTGAAAAAGAGCAAGGTTAGGATGGTTTATTACAACGTCTTTGGAACAATTATGCCGGATTTGGCAACGACCAAAACCGGCATAAAAATCGGGACAGTAATATATATCCAATGGATCTCCCCTCAATCAAGTGAGACCACTAAGGGGAGCGCACAGCACCAGCTTAGGCAAGAGCCTCTTTTGCAATTTGAGCAATTTTAGAGAAAGCAGGCGCATCAACAATCGCCATATTGGCAAGAACCTTACGATCTAAAGAGATGTTTGCTTTCTTAAGCCCGCCCATAAGCTTGGAGTAGCTGATACCATTGAGTCGGGCACCGGCATTGATTCTTGCAATCCATAATTTGCGAAAATCTCTCTTCTTTGCTTTTCTGTCGCGATAGGCATAAGTTAATGCACGATCAACTGCTTCAGTTGCCGTTCTATAGAGGCGGGAGCGTCCACCCCGGTAGCCTTTTGCCAATTTTAATACTCTGTTTCTTCTTCTGCGGGCCTTAAAACCCCTGGTAACTCTAGGCATCGTAAACTCCTTTAACTTCTTAAAAATCTCTCTTATTCAAGAGGAAATCTATCGTCTTTTAGTAAAATCTCTTTTTACAGGTATGGTACAAGACGCTTCATGCTCTTGTGATCGCTTGCATCAACGAGCCCTGCTTGTCTGAGACCACGCTTCTGCTTTGTTGATTTATGAGTCAGGATATGGCTGGTAAAGGCTTTTCCCCGCTTCAGTTTTCCTGAACCTGTTGCTTTAAAGCGTTTTGCAGCACCACGCTTGGTTTTCATCTTTGGCATAATTCTACTCCTTATCTCTTTCTGTTCGCTTTTAGGAAAACGAAATAGTTTATTACTCTCTGCTGGGAAAGATCCTTTTCAGCAAATCTGGGCATCTTCTTCCAGAGATGCGGCAAGTTTTTGCATCGCCTCCAGACCAATGGTTTCGCTATAGACAATCTCCCGTCCACGAAAGCGCATGGTCAATTTCACCTTGTTTTTTGCAGCAAGAAACTTTCGGACATTTTTTAGTTTGAAATTGAGGTCATGCTCCTCTGTTTTGGGGCGGAACTTGATCTCTTTTGTTTCTGTTATAACCTGTTTTTTTCTTGCTTCCTGCAGCTTTTTCTTCTGCTCGTAACGAAACTTGTCATAATTCATTATGCGGCAGACAGGAGGATCTGCCTTTTCGGCAACCAGCACCAGATCAAGCCCCGCCTCTTCAGCAATAGCCCTCGCTTCGTTGGTTGAGACAACGCCCCGCTGTTCGCCATCTTCATCAATTAAGCGAACCTTGGGAAAACGAATTGCCTCATTGGTCAAACCCTTGTCATCACGCTGTGGAGAGTGTCCTTTATCTCTTCTGATAGCCATACCTCATCTGCTGTTAAAACAATAAAAGTAAGTAAAATCCCCTTTTATCCGATCGTAAAAACTAATACCCACGACCTTGTACCACTTCTTCATCAATTTTGCGAGCAAATTCTGCAACGGACATGGCAGGAAGATTCTCCCCGTTTTTCATGCGGACGGTAACCGTCCCTTCGGCCTTCTCCTTGTCGCCGATAATAAGCATATAGGGGATTTTATCCTTCTGCGCTTCCCTGATCTTATAGTTCAGTTTTTCGTTGCGCAGATCTTTTTCGATGCGGATTCCTGCCTTACGCAAGGTGTTATACACCTCTTCGCAATACTCAGCCTGATCATCAGTGATATTGAGGATGCGAGCCTGCACCGGTGCAAACCAAATGGGAAAAGCCCCCGCATAGTGTTCAATAAGCACACCAACAAAACGTTCCAGAGAACCCATCAATGCGCGGTGGATCATGATCGGCTGGTGCATGGCGTTATCGGTTCCGACATATTCCAGATTAAAACGGTCGGGCAGATTAAAGTCTACCTGAATGGTGGAGCACTGCCAGGAACGTCCCAACTTATCCTTGATTTTTATATCAATCTTTGGTCCGTAAAAGACCCCTTCGCCGGGGTCAATTTCATAGGTGAGCCCCTTTTTCTCCAAGGCAAGTTTCAGTGCCTCGGTCGCTCTCTCCCAGTTTTCATCGGAACCAACCGATTTCTCTGGTCTGGTAGAGAGATATATATCATAGTCGGCAAAGCCGAAGGCCTTGAGAATATGCAGATTAAGATCAAGAATGTTAAAAATTTCCTCTTCAAGCTGATCCGGGCGGCAGAAGATATGTGCATCATCCTGGGTAAAGCCCCGAACCCGCAAAAGACCGTGCAGGGCACCGGCTCTTTCATAGCGATAGACCGTCCCCAATTCTGCCCAGCGTATGGGGAACTCCCGGTAGCTGCGTCTGTTACTGGTGAAAACACCAATATGGAAGGGGCAGTTCATCGGTTTTAGCTGGTATTTGACCTCGTCAATATCCATGGAGGAGTACATATTCTCGCCATAAAAATCAAGATGACCCGAGGTCTTCCACAGATCCTGACGAGCAATATGCGGGGTGTAGAGCAGCTCGTAGCCGTGGCGGTAATGCTCATCCTTCCAGAAATCTTCAATGAGCCTGCGTAGCTGTGCACCCTTAGGTAACCACAGGGTAAGTCCAGGGCCAATCTGGTCGTCCATGGCAAAAAACTGCAGCTCTTTACCCAGTTTGCGATGATCCCGCTTTTTCGCCTCTTCAAGCGCAGCAAGATATTTTTTCAGCTCTTTTTTATCAAAAAAAGCGGTGCCATAAATGCGTTGCAGCACTTCTCTGTTCTCATCGCCCCTCCAATATGCTCCTGCAACCCGCAGAAGTTTGAAGGATTTTGCAAAAGAGGTGTTGGGCAGATGCGGCCCTCTGCATAGATCAACAAATTCTCCAACCTGATAAAAGGAGACTGTCTCTGCACCAAGGTCTTCAATCAGTTCGACCTTGAAACTCTCTCCAAGTTCTTTGAAGTGGGCAATGGCATCAGCACTTGCCATCTCTGTTTTCGTAAAGGGCAGGGCAGCACGAACAATCTCCTCCATGCGCTCTTCAATACGGGCAAAATCATCAGGGGTGAACGGTTCACTGCGCTGGAAATCGTAGTAGTAGCCATCTTCTATGGAGGGACCGATGGCCACCTTCACCTCATCGCCAAAAATATCCCGCACTGCCAGAGCCATGATATGGGAGGTGCTGTGGCGCAACACATCAAGAGCCTCTTTGGAGCCGATCTGTACCGGCTCAAGAACGGTATCGGCATCAAGGGTGGTGGTAAAATCGACAACGGTGCCATCTATCTTGGCGGCAACAGTTTGTTTTCTCTGTTTGTTTGACAACAGCTCCCCCAACGCATCCTTTATTGATACGCCCGCCTCCATTGAGGCAGAATCACCCTCTTTAACCGATACAGTAATTTTACTCATAATTTTGCTCTTTACACGAAAAATAAAGGCTAAAGTGATACACTCAAGCAGTGCAGAACTTTAGCCTCTATGGGAATTGCAACAAATTTTCTGTGATAAAACCGTAGCAATTCCCTTTATCTGGTAGGCACGGACGGGATTGAACCGACGACATCCACCACGTCAAGGTGGCGCTCTCCCACTGAGCTACGCGCCTAAAAGTTTTTGCTTCCATCATTTAACGCAGACCACACTACTTAGCACAAAAAAAAAGAGAGTGCAATATTTTTTCCTGTTATAAGCAGGGAGAAGGGGAAATGTGATTTTTACTTTTATGCAGGGCAATAGCGTCCTTCAATCGCCTTGGCGAGGGTGTATTTATCGGCATATTTAATATCCATCCCCATTGGAATTCCGCAGGCGATACGGCTGATGGGGATGTTTTTCTGCTGCAGAATGTCGATAAGATACGATGCGGTCGCCTCGCCGGGAACAGTGGAGCTGGTGGCAATGATAATCTCGCTGATCTCCTCTGTTGTAATTCTGTGCAGCAGTTCCCTGATTTTCAGCTCATCAGGGCCGATGCCGTCGATAGGGGCCAAGGCTCCGTGGAGGACATGATAAACTCCCTGAAAGCTCGCCGTCTTCTCAATGGCAAGCAGATCGGCAGACTGCTCCACCACACAGACGATATTTTTCCTGCGTCGTTCATTGCCACAGATGGCGCAAGGGTCAGTCTCGGAGAAGGTAAAACAGGAGGAGCAGAGCCTGATTGACTGATGCAGTCTTGCCAGAGCCTGCGACAGTTCTCGTGCCTGCGATTCCGGTCTGCGCAGGATATTGAGAGCCAGCCGGGTGGCAGTTTTCTTGCCGATACCAGGCAGGCGGGAGAGCTGCTCAACCAGGTGCTCAAGGGCGGGGGGGAGAACCTGCATATCAGCGCATAAAGTTGGCAAGCCCGGGGATGTTGAGCCCGCCGGTAAGTTGACCAAGTTCTTGCTTGCTTAACTCTTTTGCCCTGTTTAAGGCATCATTTGTTGCCGAAGCGATAAGATCCTGAAGCATGGCAGCTTCCTGGGGGTTGATGGCAATCTCCTCAATTTTTACTGCGAGCACCTCTCCCTGGCCATTTGCTGTAACCTCCACCATACCGCCTCCGGCACTGCCGACAATAGTTTTGGTGGCAAGATTATCCTGAATCTTTGCCATTTTTTCCTGCATCGCCTTTGCCTGTTCCATTATATTACTAAGATCCATCTACTCTTCTCCTTGTTTTATGTGAGTGTCGCTGATCTGCAAGACGGATTGCTGCCACCCTGCCGCGGAAAATATCTTCTGTCATCTGTACCAGAGGGTTATGAGCAAGAGCTTTTCTGCGCATCTGGGGCGAATCTTTATCTGTCTGGTCAGACTTTTCTGGATAATGCAATTCTACGGTAATTTCCCTTGTAAAAAAATCTACTGCAAGAGCGGTAAATTTTTGCAAATTTTCTCGCTGATTGAGCAAAACGGCATCCTCTTTTTCCGGGAAATAGAGGTGCAGTGTTGTTTTGCTGTTGTCGCAAACGAGCTGCTGCTTCTCTGTCTTCTCCGCAGCTGCCGCCATCCAGATAGCGTTTTTTTCCAGATGCTTGAGGAAATCCTCCCATTTTTTGTGGAAATCCTGCAGGGAGGTGGCAGCCGCCGCCTCGCTGGTATCAGTGGTGCCTGCTGCCTGCTCAACTATTTTTTTTTTCTGCTCCTCTTCTTGTGGTGGCTTTTTCTCCTCTCTTACAGAGGACGTTGGCGCAGGAGGCGGTTCAGCAGTTGCAAAAGAGCTGCGGGATGGGCTGAGTTGGGGAGCAGTGGTTGTTCTATCGTGCTGCTGCTGGTTATATTCGCTTAACTGCGGCAGCAGTGTATCAAACTGGTTGAGCAGGGTAGCAACCGGCGTTATATTTCCCGCTTCAATGATTTTTAATAAAGAAATCTCAATGGTGAGCCGTGGCTGGGGAGAGTGTTGCAATTTTTCCGCCGCATCCATCAATAAAGAGAGCTGGAGGTGCAGTGTTTCGGTGGTTGTCTCTGCGGCAATTGCCTGCAGATCGGCCAGCTCTTCTGACGGCAGATCAACCAGCTTCTCCCCTTTTCGTATAGAAGAGAGCAGCAAGTTGCGAAAGGTCTCCATCAGCTCATCCATAAAACGCCGAGGGCTGATGCCATGAGCAAAGACCTTATCCAGGCAAGAGAGAAGCTGCGCTCTATCGCCTCCCAGCAGGGCGGTGGCAATCTGCATAAGGGTATGTCTGCCAATAAGTCCCAGCACCTCGACCACATCGTCTTCACTCACCCTCTCCTCTCCATAAGAGAACATCTGGTCAAGCAGGGAAAGCCCGTCCCGGATAGAGCCTGCAGCCTCTCGCACAATAAGAGAGAGTGCTGCCGGTTCAATGGTAATGCCCTCATTTTCTGCAAGTTTACTAAAGTGTGCCGCCAGCTCCTCTGCCGGGATTTTTTTCAATTCAAACTGCTGGCAGCGGGAGAGGATGGTAACCGGAATTTTATGAATTTCGGTGGTGGCAAACATAAAATAGACATGGGGCTTTAACAGGGCATTAAACGCCTCTGTTGTCAGCATATGGACTTCATCGATAATGATAACCTTATATGCCGAATGTGCCGGCATAAACTTGAGGTTTTCCTTCAACTCCCTGATCTGTTCAATTCCCCGGTTGGAGGCCCCATCAATCTCGGTTAGATCAAGAAAGCGGCCAGCGGTAATATCCTCACATGGCTGGCAACTGTTGCAGGGTTTTTCTCCCTGCGCTTGGCAATTGATCGCCTTGGCCATAATGCGTGCCAGAGTTGTCTTGCCCACTCCCCGTACTCCGGAAAAAAGGATGGCATGGGCAATACGGCCACGAGCAATACTGTTTTTCAGGGTTTTTACCACCGCCTGCTGGCCAACAACTTCAGCAAAACTCTGCGGGCGGGATTTTCTGGCAAGAACGAGATAAGACATAAGTATTACCTGTGATTGGCGGTGAAAATAGGAGGTCGATTATTGGTAAACTGATAAAACATAAAAAAGAAAAAGCCGGGTAACCTGCACACACATAAAGGTTCGCTACCGTTGCTTCCTCCCGGACCTGGCGGGGTTCACGATTCTATGTTGCGCAGGGCCCGGCATAACGTCGAACACTGAAATATTCAATTTTTTACGTCAATTCTCCAAATTTGGAAAGCCAGCACTTTATGCCACGGCGACTGTTTTGTCCAGAAAAAAATAGTGCTGTGGAGTAACTTTTATGAAAGCTTCCGGTTTTATAGAAAGTTTTACAGTGTAACTGGCTGGATTTATGCTTAAATCAGGAGGAGAAGGAACACTTTGGCACAGGAAAAGAGTTCTCTTTTTGTTTTCTCTTGACTTTCTCTTCCCAAAATTATACAACGAACAGGTAATGAATAGTGGTTCATTTTTTGCGGCTGTGGCAAATGGTTGTTG
>PDWI01008353.1_pt1 | contig 12222 bp, 15 predicted proteins | sample 1430891 | NCBI WGS metagenome assembly PDWI01 (sample SAMN01162508, study PRJNA174530) | Oral metagenome, whole genome shotgun sequencing project. | biome: Marine environment; feature: Marine mammal; material: Swab sample of the gingival sulcus; isolation source: swab sample of gingival sulcus...
CATCTACATAGACATTGTCATTATTGCCATTTTGCACAAATTCATATCCACCAATTACAGCCTGTGGACGAATTTTATAAAATGGTTTAATGTTTTCCCAGTCTTTGTGAATTTGATTTATAAAGCCAAGTTGTGTGGAATTTGAAATTCCTGCTGTCGAGGCTCCTAAGTTCACTGTCACTGAAGAGGTTTTTTGAGTATTTGGTGATGCTTTTGGGGTAGAAGCAGTCGGCAGTGTTTCTGTCTTTTTTTGTAAATTTTGTAAAGTCTTAAATTTATCCATTGGAATTTTGACATTTTGTTCTTGCATCACTTCTTTTAAAATTTTATTCTCTGTTTCTAAATAAATCACTTTTTGCTTATACTCAGCAAGGAGTTTTTCGAGTTTTTCAGCGAGTTGTTCCGCTGTCAGAGAACTATTTGCATACAAGAAAACAGGTACGAAAATACAAGCAATCAGTCCTCAAATTTTATAGGTAAGATTTTTCATAGTTTATAAATGTTAAAAACTAAACAAAATAATACGAAAAAAAGGAAATAAATCAAGTACGAAAAGCAATTATTACTTGCAAATATAAGGAAAATAATGCATAATAATTTTACTCAAACTCGAAAGCAAAAATGTGAAAAAGTGATTTTCTGAAAAAGTTGTTGATTTTTTTTTCTTTTCTACTATACTCAAAATAATCCTATAAAAATTTGTGGGAAAATACACGCGTCTGCTCCGCAGATGAGGAAAGTCTGGACATCCCCTCGAAAGGAGAAAAGCCAACTGCTTTGGTCTTGTCATATATATAAAAGGCAAGATACGGCCAGTGCCACAGAGACAATACAATCCCTCGGGAAAAAGGTGAAAAGTCCACTTCTGGTGGATCGAGCATTCGCTCGGCGGTAAACCCTCTCTGATGCAAAAGGAATGGTACTCTTAGTAGTATATGTTTCGAGGCAACTACTAAGTGTATACCTTGCTCGAATATACTGGTGACAGTATATCTAGATAGATGTGTATTGAGATACAGAATCCGGCTTATTACTCACAAATTTTTATAGGAATACTTTTAAGAAAATTTTTATGTCAAATCTTCCAAATCTTCTCTTTGTTATGGGAATCCAAGGCTCTGGAAAAGGGACGCAAGCCCAAAAAATTGCAGAAAAATTTGGATATACACTTTTTGATACTGGGGCTGAACTGCGAAAAATAGCAAAACTCGATACACCACTTTGAAAAGAAGTCAAAGAAATCATCGAAGCCGGAAAATATGTCCCCTCTCGCTGTATAAAAGCCGTGATTGGAGAATTTTTAAAAAACAATCGAGGAAAAAAATTGCTCTTTGACACGCCGATTCGACACACGGAGCAAGACGAAAATTTACGAGATATTTTTGATACTTTTACGGTTCTTCATCTTGTTTTAGATGAAGAAACTGCCATTAAAAGACTCTTGCAAAGAAGAATTGATAGTGAAACAGGAGAAGTATTTGGGGCTGATTTCAAGGGAGATACAAATCCAAAAACAGGAAATCCTCTCATTCGTAGAAAAGATGACACACCAGAGGCTATTAAAAATCGAATCGAACTTTCTAAAAAAGAAACTTTGCCACTTATTAAAAAATGGGGAAAAGAAGGCTATAAAACCTATCATATAAATACTGCTAATAGTATCGATAATGTCTTTAAGGAAATTGTAAAAACACTCGAAAACTAACACAAAATCATTTTTATTTTTAAATTTTATTTATTTTATGCATATCATTCTCGTCGGAATTCAAGGATCTGGAAAAGGGACACAAGCCCGAGAAATCCTCGAACACAACCCAAATTATAGTTTTTTTGAAATGGGACAAAAACTCCGCGACTTTTCTCAAATGAATGAAGAACTCTCACCTGTCGTCAAAGAATGTCTCGACACCGGAAAACTCGTGCCAGACAATGTCATCGAAGCAATGCTCCGACACTATGCTGAAAAACACAACGAAAAAACCATCGTATTTGATGGAATTCCACGAACCCTTCCACAACTCGAAGTTATCGATAAGGTATTTCCAGAATATTTCATTATTTTCCTTGATCTCGAAAAAGAAGAAGCCCTCAAGCGACTCGCAAATCGCCGAATCGACCCAGAAAATGGACGAAGTTTCCCAGCAGATTTTGAAGGAGAATTTTCACCTTTTACTGGAAATAAACTCGTAAAAAGAGACGATGACAATGAAGAAGCTGTCCTCAAAAGAATTGCTGGATTTTATCATAATACCCTCCCACTCATCACTGAATGGGCGGCTCGCGGAAAACGAGTATATCGCGTCGATGCTGGAAAAACTATCGATGATGTCTACGACATGATAGAAGCTATTCTCTCAGCATACAATGGCTACGACGAAAAAAAATAAAATGCATATTTATATTCATATCCCCTTTTGCGCGCAAAAATGCAGTTATTGTAAATTTGCAGTCACTCCCATTTTTGACACTTTTAAGAGAAAAAAATATATCCATTTCTTAAAACGAGAAATCCAATCTTGAATCAAAAAATATAAAATAAATACTGTTGACAGTATTTATTTTTGATGAGGGACGCCGTCTCTTTTAAAGTCACAAGAAATCTCTGATATTCTTTCGATTTTTAAAGGAAAAATCACAGAAAATACCGAAATCACCTTAGAGGGAAATCCAGAGGATTTTACAGAAGATTTTATCAAAGAGGTAATACTCCTATGAGTAAATAGAATCAGTCTCTGAGTCCAATCCCTCAACCCAAAAACACTCTGTACAGTATGACGATCTGAGGTTAAAAATATTCACACAGCCTTGAAAAATATAAAACCTTATAAAAATATTATTTTAAATGTGGATTTCATCCTCTGACTTCCCCATGTAAAATCATGAGAAACCCTAAAAAATATACAGTTTTTACATGAAAAATATCCACACATCTCACACACAAGTGTCTACATACTCGAGAAATGAGTCTATCCAAAGTCTTGGAAAACAATTAGCATGCAAGATGAAGAAATCAATCAAGACTTTTTAGAAATTATAAAATATTTTCGAGAGAGATCCTGGAACCGATACGAATACTCAAATTGGGCAAAACCATGAAATGAATGTCTTCATAATCGAGGCTATTGGAATCACAGCAATAGTATCGGCTTTTGACTTTCAGCATCAAGTTTTTTCGAAGGAAAACGCTGGACCAACGCACTTTCTTTTTCTTGATATTATCAAGACAAGATATACTCAGAAGAGTATTTGGGTAATGCAGATATTCGCATAGAAAAAATCATGTTTTGATTGCGAACTGACGGAGTGGAGCGAAAATTTTTAGAAAATACCCCATACTTGTACGAGTATTTGGAAAATTGATATTTAGAAGAAAAAGGCGAAAAAATTATTTTGACGGACAAAGGAAATTTTTTGATTGATACAATTTTAGCAGATATTATTTAAATTTGATTTTTTCAAAAATTTCTTATAATATCTCTCGTGCCAATGTAGCTCAGTAGGTAGAGCACACCCATGGTAAGGGTGAGGTCACGGGTTCAAGCCCCGTCATTGGCTCCAGTTTTTTACCTTAATTTCAATGAAAACTATTTACGACTTTGAAGTCGAAAAACTCACAGGAGAAAAAATCTCACTCGAAACCTACAAAGGAAAAACGATACTCATCGTCAATACAGCGAGCAAATGTGGACTAACTCCACAATACGAATGACTCGAGAAACTTTATAAAAAATATAAAGATAAGGATTTTGTGATTCTCGGATTTCCATGTAATCAATTTGGAAATCAAGAGCCAGGAGACGCAAAAGAAATTTCAGAAAATTGTCTGATAAATTATGGAGTTAGTTTTCCAATGTTTGCAAAAATAGAAGTCAATGGTGAAAATGCGCACCCACTTTTTGTCTTTCTGCGAAAAAGTTTGCCAGGGATTTTTGGAAACAAAATCAAATGGAATTTTACAAAATTTCTCATTGATAAAAACTGAAAACCAATAAAACGCTTTTGACCAACTTTCAAACCCGAAAAAATCGAAAAATATTTAAAAAAACTCTTCAAATAATTTGAAGAGTTTTTGTTTTTTATAAAACTGTTGCTTTCTCGATGATTACCTGCATTTTTGGTCTATCAAAATTGTCCGTCGGCAGACTTTCTATATCGCGAACCACTTCCATCCCGTCTGTCACTTCTCCAAAAATCGTGTGTTTACCATCAAGAAAACTTGCGTCTTCCATAGTCACTATAAAAAACTGTGATCCATTCGTATTTGGACCAGCATTTGCCATAGAAAGAGTACCTGCCTTGTGAGTGAGCTCATCACAAAATTCATCTTCAAACGGTTTTCCCCAGATACTTTTTCCGCCAGTACCGTCACCCGATGGATCACCACCCTGAATCATAAAATCACGGATGACTCGATGAAAAGTAACCCCATTATAATAACCTTTTTCACAAAGTTTTGTGAAATTTTCGACCGCCTTAGGCGCGTGTTTTGAAAAGAGTTCGAGTGTGATATCACCAAAATTTGTGACTAATTGGACTTTTGGATTTGCCATAAAAATAGATTATAGATATATTGATTATATTGACTTTAAGAAAAAAATCAATACACTTTTTCATAATAAAAACATTTTACTTTCATAAATTTTTACAATTATGAAATACTCTAAAATCCGAGAAGAGGCTCTCAAGCTCAAAGTTGCAAAAGACTGGTTTGGCGATTATGATTGCACCCGAATTCTCGGGAATATAGACTTTTGTGCCGAAGAAAATCAGAAAACTCTTTTGGAAAATCACAAACAGCCACTTCTCTGGGCAGAAGCAAAAACGGGTGATTTCGACGAATACAAAATGTTTTCTCAACTTATTCTCACAATTGGAAAAGAAAAGACCCACCAAAAAACGCTACCACCAAATTTTCTTGGAGTGTTTGATTTTGTGAAAATTATTTTTATTCCCTACAATGCTATCGAAGACATTTTTGAAATCAATGATTTCAATTGGAATGTCACCCCTTCCAATCACGAAACTCGAGAATTTGAAATCATAAAATCAAGAGTCAAAAAAATTCTTAAGGAAAAGACAAAGTATATTTACAATTATGAAAAAAATGAAAAAGAACTGAAGAATTTTATAAAAAATACTCTCAGAAAATGAACACAAAAACAAATCAAAATCACTAAAAATAATTTCAAATTTATCTTTGAAAAGTGGCACGAAACCCTACAACCAAATCTTGATGTTTCCAAAGAGGACTGGCAAAATCTTGCAAAAAACTATCAAATTACAGAAACTGATTTTTATCTAGCTGATGTTTTTATAGATGACAAAGGCACTCCGGTAAATATCAGCGACGATGAGACTACCAAACGAGAACTTTTTGTCGTCAAAACTCCGACCGGATACGAGATTAAAAAATCAAAATATGAGCGGTTTTCCTTCCAAATAAAAGACCAAAATGTATATAAAAATTTTTGGAAAGACTACAAACGACCACCAAGTGAAGAGTATGGAAACTATATTTTGAGTCGGCGAGACATACTCGTAAGTCAAGATACTCGCGAACGAACAGGGGCTTTTTTTACCCCTAAAATCTGGGTCGAAAAAAGCCAAAAATATTTGGAAGACTACTTTGGCGAGAATTGGCAAGAAGAGTACTATATTTGGGATTGTGCCGCTGGGACAGGAAATCTACTCTTTGGACTTACTAACAAATATAATATCTTCGCGTCCACTCTCGACCCTGCTGATGTCAATGTGATGAAATCTGAAAATAATGGACTCCTCGAAAATCATATTTTTCAATTTGACTTTCTCAATGATGACCTCTATGGCGAAAAAGTGCCTGAGAGCCTGAAAGAAATCCTGCGAGATGAGGAAAAACGAAAAAAGTTGATTATTTATATAAATCCGCCGTATGCGGAGGCTGGGACAACACGACAACGCACAGGAACAGGAGAAAATAAAGCAGGAACCGCCACGGGTAATATGGTCCATAAAAAATATGCAGATGAGCTTTGAAAAGCAAGAAATGAACTTTTTGTCCAATTTCTCTACCGAATTTACAAAGAAATCGATAAAGCAAAAATTGCAAATTTTTCAACTTTGAAAAATTTGCAATCCCCGAACTTTATCAAGTTTAGAGATCACTTTCGAGCGAAGCTCGAAAAATTATTTTTAGTTCCGGGAAACACCTTTGATAATGTCAAAGGGCAATTTCCGATTGGATTTTTTATTTGGAATACTGAGAAAGATAAGAGATTTATAGAATATAAAGCAGATATTTATAATCAAAGTGGAGATTTTACAGGAATGAAATGGGTATTCTCACATGATGATGTAAAAGGAAAACTAAATGATTGGATTAGATTATATTATAATGAAAATCAAGATTGAATCGGCAAATTAAGAACTCGTCGAGGGAATGATTATCAAAACAACGCAACTATCTTTTTAACAAACAATAAAACAAAAGATAAAAATGAAACTAAAATAAATATTGTTAATGAAAATCTTCTTCCAATATTTATATACTTTTCTGTTCGACTCTGCCTCCCCGCTACTTGGATTAACGACCGCGACCAATTTCTTTTTCCACAAAATGGTCATCAAAGTGATTTTGAATTTCAAGGCGATTGCCTTGCTTTCACACTTTTTCACGGACAAAATCGCATCACTTCCGCTGACGGCATCAATCACTGGATTCCTTTCACCGAAAATCAGGTTGATGCCAAAGAAAAGTTTACCAGCAATTTCATGACCGACTTTATAAAAGAGCACGATGAACTGGTATGGAGTGAGGAAGCAAAAGAAGTATTTGATGCAGGACAAAAACTGTGGACCTACTATCACAGGCAAGATGACTCAAATCCGAATGCCAGTTTTTATGATATACGATCATATTTTCAAGGACACAACCCAAGAACAGGGCGAATGAACGCAAAAAGTGATGACCCAAAATACAGCGAACTTATTTGAGATTTGCGACAAAGCATAAAAAATCTCGGCAACAAAATCGCCGAGAAAGTCTATGAATATGAATTTTTGAAAAAATAAATTTTTAAAAAACTCTTCAAATTTGAAGAGTTTTTATTTTCTACTTAAATATACTTCCAAGAATTCCTCGTGCAATCTTCGCACCAATGGATCCAAGTTGTCGTCCGCCAATCTTTTTCCCGATGGAGCGGGCGATTTCTGTACCGATGGATTTGGTAGCAGTTTTTACAAGTGTATCTTGTAGGCTTGGGTTTTTCTTGGCTTCTTTTTGTGCTTTGATTTTCTCCGCTTCTGCTCGTGCAGTAAGGATTTTCTCAGAGAGGATTTCGTGGGCACTCTCAGGATTAATCGTTTCTCGATATTTGTCAATCAGATCCGACAAACTGAGCATACTCGCAAGTTCCGAGTCCGTGATCGCATCCATTCGAGATTCTGGCGGAGCGATGAGCGTACGAACAAGCGGAGTTGGTCGCCCATCTTCATTCAATCCAGTAATGAGCGCTTCCCCGATTCCAAGTTCTTTCATCTCAGTCTCTACATCATAAAACTCAGTCACTGGGAAATTCTTTGCCATTTTTTTGATAGCCTCATTATCTTTGGCAGTGAAGGCGCGGAGTGCGTGCTGGATTTTGAGTCCGAGTTGAGAGAGGACTTCTTCTGGGATATCTGTCGGCGTTTGTGTACAAAAGTAAATTCCCACCCCTTTCGAGCGAATCAATTTGAGAATAGAAACAATTTCATCAAGGAGATTTTTGGAAATATCTCGAAAAAGCATATGTGCCTCATCAATTACAATAATACCCTTTGGAGTATCTATATCTCATACTTCTGGGAGTTTATAGTATACTTCTGTGAGTATAGAAAGCATGAAAGTCGAGAAGAGTGCTGGATACCGCATTGATTGCATGAGTCGCACGATATTGACCTGCCCATTCCCTTCTCCATCAGTACGGAAAACATCAGAGAGTTCGAGAGATTTTTCTCAGAAAAACTCACTGGCACCTTGATTTTCGAGTTCGATAATTTTGCGCATGAGGACACGAAGTGTCGCAGTAGACACACTCCCATAAGTATTTTCAACTTCTTCTTTTCCCTCTTTTGATACAAAAGTCAAAACCGTCTTCAAATCATCGAGATCCACGAGCAAAAGCCCCTTATCATCACAATACGCAAACACGATTGCAAGTGCCCCTTGCTGTGCATCTGTCAAATCCATCATTCGTGATAAAAGTTGCGGACCAAATTCTGTAATCGTCGCACGAAGTTGCGCGCCACCCTCACCATGAAGTTGCCAAAATTCTACCGGAAATCCCTGCGGTTTCCACTCTATACTTGGCATATGAGTGAGTCGCTCATCGATTTTTGGGTGTGGACTTCCCGCAAAAGCCATACCAGAAACATCTCCTTTCATATCCATCATCACCGACGGAATCCCTGCCTTTGAGAGTGATTCGAGAAAACCTTGAATGGTTTTTGTCTTCCCGGTTCCTGTCGCACCAGAGATAAGTCCGTGGCGATTGAGTGTACTTATCGGCAAGCACACTGGCAAATCTCCTGCGTCTTTTTCGACCGTTTGCGACGATCCGAGGAAAATTGTCTTTCATTCGAAAGTGTATCCATTTTTAAGAATTTGATCGAAAGGAGTCATAGATTTTGATGGGGTTAAAAACTTTTAATGAAAAAAATTATATGCAAAAAACATAAAAATACAATTTTCTTTGCAAAATTTATAAAAATGTGCTACAATAAATGAAATAATTTTCCTTATGAACTTTTCAATTCTTTTTACACTCATTATTACAATTCTTGAACTCATTTTTTCGTATTATTGTGTAGATGCTCTGCACATACATTTTTTGCAAGAAATATATAATCAATACAGTATCTGAGTAATCGGACAAACAATATTTCGAGGGGTTTTAGTTTTTGCAATTTATTTTTTGATTTCGAGTATAGTTGGAATATTTGCAAAACGACTGAATCAGCAATCGATCGATCAAATTGAATCTTATTTCAACGAAGATATAGATTCCAAATTTAAAGAATCAAAACAAATTCAATATTTAAACCTTATTGATAAGATCAATAATATTAAAAATATAAAAGTAGTTCTTTGTATATGAGGAATATTGATATGTTTAATTATTATAGCAATATTGGTTTTTTTGAGTGTGAACCACCCTTTAATTCATTTGATATTTGTTTCAATACTTATTTTGACAATTGCAGGAATCCGAAAGAATTGGGGAAAAATTATCAAATTTATTCATCAAGATGAATTTTTACTCTTTTCAGAAAAAGAAAAAGAAATCCAGTCTACAAGAGAGTTTCAAGAATTTTACGAAATATATCTATTTTTCCGCTCTTATAAATCATACTCTCAAAATCATTTTATACCATTATTTTTATTTTCTGTCTTTTGTATGGTAATTTTTTTTACCATACTATTGCACAAAAAAATAATTGATTTTTCTCTTTTTAGAATCTGAGTATTTTATTTTACTGGACTTATAGGATTTTGTTTTGCACTTATATTTGGTTTAAAAAAGCAAAAACTCAAAGAAAACCCACTCTACAAAAAATATTTCTCTGACACTTCAGACACAATAACAAATCTCCCGAAAGACAAAGAACTCAGAGAGGAATTTGATATTCAATGAAATGAGAAAAATGTCTTGAAATCAAAAAAGCGTACTTTTCTTTCTCTCAATCTCGTTTTACTTATCTTATTCTGATTTCCTATCATAATATCTGGGAAATTTTTAGTATTTTTAATCGCTATAATTCTCATAAATATACTCTTTTTTATCATAGTAATACTCCCAGACAAAATCAAAATAGACAAATAAAATTTTTTTAATATATTTTCTCCTATGAACTTCTCACTTCTTCTCACACTCGTCATCACTATCATCGAACTTGTGATTGCATTTTACTCCGCTGACTACTTGCAAGTACACTTTTTAAATGAACTTTATACTCAGTATAGTATCTGAGAAATTTCTCAAACCATCTTTCGAGGGACTTTAGTTTTTGCGATTTATTTTCTGATTTCCAGCATAGTTGGAATTTTCACAAAACGACTGAATCAGCAATCAATTGATGAGTTTGAGATATATTTGAAAAATATCATAGGAATCCAACGAGAAAAAGAAGAGAAAACAAAAATTTATCTCAAAATAATTCAAAAACTCACAAAACTCCAACAAATAAAAGGTTTTTTATTTGCTTTCTTTTCAATTACAATAATTACTGGATTTATAAATTTTTTCAATTTTTTGGAGAATAATAGTGATATACTTTTTATCATGGTTTTCTATTTTTTTGCTATGGGAATATTTTTTGCTATGGGAATTTTTATTGGAATCATTAAAATTTTCGAAAAATACCATGCTCAGATTCAAGAAAAATGGAAATATTTTCGAGAAAAAACAAAATTTATATTTCTTACAAAAGAGGAAAAAGAAATCCAATCTACGCAAGAGTTTCAAGAATTTTATGAAACCTATATATTCTTTAAAAAATATAAATTCTTAAAAATAAATAAGTGGTTGCAATTTTTGATAATTATCATTTTGATTTCAATTATCGTGATTTTTGTTTCTGCTCTTATTTTTAATAATTCTAAAAATATACATAGATATGAAGAGATAGTATCTGCAATTATCTTTTTAAGCATTATAGGGGCTTATGTAAAATTCATATTTTATGATACGCAACAAAAAATAGCACTCAAAGAGAGTTCTACTTATAAAAAATATTTTCTGCAAAATCTCGATATTTCTCAAAATGTCCTCGCCAATACAATTATTGAAGATTTAAAAATTTCAAAAGAAGAAATCAAAAAAGAAGAGAAAACATTCAATTTTAAAAAATATTTGATTATTCTTAATATTTTTCTACTTATTTTATCTATAGTGGTCACATTTATATCAGGTGAAATAATCGTTTTCCCTATTGTGATAATTGGAGGTAATAGTCTTTATCTACTTCTAACAACTGTACTAAAACTCGAAAAGAAAGATGGCGCCGAAAAGGAAGAAGAAACTTTCAAAATAACACGAAAATGGATTGTTACAAACATGCTAATGTCTATATTTATGATAATAATTGGTGACATCAGTTGATTTTCCTATTATGTAAAAGAATTATGGTTAACTTTTATGATTTTTGTGCTCACAATTATAAACTTTGGTTTTATTCTCTACATTCTCTTCCCCGAAAAATGCCAAAAAATATTCAAATCTATAAAGGATTGGATCAAGAAAATCAGAGAAACTATCAAGAAAATTTAATTTTGAAAATAAAAAACCCCTCACCAAATCGGTAAGGGAATTTTTTGAAAAACAGAATTTCAAATAAAATTATTTGAGTTCAACAGTCGCTCCAGCCTCTTCGAGTTGAGCCTTGATTTTTTCTGCTTCGTCTTTTGGTGCATCTTTTTTGATTTCACCACCGTTGTCAGCAAGTCCTTTTGCTTCACCAAGACCAAGTCCTGTGATTTCTCGGATAACTTTGATAACTGCGATTTTTTGTGAACCAGCAGAAGTAAGCATAACATTGAAAGATGATTTTTCGTCATCTCCTCCGTCTGCGTCACCACCAGCAGCAGCAACTGCAACAGGAGCGGCAGCAGATACTCCGAATTTTTCTTCCATTGCAGAAACAAGATCAGCAAGTTCTACAATTGTAAGTCCTTCTACGAGTTCGAGGACTTTCTCAGCGTTCTTAGAAAGATCAGCCATAATAAGTAAAAATAAAAAAATAAAATATATATTTGTGAAGTTCTATGAAGTCAAAAATTGACAGTCATTCTGAACTTGTTTCAGAACCTTGTGAACCAGTGGTTTGAGATACTGAAATAAATCCAGTATGACAAGCAGAATGTCCACAAATCTTCACGAATATCGAGATAAATATCTCGTCGATAGCCTCACGAGAGCAAGACTATCAGACAAAAGATTTATGCTTTTTCTTCAGTTTTTTCTTCTTTCGCTGGTGCTTCTTCTTTTTTCTCTTCGACTTTCTCCTCTTTCTTTTCTTCTACTTTTTCTTCTTTTTTCTCCTCAGCAGGAGTCTCTACTGTGAGATCAGCAACTTTTTCGAGAGATTTGCTTTCAAGTTCTCCTTTTGCAGCATCAAGGAATCGAGCAAGTCCAGAAAGTGGGCTCATCATAGATCCAAGAAGTTTTGCAAGAAGCGTTTCTCGTGATGGAAGTGAAGCAATTTTTG